>ENA-UOOK01000957-UOOK01000957.1-fermentation-metagenome-genome-assembly--contig:-NODE-957-length-38802-cov-6.288229_pt1 | contig 38802 bp, 32 predicted proteins | sample MGYA00245777_ERZ724023 | MGnify/ENA primary metagenome ERZ724023 (study PRJEB28704, sample SAMN03018312) | fermentation metagenome | biome: anthropogenic terrestrial biome; feature: soil; material...
AGTACTTCGGCGGAGTAACCTCGTTACTGATCTGTGATAATTTAAAAACCGGAGTAATAAGCCATCCTAAGCATGAAGAAGCAGTAATCAATAAAATGTATCAAGCACTGGCTGACCATTACAATACGGCAATTATTCCAGCCAGAATAAGAACCCCTAAAGATAAACCGCTGGTGGAAAACACCGTAAGGAAGTTAGAGACTTATGTCATCGGGAAACTGCGTAATTATCAGTTCTTCTCTTTGGCCGAATATAATAAACAAACTCAGATCGAGGTAGATAAGTTCAATCAGAAACCGTTTCAGAAGAAAGAAGGAAGTCGGCGCAGCGTATATGAGGATCTGGAAAAAGAATGTCTCAAACCTTTACCACTATTACCCTTTGAAGTATTCGATCGAACACAAGCCAAGGTCTATCCCAACAGTCATATCTCTTATCATAAGAACTATTATTCCGTACCGTATCAGCAGATTGGGAAGACCGTAAACCTTAGGATCTATGCGGATCATCTCGATATTTACAAAACCAATCAATCGATGATAGAAGCGTTCAATTGTTTTGTAAATAATATCAAAAACAAAGGGCATTTAATCATTAAATACGATTTATTACCTCAAATAAACACCCAACACAAATGTTATACCTATAGTTTACAGAATCCTTTGAGCGATTATTATGCCTCGAATATCCATATTATCGATGAACATTATCAATTTAACATTCATACTCCCAAGGGAATTATCGGAAACATTTCTCTTCAAGGGGGAGGTCTACACAATATTGAAAATGCAGTTGCTGCCGCTGCTATAGCCTGTGAAGAACAAATAAACTTGGAAGAAATAAAACACAAGCTTTCCGTATATAAAGGAGTAAAACGTCGGTTTGAATACATCATCCGTAGAGATGACTTCATATACATCGACGATTATGCACATCATCCCAATGAATTGAAAGCTGCCATTACCTCCGCCAAATTATTGCATCCTACTCGGAAAATTTGCGGTATCTTTCAACCTCATTTATATACACGTACCCGCGATTTCGCCGATGAGTTTGCCCAAAGCTTAAACGCTCTCGACGAAATTATTTTACTCGAGATTTACCCTGCTCGCGAAGAAGCCATTGAAGGAGTGAACGCACAAATGTTGTTAGATAAAATCAAAAATCCTAATAAACGCATAGTAGATAAAAACACTTTAATTCCCTATTTACTATCCAACAAACCTGAATTTATCATCACATTCGGCGCCGGTGATATTGATCGACTTGTGGATAAAATTAAAAAAGCATTTACAGTATGAATAAAAAACGACTTATCATAAGCATTCTTTTAATCCTTATCGTTATAGGGGCTTTTATTGCCAATGCTATCATTTCGAAAAATAAAACATTTCAAAAAGTAGTTTACCAAATTACCTATCCCTCCGATACATTGTTTACTGAGAAAGAATTAGATACTTATTTAAAAGATAGTTGCGGTATATTGATAGGGAAATTAATACGTAATATACGCCTAAATGAAATCGAACAAAAATTATCAAACTATCCTTATCTACAATCGGTAGAAGTACTTGCTAATTCGCGTGGGCACTTAATCATCAAAGCCAAACAATATAAAATTATTGCTCACGTATTCAATCTGAAACAGGAAAACTATTATATATCCGAAACAGGATTCTTAGTCCCCTCTTCTACTAATGGATGTGAAAGAGTATTGATTGTAAATGGCAACATAGCCCAAACCTATCATCAACACTTTGATATCAAAAAACATCCGAAAAATAAATTGTATGGGGTATGGAAGCTGGCTCAATTTATCGAAAATGATGCATTTTGGAAAGCACAGATTGCTCAAATTTATATAAATTTGCAGCAAGAAATGGAATTAGTCCCTGTTGTTGGAGACCATATCATACTATTTGGAAAATCAAAGAATATAGAAGAGAAATTTAAAAATTTAAAATACATATACACAAAGGGATTTAACATTAGCGGTTGGAATAAATTTTCAAGTATCAACCTAAAATTCGGCAATCAAATTCCATGTGAAAAACGAAATTAACAGATAAAAACACACACTATGTTTAGAAGAAAAAAAGACAAAACACCCATAGTAACCGAAAAGACGAATAAAATCGCCGTTGGATTAGATATTGGCACGACCAAAGTAGCGGTTTGTGTGGGTCAAAGAAATAAAGAAGGTAAGATTGAATTGTTAGGATCGGGCGAACACTTATCATTAGGCGTACAACGTGGTCAGGTTATCAATATTGTTAAAACCGTTGAGGCGATTAATCATGCCATCAAACAAGCCAATATCAGTGCAGGAGTTGCCATTGATACCGTAGTAGCCGGTATTGCCGGACAACATATCAATAGCTTTCATGCCGAAGGCGAAATCAAACGCAGGGATGCCGATACGGAAGTAAGCAAAGAAGATGTGAAAATGCTGATTGAAGATATGTTTAAAATATCGGTAAAACCCGGCGTGCAAATTATCGATGCCATCCCTCAAGAGTTTTTTGTAGACAATTACAATGATTTGAAAGACCCCATCGGGGTTTTAGGCACTCAATTAGGATCCATTTTTAATATCATTACCGGGAACTCCCAACACATTAAGAACATAGCACGATGTATTCAAAAGTGTAATTTGAAAATGGAAGGCCTTGTACTGGAACCCATAGCCTCGGCCGAAGTGGTCTTAGATGAACGTGAAAAAGAATCCGGCGTGGCTTTGGTTGATATAGGTGGTGGAACTACCGATATCGCCGTTTTCTATAATGGCATTTTACGACATTCGGCTGTCATTCCCATAGGCGGAGATGTTATTACCGACGATATCAAAACTGTTTTCAAAGGAATTATCAAAGAAAATGCGGAAGCTATCAAACTAAAATATGGTTCTTGTATAGCCGATAAAAGCAAACCCGACCATATCATTTCCGTTCCGGGCATCAAAGGACGTCCTCCCATCAACATCCAACAAATACAATTGGCCGAAGTCATCGCTGCCCGTGTGAACGAAATCATAGAACGCATCATGGTGGAAATTAGAAATTCGGATTATGCCAAGAAATTAGGCTGTGGTTTGGTCTTGACAGGAGGGGGTGCCTTGCTCAATGCTATCAAAGAGTTTACGGAATTCAAAACCGGACTGTCTGTGAGAATAGGCAATCCCGAAGAAAAAATCATTCATAAACAAGATTCTAAAATTAATAATCCCATCTATTCGACCGCATTGGGTTTGATGGTAATGGGAGTTGAAAAAGAAGAAGAAGATATCATTAAAACTTACGAGGAAAATGAAAACTCAAAAACAACAGATAGTACTGAAACCGAACGCAAACGAAAGACAATCCGCTCAACAACGAAATATGGCACATGGGATAAGGTGAAAGCTTTGATCGATACTTTGTTGGATGATGTAGATGAAAAAGAAGAGGAAGATGACGACGACGATTTTGATAATTAAATTTTTTATAAACAATAAAAAACAATAACAATGATAGATATTAATATTGATGATGACGCTTTAGGGCAAATAACTCCCCTTGTTGACTCCAATCAACAGCCTGCATTGTCTATTATTAAGGTAATGGGTGTAGGCGGTGGAGGTGGAAATGCCGTAAAACATATGTATAATATGGGTATTAAAGATGTGGACTTTATGATTTGCAATACCGATAAACAAGCCTTAATTAATAGTCCTATTCCACTCAAAATACAATTAGGAGATGGCGGTTTAGGTGCCGGTGCAGATCCTGAAGTGGCACGTCAAGCCGCTTTAGCCGGCGATGAAGTAATTAAAAAAGCCTTGGAAGGGACCAAAATGCTCTTTATCACTGCCGGAATGGGTGGCGGTACCGGAACAGGAGCTTCACCTATCGTTGCTGAAATTGCTCGTGAAATGGGAATACTTACCGTGGCGATTGTTACCTATCCCTTTAAATTTGAACAAACCGGCAAATTCCAAATCGCTGAAGAAGGTATCAAGGAACTCAAACAAAATGTCGATGCTTTAATCGTGATTAAAAACGAATCCTTAAAAAGCTTTTATCCCGACTTAAAACTTTCGAATGCTTTTGCGAAAGTGGACGATGTATTGTTGATTGCCGCTAAAAGTATAGCCGAACTTATAACCGTTCATGGAGTCATAAATGTCGACTTCAACGATGTTAAAACCGTATTAAAAAACAGTGGAACAGCCATTATAGGTTCAGGAAGTGCAGGCGGCGAAAATAGAGCTCAAGAAGCTGTCGAAGCAGCTACCGATAGCCCCTTACTCGATAAAAATACCATCTATGGTGCCGAAAATGTATTGTTTTTCATATCCTATAGCAGCGATTGCGAAGCTACCATCGAAGAATTAGATATCATTACCGAACATCTCGAAAACAAAACCTGTTCCATGAAAAAGAAACTCATTTGGGGACATGGTATCGATGATAGTCTGAGCGACCAAATTCGCGTTACCGTTATTGCCACCGGACTGCACGAAAAAACATCGGATTTCTCTAAAGAAGATTTCACCCAAGGAGCTGAAGATCCTATAAAAAAATTCCAATCTCAAAAGGATAGTTCACAACATATAAAAGAAACACAACACCAAGAGATAAAAGAAAATAAATCCGGATACATCATCACGAATAACGACGACCTAAGGGGAATGACACCCGAACAAATCGATGAATATTTATCAATTACTCCTTATGAACGGATGAAAATGAAACAACACACGACCTCATCCGTCCAACATGAAACCTCTACCCTTCGAATGGGTAGTGATGGAATGATAGAAAATCCACCTTTCCTTACCAATGCAGTCGACTAATAACCGATGAAAGAAGTTAAGTGTCTGATGAAATACCTAATTATATGCTTTACTTTCATCAGACACTTGACACTTATGTTAGACTACTTCCTTAAACCAATAAAATCAAACTCAGTGCCATAATAGCCATTCCGCTGATTAATCCGTAAATCGAAATATGATGCTCTCCGTATTCACGCGAAGCCGGCAACAACTCATCAAAGGAAATAAAAATCATAATTCCGGCTACCATAGCAAAAATACATGCTAATAACACCGGTGATATAAAAGGCCTTAAAAACAAATAGGTTAAACCTGCTCCCAATGGTTCAGCAAAACCTGATAAAAAAGATAATTGAAACGCTTTCTTTTTATTTCCCGTAGCATGATAAATGGGAACAGCTATGGCTATGCCTTCAGGGATATTATGAATAGCAATCGCAACAGCAATCATAATTCCTAAAGTAGGATTCTCAAGCACTGCCATAAAAGTAGCTATCCCCTCGGGAAAATTATGAATGCTAACAACAAGAGCTGTTACTATACCCATTTTCAGTATTTTTTGATTCTTAATAGGCGGACGATTCATATCTTCTATGCTGCGAACTTCATGAGGATTTTCATGCGCCGGCACTAATTTATCAATCATACTTACCAATAACATACCCCCAAAAAAACAAATAACAGTAAATATTAATCCCTGCTTATCCCCATAAAATTCCGTGAAAATAATTTCAGATTCTCTAAATAATTCGATAAATGAAACATAAATCATTACACCGGCTGATAAACCCAAGGTAAAGGAAAAGAATGCTTTGTTTGTTCGGGTTGCCATAACAGCAATCATCCCCCCCACACCGGTAGCAAGCCCAGCGAATAAAGTTAAAATAAATGCCAACAATACTGATTGATTCATAAGATTATACATTAAATTGTATGCTTCGCAAATATAGAAAAAAAAACACTTCCTAAAAAAATTTCACTTCAATCTTTTGTGACAATATATCAGACAGATATAAATCACCCTATTAGTTATAAATTCTTCGTTTCACTCCAGCACGCTCAATATCTGTTGACTAATAGCATAATATATATTATATCAATAATAATGAAAGATAACAAATAATGAAAACCTTCCTCCTACGATAAACAAACTTTTGTGCCTTTTACACAAAGCAGACTGCGTTTTCACTTTGCGTTGTTTACTATAAATACGTTATAATATTTCTTAAAAAACATCATAGCGTTTCTAAATAAATATCTTGATGTTTCTAAATAAACATCATGACGTTTTTTAAATAATATCATATTGTTTTCGGGTGAGTCAGGTTTGATTAAATTCCCAATCTGCTTTGGCAAAAACGGAGGCAGCGGTGTTTCTTTTGCTTCGCAAACAGCTTGTAATTTTTCACGATTTTATAATCCATTATTATGTATTTTTGCATCGTAAAAAAAATAGATGTTGCACATGAAAAAGGGGGTTCTTTTCTTTGTTTTTATGGTATTATGCCATTCGATGTTGTTTTCACAAAACATATTGGACAGCCTTTTAACTGTTGCGGATAAGTATTCCGATCATAGTCAACATGTTTCTTTTCTAAAAGAAAAAGCCAAAGATACGGCTTATGCCTCCTACGCTTTGGAGCTTTTGATAGAAGCCAAGACCTACGCTTCGGGTTATCAGCTACCGAAGGATGCAGAACTATATGATTTACTGGCACGGAAATATACACAAAATTTTATGCATTCCTATGCGATTCCGATTTATGATACTTTATTCATGTATTATTCCCATAGGAAGGATACTTCCTCAATGATCCATTGTTTGATTGATTTGGCTTCGTGTTATAATATAATCAATAAGCCTGAGAAGGCGTTGAGTCTTTTTGAAAAAGGGGAGCAAATACTGGCCGAAAGTCGGAATCAGGCGTTGAAGTTTACACTGTATTATAATATTTCACATTTCTTTACTATTAAAAAAATCAACATAGCGGAGAAATATATTCAGCGTTGTTTTGATATTGCCAAAGCATTGAATAACGATAGTTTGTTTTTGGAGTCTTTGATTGAAATGGGTAGGATTTGCGTGAACAATCAACAAATTGATTCGGCTTTTTATTTCTACGAGCAAGCTCGGACATTAATTGACCGCATGGATTATTCGCAACGAATTGACCAGTATTATAATAGCTTGGCAAACTACTACCAAGTTACAAACAATGATGAGAAGTCGCTGGAATATTATTTGAAATCCTATGCTATTACCTTAAAGAACAAGAATTACATCGGTTTATACGTAACGTCCTACAATCTTTACAATTTGTATACGAAAATGAAGGATAAGCTCAATGCCGAGAGGTATTTGCTGCTTAGTCTTGATTATGCTGTCATTACTGGAATAGAACAATATAAATCGACCTCTTATTATCATCTTCAAACCTTATATGCGGATAAGAAAGACTATAAAAGAGCGTATGAATATGCAGTCTTATACAATGAATCTTTGAATAATATGTATTTCAAAGAGTTTTATGCCCAGATCGCCGACCTTACACTTCAGTACGAATTATTGAAAAAACAAGATGAAATCAAATCACTGACGCAAGAAAACGATATCAAAACGCTTCAAGCTAAAAACAATCGATTGATTACTATCGGATTAGTCATTTTTATTGTTATTTTGATTATCGTATCATTTATTATTTATAAACACATACAAGTTAAAACGAAACAGAAAATAAATGAGTTGACGCTACAAAACCTGATTCAGCAAATGAATCCTCATTTTATTTTCAATACGCTGAATTCCATTCAATATTATATGTATAATCATAGCGAATTGGAAACCAACGAATACATAAGTAAATTTTCGCAGCTTATTCGCAAAATACTCGAAAACACCAACAACAGTAAAGTTAAATTTAGCGACGAACTGGAAGCCATTAAATTGTATATTGAACTGGAACAATTACGTTTTAATAATAGTTTTGATTATCAGATTACACTTCCTTCCGATGCGAGCTTGGATGAATATAAAATCCCGACTATGTTTATTCAGCCTTTTGTGGAAAATGCGATTATTCACGGTCTTCGTCATTTAAAAGATAAAGGATTGTTAAGCATCACCATTTCCGTAAAGAACGGATTGCTTATCTGTGAAATCGACGACAACGGCATTGGTCGTTTCAAAGCCGAAGAGATAAATGCGGATAACAAACATAAATCGCTTTCATTGTCGATTGCCAACGAACGATTGAAATTATTGAGCTCTTCTACTTATACTAAACTTAAAATCAATTACTACGACAAATCTACTACTCCCGGTGAAAGAGGTACCAAAGTGATTATTGAATTGCCGATTTTTAAATAATAAGCTATGATACGAACAATTATTGTGGATGACGAGCCGAATGCAGTGAAACTTATTGAGAATGCATTGACTAAACACATGGATAATATCAGGGTTGTTGCCAAAGCTTATTCCTTGCACGAAGCGGAAGCGATTATTAATGCCAGCGATTTCGACTTGCTGTTATTAGATATTGATTTGGTCGACGGAACGGGTTTTGATTTATTGGAAAAGATAGAAAATAAAAATTTCAGTTTAATTTTTATAACGGCCTACAATCAACATGCTATTAAAGCATTCAAATATAGTGCGGTTGATTATCTGCTCAAACCTTTGAACATACGCGAACTGATTGCCGCCATTGACAAGATTTCGCAACGTAAAAAGGAAACGGGATTTGAAATCGATGCCATTCAATCATTATTGGCGAATCTGCAAAGCATTCATCCTAATAAACTTGCGGTAAACGCGCAATCGGAAACCGTTTTTGTGGATGTGAAGGATGTGGTTCGTTTGGAATCGTATGGGAATTATACAAAAGTGTTTTTCAACGATAAAAGTCATATTGTGTCGTCCAAAACCTTGGGAGAATATGAAAACATGTTGCGTGAAGATTCGTTTTTCCGCTGTCATTATTCCCATATGATCAATATCCATTATGTAAAAAAATATATGCGTAAAGATGGCCTCGCTCTTATATTAAAAGACGGGTCCGTTATTCCTGTTTCCACCCGCCGTAAAGATGAATTTGAAAGGTTTGTGAAAAGGTTTACATTGTAATGGGATGGGATTATGATACGTCTAATGTTTAGAATTTTGTATTATTAGAAAAAAACATTTCAATTTCTTCTTCCGATAACAATCCTGAATTAATAATCATGTCTTGAATGCTTAGCAAATCAGTATTGTCAACTTTTCCAATAATCGTACATTCTTTTTTAATAATTGAATCAATGATTTTTGATGAATCTAAACGCATTGGATAAGCACAATTTACATAAGAATCATATTTCAAGAATGAATTATTAATCTTTTTTAACGGTAGCTGTAATTCCAATTGTTTAGATTTATTATATATAGAGGGATGTATTTTTGAATTTATAAACACCGAACATAAATATACTTTATCTTGACTTAATCCTGCAACAATGAAAAACTTTTTATGAGAGGCTTCTTTAAATTCTTTTAAAAAAACATCCCCTGTTTGTAATGAACTATTATAGAGTTTCTTTTTACTATCTTCATCTAAAACATCTAACATACAATTTTATTTAGAATGAATTAGCCGTTCGTATTTGTTCTTTTAAATAATCAACGTACGATTCGTCATTACCTGTTTCAATAACTATATTATCAAACGAAATCGGACTGTTTAAAACCGTATTTCTCCAAGCGTAGTCATGAGATTTTTCTCTTATTTCATCCCATGACATTTCTCCATATAAATTTAAAGCATTATTAATGCATTCTAAATCAGTATTAGAAAGCACTTTCATGTTTGGTTCTTCGAAAGGAACAATTAAATCCCAATTTTCTATCTTAAATTTTGAAGAAAATTTACCTTCATCTTTAAAATAACCATCTCCTCTAACCGATTTAAAGATATCATATAATTTGGAAGGAACAGGTCCATCCGGCATAGCAATATATGTATCTCCTGTTATACTTCTTCCATAGGCTGAAATATGATCTCTATCAGAAAAATATAAAATCTTGAAAATCTTATGGAAATCCTTTCTTTTCAGATTTTTACTTATATAGAGAACAGCACTGATAGCTTTTGATTCATTAAATGGCTCTAAGTTAAATTTTTCCATAATCAGTTCTATTTTATAAAAGTCTGCAAATATATATATATTTTTAACATCATCGAACTATAAAATAATGTTTCCCTAATATAGTTTCTTCGCCACACTTATCCTCCCAAAGCAAACACTTAGTAAAAAAACACCTACGTCCGTCATTAATTATTAATGTATTCCTTTTTTCTTCTCTACTTTTGTTTGAAATTTAAGAAACAATAAAACGTCATTATTCATATTCGTAAGAAAGGGGAAATAAACATGAAATCGAAACGTCAACTTATCATTATATTGTTATTGGGAAGCGTTTTACATTCCATAGCCGTAAACGATGTTACAAGTAAAGGAAACATTTATGGTGTTGTAAAGGCCAAATCGAACCATCTGCCGATAGAATATGCTCATGTTGCTTTGTATGCGGTTGCCGATTCTACTTTGATTACCGGAACGACTACCGACAGCAAAGGTCAATTTATAATGAATAACGTAGGGTTCGGTCATTATTATTTAACCGTAGGATTTATCGGATTCGACAATAAAACCATAAAGGAAATTGAAATTTCATCTGCTCGCCGGACTTTTCATTGTGATACTATTATCCTGGAAGAAACTTTTATTGATCTTAAAGAGGTTCAAATTAAAGGAGAAAAAGATGTTGTACAATACCAAATTGATAAGAAGGTGATCCATGCGTCCGAAAAGCCCGAGGCAAGCGGAGGTTCGGCAGTAAATTTACTTGAAAACACACCCTCCATACAAGTTGATATGGAAGGTAACGTATTGCTAAGAGGCAGTCAAAACTTTACGGTTTTAGTCGATGGTAAACCTTCGGCTTTGAGCGGCAACAATTTATTAAAACAAATTCCGGCTGCCATGGTTGAAAACATTGAAATAATTACCAATCCTTCTGCCAAATACGATGCTCAAGGAACTACCGGCATTATCAATATCATCTTAAAGAAAAACATCGAAAAGAATACCAACGGTATCATAAATGTTTCCATAGGAACTTATAACAAATACACGGGAGATTTCAGTATCAATCATCAAATAAAAAAGGTAAATCTCTTTATGAATGCAAATTACGGACTTAATTACTCTTATCCCTTCATGTCGTCCGACAGAATAGTTTCCTATAACGATTCCTTACAAACAATTGCTCAGGAAGCCAAAAGAAAACAATACGTAAATCCTTATTCAGTCGGTGCCGGCTTAGATTGGAATTTAAACGATCATAATCAATTTACTTTTCAATACGATTGGGGATACTGGGGATATAATTTAAGTATTCCCGAATTTACCAAAGAAACACTAAATTATAACGACACTACTCATTATGTTAAAACCCAAACATTCATGAAAACCGGAGGATTCTATCATTCGGGAAGTGTTTTCTATAAACACAATTTCAAAGAAAAACAGCATGAATTATCCGGTTCATTTACCGTTTCTTCTTGGAAAGGAGGAGATTCAACTGACGTAAATGAAATGTTTACAGATGATACTTATAACCAAATCCATAACGCTTCCCGTCATTTGTCCATGAGTCATGATGCCAGTTTAGCTTTTCAATTAAAAGTCGACTATACTAAAATCTTTAAAGAAAAACATAAAATCGAAACCGGATATCAAGGATATTATAAAACCTTAACTTCCGATTACGGAATTAAATTTCAGGATTATCTTTCGCAATCATGGTATCCGGCCGACATGAATAAAAAAGAAATGGATTTCAGGCAAAACATACAAGCTCTCTATTTTACTTATTCAGGCGATTTAAAAATATTTCAATACCAAATCGGATTAAGAGGGGAATTTCTTGACCGCCGTTTACAGGTTCCTGCAACGGCAGAAACCTATGATTTGCAACAATTCAATCTCTTTCCAAGCCTTCATATAAGCAAAATCTTTCCAAAACAACATCAACTTCAATTGAGTTACAGCCGCAGAGTAAACCGTCCGCATGAATGGAATTTAAATCCTTTTCCGATTTATTCAGACACTTACATCACCCAAATCGGAAATCCTGCCTTATTGCCTGAATTCACCCATTCTTTTGAACTTAATTATATGAAATACATGAAAAAAGGTTTCATTGCTGTTGAAAATTATTACCATCAAACCCATAATTCCATTTCAAGAACCTATCGTATCGACAGTAACGGAACTCTTTTATACGGTGTTGATAATTTGTATAAGAATTATTCCTACGGTATAACGCTTTCAGGAAATTATTCCCCGATAAAATGGTTTAGCGTATATGCCAATACTAATTTTTACTCCTATCATATAGAAGGAGATATTGTTTCCGAAAACATAAAAACCCGCAGTTTCAATTATGATTTTTCGTTGAGTACAACATTCAAACCGGGTCAACACATTCGCCTGCAATTAACCGCTTTTTATAATGCCCCTAAATTAACGGCACAAGGCAGTATGGACGCTATTTACGGATGTCATCTCTCCATAAGTAAAGAATTTTTCAAACAACGGCTTCAAGTTGTTTTAACCGGTCGGGATATATTCAGAACCGTTAAATACAACATTTTAACCGATCTTCCCGGACTGCAATCAAAAGTGATAATGTATAGCGAATATCCGGTTGTTATCCTGCAATTAAGTTATAAAATAAACAATTATAAGAAAAAACAAGAAGATACATCTCCTTTGGACGAATATAAAAACAGAAGTATAATTTAAAAACATATAGATATGAAAAAGTTATTTGTAAGCTTATTAAGTTTAGTATTATTTATTCAGCCATTCTTTTCACCGGCATTACAGGCAAATGCTACAAACAATACCAGCATACCGGGTTATCGCCTGATTGAAAAACGCTTTGTAAAAGAAGTGAATTCAACGTGTTATTACTATGAACACGTGAAAAGCGGAGCGAAAGTGTTTAAAATGGCCAACGACGACCCTAACAAAATGTTTAGTATCACCTTTAAAACACTGCCTGACAACGATTGCGGAACGGCACACATCATGGAGCATTCCGTATTAAACGGTTCTCTTCATTTTCCGGTAAAAAGTCCTTTCGACATAGCCGTAAAAGGTTCCTTAAATACATTTATCAATGCTTTTACTTCAAAGGACCAAACTTCATTTCCCGTGGCAAGCATGAATGAAAAAGATTACTTTAATCTGATGCACATTTACCTCGATGCTGTTTTTAATCCTTTAATCTATCAAAATGAAAAGATTTTTAAACAAGAGGGATGGCATTATGAACTTACCGACCTAAATGCCGATATTCAATACCGCGGCGTTGTTTACGGCGAAATGAAAGGCGCTTTTTCCAATCCTTTGCGTTATGTTACTTATCATACGTATAAAAATCTATTTCCCGGCAATGTTTACGGCTATGAATCGGGAGGTTATCCTTATGCGATTCCTAATCTGACTTGGGATGAATTCAAAGCTTTTCATACAAAATATTATCATCCGGATAATTGCTACATTGTTCTTTACGGAAACGAAGATATGGAAAAAGAATTATCATTTATCGATAAGGAATATCTGTCGAAATATGAAAAACGAAATATAAACTTCCCTATTGAAGAACATCGTCCTTTCCCGACTTTAAAGAGAGTAGAAGCCCATTATCCCGTAATGGAAGGAGCTCAAACCAAAAATCAAACATTCTTAAATCTTTGTTATGTAACAAACCACGGTAAGGATATTACCAAAACCTATGCCCTTTCCATATTGGCTTATTATTTATTCAACAATGAATCGGCTCCCGTCAGGTTGGCCCTGGAAAAAGCCGGTATCGGTAAAAACGTAAGCTGTTCCGTTCAATCTTATAAACAAAGCATGGCACAAATTAGTATTCAAAATGCCAACCCCAACGAATTAGACTCGTTTTATAACGTCATTATCAGAACCATAAAAGAAACACTTAATAAAGGCATTGATAAAACCGAAATTGAAAGTGTGTTAAACGCCTATGAATTCTCCTTGCGCGAAGACAACAATGCACAAAAGGGAATCAGTTATTTATCGAACGTTCTACCCAATTTTATGTATAACAACGACCCTTTTGCCGGACTTCTTTATGAAAAGGTGTTGGTTGAGTTGAGAGAAAACTTAAAAACCGATTATTATGAAGAGCTTATTACATCCACCTTTTTGGATAACAACTATGCTCTCCTGCTCTCCGTTTCTCCGAAACCCGGCTTGGATAAAGAATTTATACTTGCCGACAAAGCCAAACTTAAAGCCTATAAAGACCGTTTATCCGAAACCGAATTGAATCAATTAATCCATGAAACAAAAGCATTGATTCAATATCAAGAAAGCAAAGACAGTCCGGAAGATATTGCCAAAATACCTAACCTTTCTTTATCGGATATCGATAAAAAAGCATCCTATTATTCCGCTGAATATAAAGAGATAGATAATCACAAAATATTATTTTACAATGACCATACCAACGATATCGTATACCTGAAACTCTTTTTCGACCTGCGGGTATTACCCCAAGAAATGATACCTTATGCTTCTTTACTTTCCGATTTGTTGGGAGCCGTTGATACAAAAAATTATTCCTATGAAGACTTAAATAAAGCCATCAACAACCATACCGGCGGAATTCAAACCTCACTCATCTTATATCTTGAAAACAACGATGATGATAATCTGATTCCCAAATTTTTGGTTTCCTCGAAAGCTACCGTATCCAAGCAAGAGGCTCTTTTCAACTTAAATAAAGAAATTGTATGCAACAGCCTTTTTAACGATACGAACCGGTTGAAGAATTTAATCAAGAGAATACACGTTCAATTACAGTCTCAATTTTACCGCGACGGTTCGCGTTTGGCTTCCGGTCGTTTGAGCTCTTATATTTCCAAAAGCGGCTTGTTCAACGAATATGTTTCCGGCTATGATTATTATTTGTTTCTCTCGGATTTAGTGAAAGAATTGGATAAAAATCCCGGAAAGATTATCGATAATTTGAATAACGTATCCCGTTTATTATTCAGTAAAGATAATATGATAATAGGTCTTGCTTGTAATACGGATAATTTCAATACGTTAACACCACAATTACATCTCTTATCCGATGCTTTGCAAACGCATACGTCGACCTATAAAAAATGGAATTTGACGATGAAAAACAAGAACGAAGCTTTTTCAACCTCCTCCAAAGTGCAATACGTATACAGTGGCTATAACTTCAAAGAACTCGGCTATGAATATAACGGTAAAATGCTGGTATTAAACAGGATTATGTCGAGAGACTGGTTGAATCAGGAAATCCGTATCAAAGGAGGAGCTTATGGCGGATACAGCACCCTCTCTTATTCAGGCAATGTTTCTTTTGTTTCCTACCGCGACCCTAATTTGAGCGAGACACTTGAAAAATATAAACAAACATCCGACTTTCTTCAAAATCTTCAATTAAGCGAGAAGGAAATGACACAGTTTATTATCGGAACCATTGCCGGTTTGGATCAACCGAAAAACATAACGGCAAAAAGCATGTCGGCTTACGGTAATTATTTCACCAAAACCGATGCTTCTTTTTATCAAAAAGAAAGAGACGCCATTTTAAGCACAAGTTTAGAGGATATCCGTTCGTATGCAAAAATGATAAAAGAAATCGCCAATAAAAACGTTGTATGCGTATACGGAAATGCAGAAAAATTAGAAAGCAATAAACAATTATTTTCTAAACTTATTAAAATAGAATAATCTCACAATGAAAAACACCTGTTTGCTAATCATCGTATCATTAAGTTTCTTTTCCTTAAAAGGCCTATCGCAGGAATCGAACATATTCATTCCGGTCGAACATCAAAAAGCCATTCGTAAAGGAAGCCGAAACACCGAGGGAACACCGGGAGAACATTATTTTCAAAACCGTGCCGACTATGTCATAAACGCTCGTTTTGATCCTAAAACTGCAAACCTTGAAGGCAATGAATTGATTACTTATTACAATAACAGTCCCGATACCTTAAAGAATCTGGTTATACGTCTTTATCCCAATCTCTTTAAGCCCGAAACCGTTCGACAAGTTCCCATTGATACCGATGATTATTCGAAAGGTGTTGATATTAAAAGTATTTCCATAAACGGGACCGAAATTCCGGCAACCAAATTCCGTTACCAAGGAACCAACCTTATTATACCTATCCCATCCGGCCTGAGCCCTTCACTTTCTTTCAAAATAAAAATAGACTGGTCGGTCGATTTACCAAACAAAACGCTAATCCGGATGGGAAGATATGATACCTCCACTTATTTTGTTGCTTATTGGTATCCTCAAATAGCGGTATATGACGACATATCGGGTTGGTGCACCGAAAGTTATACAGGACTTTATGAATTCTATAACGATTATAATAACTTTGATATAAAGATAGAAGTGCCCGCTAATTGCTTGGTGTGGGCTACCGGCGAACTTCAAAACGGAAATGAAATCTTTCACAAAAACATCTTCTCACGCATTGAAAAAGCAAAACAATCGGATACTGTAATCAAAATAATTACAAATGAGGATTATAAAGAAGTGGAAATCCTGAAAAAAGGAATAACTCCGGTTTGGCACTTCAAGGCGAACAATGTTACCGATTTTGCCTTCGGCGTAAGCGACAGTTATATCTGGGATGCTATCAGCGTAGAAGTTGACTCTTCTACCCATCGAAGAGTATTAATCAATTCCGTATATAAAAAAGGAACAACTACGGGAGAAGGCGTGGCTGAAATCGGACGCTATACCATTCTTAAACTTTCCACCGATTTGATAGGAGTCCCTTACCCCTATCCGCACAATACCATTTGGGAAGGTCACGGCGGCATGGAATTTCCCATGATGTGCAACAACGGTCCTTCCGATAACAGTATACATGAAGTATTTGTAACTTCCCACGAAATTTCTCATTCTTATTTCCCTTTTATGGTCGGGACCAACGAAATTTATTACGCTTGGATAGATGAAGGTTTGATAACCTTTATCCCCAAAGCTGTCGAAATGGATTACGGGAATGCCAATGCCCATTATTACATTAATTCTTATAATAAATATGCCATGGGAAGCATCAACGATATTCCCATGGCTGTTCCCACAACTCACTTAACACAAAACACTTACTTTATGCAAAACTACGGACGAGCCGCCGCCGGTTTTTACTTCTTGGACGATATGTTGGGAAAGGATACTTTTAAAACCGTATTAAAAACATTTATCAGCCGATGGGAAAGCAAACATCCTACTCCTACGGATTTATTTTTTACCTTGAATTCCGTAACAAACCAGGATTGGGGATGGTTTTGGAACCCTTGGTTTAACTCCTTTGCTTATGCCGATTTGGCATTGAAAAATGTGGTTTATAAAGATAATAAGCTGCAATTCTCCATTCAGAACAACGGAAGCCTGCCTGTCCCCATTAAAATAATAATAACTTATGAAGACAATACAACCGAAATCGTATATCAAACAGCCATGGTGTGGAAAGACAAAAAGGAATGGAACTACAGTCAATCATTTACCAAAAAAATCATAAAAATCAAATTAGGAGACAGAAACATTCCCGACGCTTTCCCCGGCGATAATTATTACGTGATAAAATAATTACAATTGTCCGACAAAAGGCAAGAGATTCTTCGCTTCGCTACGCTTAGAATCTGTAAATAATTAAATATTTTGGAAGCTTTTAAGTTTTTTAATTAAAACTTTTTATAATAATTTAATTCTATTTTTCATATTTATTCATTATTTCATCATATCCAGGGAATTTATTTGGTGTTGAGGAAACAATTTTACTAATTTCTTCAGTGAAGTTTATAATTTTATAATCCAGTGAAGGTGTCGTTTGTACATAAAAACTACTTAATATTTTTGCTCCCATTGCATTATTGGCTCTACATTCTAATATAAAAGTATATGAAGCAATATCATTTATTTTATCCCCTAATGCATTTTTGATTGAATCAAAGGCATTTAAAATGTTATTGTATTTTTCAATTTCTTTTTTATACTCTTCAATTTCACTTTTATATTTTGCAATCCTTTCTTCATTATTATCAAATTGCATGTCAAATTCAATACTTTCCATATTCATTTCAATGCTTTGTTTATAATGTTCTATGCCTTCTTCATATGCTTTTATTTCATTTTCAATATTATCTTTATATAATACAGTGTCAAATGGTGTTAAAGATACAAACTCATAACTTTCAGGATCATGCATATGTTTTTTTACATATTCTTTTATATTGTTTTTTACAATCTTTTCAGGGTTTGGCTTGCATGAATAAAACATTATTACTATAAAAGCCATTAAACTAACAATCAATACTTTTTTCATTTTTAAATATTTTATTGGTTAATATTACATGCAAAAGTACAATAAATATCTTTAGTAAACTTTTTTTAAGTTCTATTTAGTGTTTTAGTCTTTTACAACTTTGATATAAAATAATACCTTTTCTATTGTTGTAATGTTTGTATTATTTCTATTCTTTCATTATCTGATAAATTAAACCATTCTCCACGAACTCTCTTTTCTTTATATAATTCATGCAATGCTTTTTCGAATGATAATGCTATTTTTCTTGATGGATATTGTTTTGTTGCTACAATAACAATTTGAGGTTTTTCACTTTGTAAGGTTTTTTCTCTAAATTGTGGCTTGTTAGATATACCAATTTTATTTAAATTATTTGTTAAATCTTCCATTAAATATAAAAAACATGGCTCATTTATTTCAATCTTTTCTTCTTGTTTTTTCGTTTCAATGGCAAATAATAAATAATTAGAAGAAAAAAAACTAAAATATCTATTAAATTCAAATTTTCTAAATATTCCTTCTTTTACAGTATAATAATTAAAAGTGCCTTTGTATGTTGTAATAGTATGAATATCATCATCAGTTTCATAATAACCTAGATAATTATGATCCCTTAATATCTTATCATAATCTTTTCTCTCAAATTTAATTTCCAAAATTAAATCATCAACTTTAATTTCATCACCATCTTTTTTAAGAAAGTTTATTTCTGATTCATATTCTCGATTAGGCTCTCCACTTTTTCGTTCCCATAAATATTGATTATAAAAATCAAACGGTATTTTATCTATATAATAAAGAAAATCATTTTCTCCAACTAAATAATCAACATTATATTTCTCCTTTGAATATAACTTTCCTTTATTTAAAGATTTAAGTTCATTTTTTCTGTCAATAGTATCATGGCTTAACCAAGTTAATTCTGATTCATTTAAATCTTTTATTGTTTTTTCAATAAGATTTAATGTTTCTGTTTTTTCAATAATCTTGTTTTCTATCATAAAATCACCAATTATCGTTTGTTTCATTAATTATATTGTCATTGGAAAATAATGTTTTTTTAATTGCTTCCATTGTTCCCAATGCCCTATTTATTGTTTTATAAAACACATACCCCTCTCTTGTTTTAGTAATTTTTTCAGAATATTGTCTTTCACCTGTATTTATCGGATAATATTCATAAATTTTTTCTTTATAATTTTTTGGTGGAACATAACCTGCTGAACCTGCACTGTAACCCGGGTAATAAACATCTATATCTGTTAGTTGAATTGTAATTCTAACTCTTTCTTCCTTAATTTCAAATTTTATTATATGCCATATTGTGTATTGTCCGGAACTGCCTGACATAACTTCTTTACATCTTATATCAGCATAGGTTCCTTTGCCAACTATTAGCCCTTTTTCTTTGTCATCCATTTGAATTACTTTATTTGCATCACCATAAGCCATTGTTAAATAATTATGCAAAACATAATAAAGTTGTTCTTTTGTTTTATTAGGCACTTCCACAACATTCTGAATATAAACGATATTATTGATTGTGTCGACCTGCCATTTACCATCAATTGTTTTTAGGATTTCAATTATTTCAGGTTTTTGTGAGAATCCAATAATTTGAATATACAACAATGGAAGAATAAACAATACTTTTTTCATTTAAAATATTTTTATTGATTATTATCTGTAGGCAAAAGTATACAAAATATTTTATATCGATGTTAGCTTATAAGTTTAAAAAAAAAATCACTATTGTCCGATAAAAGGCAAAAGATTCTGAGCATAACGAAGCGAAGAATCTGTAACTAATAGTGTATTCTTTATCGGATACTATTAATATATTATACCATACCATACCATTCCTTTCCTTCTCAACGTTAAAAAAATAATTGTCCCTTTTTGTGATGTTTTTTGTTTTTTTGCGAATAATAAGGGAAAACACGCATTTGAATGGAGAAAAAGGAGAAATTTATATCGGTCATTAAAGAACATAAAAAAATTATTTTTAAGATATGTTCTTCCTATTGTCGACATATCGACGAGAGAAAGGATCTGGAACAGGAAATATTACTGCAATTATGGCATTCGTTTCCCAAATATGACGGACGAGTAAAAATATCAACCTGGATATATAAAATAGCGTTGTATACGGCCATTTCTTTTTACAGAGATAATGAAAAACATAAAAAAAATCATGTTGCTATCGATGAAACCGTCATATCACTTTCAGATGAGGAAACGAATCAAACCGAAGAGATTCGCTTTCTTTATCACTGCATCCGTCAATTGAATGAATTGGATAAGGCCTTAATACTTCTTTATCTGGAAGAACACCCCTATAAAGAAATTGCACAAATTATCGGCATCACCGAAACCAATGTAGCGACCAAACTCAGCCGTATTAAAAAACATTTGAAAGAACAATTTAATAATCAATAAAAATTATGTGCTATGGAACTTGATGACATCAAAAAAACTTGGGCTTCTTACGATGAAAAACTAAACAAAAGCCTAAAATTAAACGAAGAATTACTTCGTAAACTGAATCTTGATAAATCGAAGAGAGAAATGAAAGCTCCTTTTTATTACGAATCTACTTCCCTTATTATCGCAGGACTTGTTATAATTGTAGTTTCAGAATATACATATAGATATGCTTCAGAAATTGTTTATTTAGTTTCCGGATTCTTATCCATTCTCTTTTGTCTCATCGAATTTCTTTTCTCCTTTCATAAATTAAAATTATTAACACGAATAGATTACTATAATATGTCTGTTATAGACTTACAAAAAAATGTTTTAACATTTAAGAATAAATACTTGCAGTATAAAAAAATAGAATTAACATACACTCCTTTATTTGTTGTTTCTTTAATTCCCATACTGGGAAAAGGATTACGAGGTTTTGACTTTTTCTCATATTATACACTGTATATTTTCATTACTATCATAGTTTTAATAATTGCCTACCCCATTTTGATTTGGATATATAAAAACCTTTATGATAAAAAATTAAAAAACACAATGCAATTTTTGAAAGAATTGGAAGTATTTGAAAAAAATGAAAGTTAAAAGGAGTTTTCAGTTTTTCAATGCGATGTCTCGTGATTTAGAATTAAGTAAGGGGGTGATTTGGATTCACCCCCTCACTTTCTTATTTTTCGGCACGAAAAACCCATTCTTAATTCTTAATTCTTAATTGTTTTAAGACTTTTTCCATTTATTAAAAACTTTAAAAAGTCCTTGAAATACGTTAAAGTTAAAGAAGACACAACTCCTTAACATTTTTTTTACAAGAACCGGTAGCATACCGACTTCTACCTGTCCTTTTTTATTAAACTTATATCAATTTCATTGTTTAAACAATTATTTTTATAATGAAAAGCCTTTGTATATCATCTTTATTATCAATATTTTACAACGGTACCGGAATACCCCTTGAACCAAGCTTGCTTGCGTAAAATAGTGCCTTGTTTGGAGTTCCAACCAAGCTTGGTTCACGCGCGAAACAAGCTTGGTTCAAGAGCAAACCAAGGCGATATTTTTTTGAACCTAACTTGTTTCAAGGGGGTCTACGGTACCGACAAATTTTTGCATATATTTAATTCTTAATTGTTTTTAATCTGTGGAAATCTGTGTGCAAAATAATAAGGACAAAAACGACATTAAGGACATCAACGCAAACAGTTACATTTCTGTCGTTTGTGTCTTTTTAGAATTAAGTAAGGGGGTGAATCCAAATCACCCCCTTACAATTAGATTTTTCGACACCTACTGATTAAACGGAGAATCGCTGTTAGAACAATTCGGAACAATCGTTACAAACAGTATGGCAAGAATCCTTACAAAAAGGATAAACCCATTTTTAACATAATCGGGAGTGTTTGAAAAAATGATGTACTTTTGTACATTCATAAAAAAGGGACACCTACATGAGAGATTCGGGAAAAAAATTATTTTTATTAGATGCAATGGCATTGATTTATAGAGCGTATTATGCTTTAAACAAAAACCCGCGCATCAATTCCAAAGGAGAAAACACCTCGGCCGTTTTAGGATTCACCAATTCCTTATATGAGATATTAAAAAAAGAAAAGCCTACCCATATTGCCGTTGCTTTCGACAGTTTCGGTCCTACCCTGCGTCATGTTGACTTTTCAGCTTATAAAGCCAATCGCGAAAGTATGCCCGAAGATATGGTACTTAGTTTGCCCTATATACGTGCTATCATTGAAGCCTTTCGTATTCCCTTGCTCGAAGTCCCCGGTTTCGAAGCCGATGACATTATCGGTACCTTGGCTAAAAAAGCCGAAAGAGCAGGTTTTACCGTTTATATGGTTACTTCCGATAAAGATTACGGACAATTGGTGTCGGAGCGTATATTTATGTATAAACCCGCTTATATGGGAAACGATATCAGCATATTGGGTGAAAAAGAAATCTGTAATAAATATAGCATTCAACGCCCTGAACAATTAATTGATATCCTCGGATTATGGGGAGATGCTTCGGATAATATTCCCGGTATAAAAGGAATAGGCGAAGTAACCGCTAAACATTTAATTGCCGAATTCGGTTCCATAGAAAACATTATTCAACAAAGCGATAAGATTAGCAATCTGAAATTACGTCAGAAAATACAAGAAGGCAGCGAAGCCGCTATCATGTCGAAGATGTTGGCTACTATTATGTTGGATGTCCCCATCGATTTGAATGAAGACGATTTAAAATTCAAAACGCCCGATTTTAATTCGCTCAAAGTCCTATTTGAACAATTGGAATTCAAAACATTGGCACAAAGAGTGTTTACCGATTTCTCCAAGAAAAAGGAAGTTCCTCTGCCCGACTTATTCGCTTCGTTAGAAAACAAGGAAGAAGAAGTAACGGAAAACAGCATCTTATCTATTGACAATACACCCCATGATTATCAATTAATACAATCATATGATGAACTGAAAAAACTAGCCCATACATTACAAACCTCCTCTTTGCTGTGTTTCGATACAGAGACCGACGGTTTGGATTTGATTAATGTACAGATGGTAGGTATGTCGATAAGTATTGAGCCTAATAAGGCTTATTATATTCAAATGCCTGCTTCCCGCGAAGAGACCTGCCGTTGGATGAACGTATTGAAACCCATATTCGAAAATCCTCAGGTATTGAAGATTGCCCAAAACCTAAAATTCGATATGCAAGTGCTGTTACGTTATGATGTGGAGGTGAAAGGCGAATGTTTCGACACCCTCTTGGCACATTATATCATCGAACCCGAAATGCGTCACAACCTCGATTTATTGGCAAAAAGTTATCTTAATTATGAAACGATTACTTATGAACAACTTATAGGTAGCAGTTCAAAGAAAACAAGCATAAAAGATGTTCCCATTGAAAAACTGAAAGATTATGCCTGCGAGGATGCCGATATCACCTTGCGTCTTTATAATATATTGGAAAAACAATTGAATGAAAATGAAGGATATAAACTATTCAAGGAAATAGAAATGCCTTTGGTGCCGGTTTTAGCAAGCATGGAACAAAAAGGCGTTCATATCGATACGGACTTCTTAAACACTTTTGCCGCCGAATTGCAAATCAAAGCCAAAGAAATAGAAACAAATATTTATGAATTAGCCGGTGAAGTTTTCAACATTTCTTCTCCCAAACAACTGGGAATTATCTTATTCGAAAAATTAAGAATCATTGAAAATGCCAAACTCACCAAAACAAAACAATACCAAACGGGTGAAGAAATTTTACAAAAATTAGAGCATAAACATCCTATTATTCCTTTAATATTGGAATACAGAGGCATTATGAAATTAAAATCGACCTATGCCGAAGCCTTCCCGAATTTGGTAAATCCACAAACCGGACGTGTTCACACTTCGTTTAATCAAGCCATTACCGCAACCGGACGTTTAAGTTCCAGCAATCCGAATTTGCAAAACATTCCGATACGCAACGATGAAGGACGAGAAATACGCAAAGCCTTTATCCCTGCCAATGAAGAATATACCCTATTAGCCGCCGACTATTCACAAATAGAATTACGCCTGATGGCAGCCATGAGCGGCGATGAAAGCATGTTTGAATCATTCTGTAACGGTGAAGACATACATGCTGCCACTGCATCAAAAATTTATAATGTTCCTTTGCCGGAAGTGAGCCGCGAAATGCGTAGAAATGCCAAAACCGTTAATTTCGGGATCATTTACGGTATATCTGCTTTCGGCTTATCGGAACGACTGAATATTTCTCGTAAAGAAGCCGCCGACATCATTGAACAGTATTTCAATAAATATCCGAAAGTAAAACTATACATGGAAAAGCAAAAAGAGTTTGCACAACAGCACGGCTATGTTGAAACCATTATGAAACGCCGTCGTTATCTGCGCGATATCTATTCCGGCAATTCCATCGTAAGAGGTGTTGCCGAACGCAATGCCATTAACGCACCCATACAAGGTTCGGCTGCCGATATGATTAAAGCAGCCATGATAAAGATTTTTAATGAAATACAAAAAAGAAAGTTGAAATCAGCCATTGTGCTGCAAGTACACGATGAATTGGTTTTTGATGTCTACAAACCGGAATTGGAAGAAATGAAAGCCATTGTTCACGAGGGAATGATTTATGCCATGCCGATCACTGTACCGTTGGAAATCGACATGAAATCGGGCAACAATTGGTTGGAAGCACATTAATATAATATTACATGATAAAAAAAGTCCTCGGCACTTTCGGTTCACGTGTTTTTTGTACCCTGATAGCTTTCGGTATTGTGATTATCAATTCGCAAGTGTTCGGGTCTAGCGGACTGGGTACCATCGGACTTTTTATCTTAGGGATTACCATTCTTCAAAACCTGACTTCTTTCGTGGGAGGTCCTTCTTTGGTGTATATGCTTCCCCGCTACGACACTTTCCAATTGATGTTTCTTTCTTATGTTTTTCACATAATCATAAACATCATCGGAACATTGTTTTTATATGCTTTTCATTTAATCCCTACCGAATATGTATGGCCTTTATTTTTCTCTTCGCTTTTTTTCTCGGTATATTACATTAACTCCCAACTTATATTGTCGAACGAGCGAATCAAAGCCTATAACATTCTTGCTATTATTCAAATAATTATTCAATTAGGTTTATTGGTACTGCTTTTATTCGTAGGTAAAATCAAAGATGTTTCTTCATATATATATGCTTATTTGATTTCATATGTAGTTGTAGCCATATTAGGATTCATACTGGCATGGAATAAAATACTATTTAAAGGATTTGCAAATATCTTTCCGCTGTTGAAACAGATGTTGATTTACGGTTTTACCATACAAGCCGCCAATTTCGCCCAATTGTTGAATTATCGTTTGAGTTATTATATCATCGAATTCTGTTCAGGACGTAAAGCTTTAGGTTTGTTTGATTTAGGAACTAAATTATCAGAAGCCGTTTGGATATTACCCAAAAGCATGTCGACCGTTCAATATGCACGGCTGTCGAACTGCAAAGGGAATAAACGATATGCCAAAAAGCTCACCTTGGCATTTCTTAAAATGGCATTTGTCTTCGCTTTATGTGCCACCCTAATTTTGATATGCATACCTTCCGCTTGGATTGGATGGATATTCGGTGGCGAATTTATGGAATCAAAATCCGTTATCTATGCATTAGCGTTAGGAATCGTAATCCTTTCCTGTAATGTAATTCTTTCACATTATTTTTCGGGTTTTGGTAAATATAAAATCAACACCATCAGCTCACTCATCGGTTTGGGGATTACGATAGGCTTAGGGGTTTCACTTATATCCCGTTTTCAACAAATGTCCTATACAGAGGTGATTTTTATCATGGCATGGATTAGCAGTATTTCCTATGTCGGTAGTTTTATATGGTCTTTTATCTATTTTATAAGAACCGCCAAAGTAAAATTAAGTGATCTACGTATTGACAAACAAGACATCAAATTCTTACGCAGTGAATTAAAAAAGATATTAAAGAATCACAATTAATATATTCGTATTCTGTATGCATAAATCGGAATCCTTACATATTATTCATCTTTTGAGTTGGTCGCCAACGGAAGACAATCCTACTTTGGGGAACTTTTGTTTACGGCATATTCAAACAGTTTCCGACCAATCCGATTCGCTTGTATTGAACGTTCAGCGAGTCAACCATTCTATAAAAAACATAGAAATAAACCTGCAAAACGTTGACAATTACCGTCAACTCAACATTAAGATAAAAGACTGCACTGCTTACGGCAAAACAATAAATAAACTTGTTAATACCTACCGAATGTTTAAAGCCTATAATTATGGCTTACGATATATAAATAAACACCTCTTTCGCCCCGATTTGGTGCATCTGCATGTGGCATTACCTGCCGGCAAAATAGCTTTGTATTGGAAATATCGTTATGGGTTATCTTACGTATTGTCTGAACATTGGTCAATTTACCTTCCTCAAGACATGCGACTGGGAAAGGATAAAATCAGCAAACTATTATTAGCCATAACCAATCATGCTTCCATAATTATGCCGGTGAATGAAAATTTAAAGCGACATATGATGGATTGCGGTGTAAAATCGGATTTTCAAGTAATACCTAATGTAGTAGATACTGCTCTTTTTAACATAAAAGAGAAAAACACAACAGATAAAAAACAACTATTGCATGTATCATCCTTAGTAGACAAAGAAAAGAATTTCTCCGGATTACTGCGTGTGATAAAACGTGTAAGAGTATTTAGGAACGATTTTGTTTTAAATGTTGTACACAGTTCTTCCCATCAGGCATTTGAACAATACGTATTAGAGAATGATTTACAGGATTGCATTGTTTTTCACGGAAGAAAAAACGAAAAAGAAATCGTTAGCTATTATCAGCAAGCCGACTTCTTTGTGCTTTTCTCCCATTTTGAAAACCTGCCTTGCGTTGTCCTTGAATCTTTTGCCTGCGGTTTACCCGTTGTTGCAACCAAAGTAGGAGAACTTCCCTATATCATAAACAAGGAAAGAGGTCGCTTGGTCCCTGCGGGCGATGAAGAGGCTTTATATCATGAAATAAACTTTATGTTAGACCATTATACTGAATTTTCAAAAACGGAAATTAGAAAATATGCCCTGGAACATTATACAAAAGAGAATATTAAACATCAACTTATAAACATATATCGTCTTTGTATACAAAACATTTAAATCCATGAGCGAAAAGCACCATCATCACCAAGCGAATCTCAGTGTACAAAAAGCCTTTGTCATTGGCATTGCATTGAATACACTTTTTGTAATCGTTGAATTTAGCGTGGGCATTTGGAACCATTCCGTAGGTTTGATATCCGATGCGGGACATAATCTGAGTGATGTAGCCAGTTTATTGTTAGCCATGCTTGCTTATGGCTTAACGAAGATTGCTGCCACTAAAAAATATACTTATGGATTTAAGAAAACTACTGTACTGGTTTCTTTGATTAATGCCGTGATTCTATTAATAGCCGTTGGATGGATTATCAGCGAAAGCATTGAAAAGATAATCACTCCCAAACCTGTTCATGGTTCTGTTATTGCCTGGGTTGCTGCTTTAGGTATTCTTATTAATTTACTTACGGCTGTCCTGTTTCTAAAAAGAAAAGATAAAGATTTAAATATCAAAGGAGCTTATTTACATATGGTTGCCGACGCTTTGGTGTCGTTAGGTGTAGTGATTTCGGGGATTTTAATCTATTTCACCGATTGGTATATAATAGATCCCATTATCGGACTGGGAGTTGCGCTTGTGATTATTATTTCCACCTGGAGTTTATTGAAAGAAAGCATCTGTCTTTCACTCGACGGTGTTCCGGCTTCCATCGATATTGAAGCTATTAGTGAACTCATGCTTTCGGAGAAACATGTGATTGATCTACATCATCTTCACATTTGGGCATTAAGCACTACTGAAAATGCGCTAACGGCTCACATTGTTTTAAACGACATGAAGCATATGGAAGAAATAAAACAAAAACTCAAAAATCGTTTATCGCATGCCGGCATAGAACACGTAACCCTCGAATTTGAATTGCAGGGATTGGCATGTAAAAACAATTGTAGTGATCCGGTATAAATCATATTTCAGCAGAAACTTCGGCTGTATTCATCGGGTTTTTCCAAAGGATTCATCGATTTAAAGGGAATAGAAAAAGGTTTAAATGATACTTTTGCCACAAAAAAATTTAAAATTAAAAACATCATGAATAAAGAAAATGTCAAAAGAAGAACACATCTGTCCGACGGTATCATCATCGGATTATTATTAATGGCAGTAGGATGCCTATTGTTAGCCTTTAATGCCGGGTTATTATTGCCTGAATGGAAACCGGTAATTATTTCATGGCCTATGTTGGGTGTGGTGATTGGAATTTTATTTATCTGTAAAAGATGGTATATTGCCGGATTAGTTCCTTTTTTCTTTAGTGCTTATGCCTTGATTCCCAAATTTCGGTATATTTATCCCGACAATCAGGTATTGCAAAATTTCGAACCTTACTATTGGGCTTCCTTTTTTATTATTCTGGGGATTTTAATAATCTTCCTTCCTTCACGCTTTAAATCAAAAATGCAACATTGGCATTGTCATAGAAAAAATCGATGCCAATCCGATCATCAAACCATAAACGGCGAAGTTAATATCAATGCTTCTTTTGCTGAAATGGAGGAAGTGGTATTAGACCCTGTGTTTAAAGGAGGAAAGGTAGATGTAAGTTTCGGCGAAGTTACCCTTGACCTGCGTCATACAACTCTTGCGGACGAAACCGTCGAACTGAATGTGTCCTGTGTGTTTGCCGAAGTAAACATGCTTATTCCTGAAGATTGGAATGTGAGAATCGAAAAACAACTCAGTTTCGGTAGTATCAACGACAAACGCATCCTCAGCCGCAAACCTATCGATATGAATAAAGAATTAGTTATAAACATCTACTGCAAATTCGGCGGTTGTTTAATCAAATAAGTAATGAATCCATTGATTAGGTCGAAGTCTGTTTTGTGGAAGTTTTTATTGCTTTCGCTTTTCATCACTTTAACTTATACATTTAGTTTTGGATTTGCTTTTCAACTACCCATAAGCTGTATACTTATGGATGCATGGATTTATGCCACGGTATTTATTCCGATAAGCTTATTGCTGTGGCACATCATACGCTATACCATACCGAATAATAAATATTCACTTTTTCAGATTATATCATTAATGGGATTGGGATTGCTTGTGCTAGGATTCGTGCACGGATTGGAAAGTCTGGTGTGGTATTTTATTTGTTCAAATTGTTCGTTTGAAGCCTATCTGCAAAGTTTAAGCATACGGATTCTTTTTAGTGTTATGGTGTATGTAATCCTCCTCATGTATTACAAGCCTTATTTGAAAACGGAAACGGAAGAAGACTTGCCAAAGGAGACAAAAATACCGGAAGAAGCACCTCCACAGGCACCCATTGAAAGAATCAGCATACGCAACGGACAAAAAATCAAAATCATCCCTTTACAGGATATATTATACTTACAGGCCGAAGGCGATTATGTAGCCATTATCACCGGCGAAGGAAAATGCCTGAAAGAGCAAACCATGAAATATTTTGAAGAGAACCTGCCCAAAGATCGATTTATCCGAATCCATCGTTCTTATATCGTAGCAGTGAATGCCATTACACGTATTTATGGTCTGCTATATCTTGCGAAATAATCATCAATTTCCGGTCTTAATTCTAATCCTATTCTTTCAAAAATATCGAGTAAGTCGTTATATGCACCCTGTCCACCAAGAAAATCCCAAAACTCTGCTGCAACTTTTAACTCATTATCCAAATCGAGCATTCCACGCATTGTCCAACGGTTATATGGTTGTGGTTCGTAAGGATTGTAAGGAATTGCTATGAATGTTTGGACATTTGCTGTTGGATTTACTGCTAATGTTGTTGCCACCCATTCCAAAAGAGTTCTTTTAAATTCTTTAAATCCACCTGCATTTGGTTTTGCAGTTTTTATGTCGATTAAATAAATTGTTCTGTCATGCCCAATAAGTTTAACATCCACTTTTGTTGGTTTAACCGTTTTCATTTCACCTAATTGGCAAACTGCTCTGATAGCGTTAATTTCTTCAATCTTATTCGGGAAAGAAGTTGCGACGGCAAGGCCATCCATAATGTTTTGAATTACCCTGTGAGCTTCTGACGAAATTTGATTGCCAGCAGTTTGTTGGGATTCAGCACTTGCAAAAGTCGATAATGCCAATGTTTTTGCAACTGGTTCAAAAATACTTGTTCCAAAATTTGTGTTTAATGAATGTATAAATGAAAATAGAGCCATTCTGTCCTGACCAAGTAGTCTTGTATGAAAAGGCATCACTGCCGGTTCAGGATTATAATTTTGAAATTTATGTCTTAAACTGTTTCGTAAAACGGTTTCAACTTGCTGTATTTATTGTTGATTAAGTGCCATCTATTTACTTTTTAAGTGAAAAATTATCTCAGCATATGCACCCTTGTCTTTTTCTGTGCGATTTAATACAGGCCGTTTGTATTGATCAACGATTTTCATTCCTGCCTTTTCTGCTATGGTTGGATACAAATTGTATTTATCATTTGCTACAAGAAAAATATCATAATCTTCAACAAAATATTTCTTTGCGTTATTCAAGACATCACTAAGACCTTGAATGTAGCTTTGTTTTGCTTCTCTCCCTTGTCCTTTGAAAAGTGGGCCTATTTCAAGTTCGTCTTTTCGTTCAAATCCGAACAAATCATAAGCATAAGCATGTTGTTCGTGATAATCAATTAAACCAACGTACGGGGGTGATGAAAATATTCCTTTGATTTTTTGTTTCTCAACAAGTTTTGCAAAATCCGGGTTGATTTTTTTTATTTCCGCTAAAAGGTCAATACTTCTACTGTCCCCTGTCAAACAGATGTGAAATGTGTCTTTTCTGAGTTTATCGTATTGTACTAATCTTTTTACGGTGTCTTTAGAATAAGTTTCCCACCATTTAAGTATTGAAAATAAAGGCTTACACATTTTTCCATGTTTACTACAGTAATAAGTAGCTGTAATAGGTTCAAGTAAGGTCGCTAAGTCCGCATGGGTAGTTGCCCTACAACTTCTCATTGTGCGACTTAAAATGAGGCTAACAATTTTCTTAGTATTATGATTTTTAATCTTTTTGATTTCATCAAACACAAATTGAATTTCATTCCTGATATGTTGAGTGTACCATTTATCAAGGAATGAATCTTCTTTATCTTGACGCAATTTAATGTCATATTCCTTAACAAGTTTAATAAATATTGGCAAAAACTCTTTCTCTTTTTCTTCACCGTAAGTTTTTTCGTCAATCTCCTTTCGTTTTACTTTGTATTTGTATTCAGGAACCGGAAAATACTTGTTATTGAAAGCATATAACTCTTTTAAAAGCCGATCTTCAAATTCGAGTGTTTTATGGTCAGCCAGGAAAAGTTTTAATGCATCCGTAATCCTTTTTATTTCCGTTTGAACATCAACCAGATTATATTTTGCAACCTTACAATTTCCAATCAGAGCATTGAAAGCAGAAACATCATTGCCAATGGCATGAATTCCCAACTCACATGCCTCAACCATTGTTGTTCCACTACCAGAGAATGGATCGTAAACAATGTCGCCCGGATTGAAATAAATTTCCTTCTTGAATTTGTCCGTATGATTGTCTAAGAAATATTCAACTAATTGGGGAATAAATTTTCCCTTATATGGATGAAGTCTGTGAACGTGTTTTGTAGTCTCAGCCTCTTTGTATTGTTCAAACGACAATGCCCAATTTAAGTCTTCGCCTAACTGTTCTTTCCATTCCTCTTGTCGCGATTTCTTTTTGACTTTATAATAATCGATTAATTCCTCTTTAATGACTTGTGTTGTGCCATTGTCTCCAACTTTTTGAATTCGACCATATTGGATTAGATATGAAATATTGGAAGTAGTAATATTTTTTTCCATATATTCACTGGCCCATATGCTTGCCTCTTTAATTGATAATAATTCTGCCATCTTATTAGTTTTTTATCACATTGTAATTATCTGTTTTCTCTTTAAACTTTAGTACTTGAGTTTTTGAGTCTTTGTCTTTAAGTTCATAAAGAATCTCCTCATTCAAAGATTGAACAATCAAAGATTTCTTGTTTATTTTGAGAATTTCAGCCAATATATTTGTTCTCTCATTGCTTTCCTTTCGCTTCGCTCTGTTTTACTAAGTATAGCCATTTCAATGTCGAGTTGAACTGAAACGTACCAAAACGACAATCCTTTCTTTTTTTTCTAAGTATTTCTCCAGTTATCTTCCATTTGAAATTATTAACTTTTCAATTTTTGCCAAAAATATAAATTTATTTCATCAATGAATCATAAAAAATTAAAAACTTTTCAACAATCAGAATGTCATTTTAAAGGGTTGGGGATAAACGTAGGTTTGCATACAAAACTGCAACTCTTTAACATACTTTAACTTTTGTACTTTGGCAATGTGTAGAATGTGGAGGCGTCATTTGGTAAAAAATAAAAAATATTCTGCTGATTTGAGGATAGGTTTTAAGAAAAAAAATGAACTTCGTAGACCACTGCCGAAAATAACCTCTACAGACTATTGGTAGTTGGCTTTTTGCGTGTCATCAATTTTCGCATAATTTGTCTAAACTATGGGTTAATGGACAAAAAGTAGGCTGACACCTCAATTAATCCCTTAATATTATTATCTTTGCTGACTATTTGGACAGTTATACTTCCGGATTTATTTTTCTTCTTTCTTACGGGCATATATTTATTTTTAGGACGTCTAAATAAGGCAATTATCAATTATATATAGGTGCATTTTCGTTGCTGATATGGGTTTCCGGAAAACGTACGGAAAACAAGAATTGCTTTTTATTCAATAATATTTTTCAATTCCACCAAAGCCTTTTATAATTTTATTTTTTTTGGTTTTGTCTATAAAGTTGTTCAAGCGTTTCTCAAATTCGTCCGGTCGTATTCTCGCTGATTCGATGTAGGCAATTCGAATACGCTTGTATGTGTCGGAAAAACCTTGATAGTTTTTCCAAACTATTTTATCTTCTTTCAATTTGTCAATGATATCATTGGGGAAAATAAAAGGTTCAGACAAAACATTTTGTATTTTATCCTCAAATTTTGGGTGTATCATTTTATTTTCCAATAACCATTTGAGTCTTTCTTTGTTGGCTTGCGAGTAAGTGCTTTTAGGATTTCTAGGGGTAAAGCGTTGAATTTTATGATCTTTATCAAGTGATTTTATTGTACTGTCAATCCAATCGAAACAAAGGGCTTCTTCAACAGCATCATTGTATAAAATACATTTTTTGCCTGACAACTTATTGGGAAATACAAACCAAATTTCGCCTGTGGTTTCAAAGTTGATTGTCAACCACTTTCTCCATTGTTCTCGATTTTCGAAATACTTTATTTTATTTTCCATTGTCATAACAGCTTACTCAAACTAATCATTCTACTGTCTTTACTCTCATAGTAATGAAGCATTTCGTCTTTCTTGCTTTTTGTGTCCTTGTCGGAACGGTTTAAATGTAAACGTTCAATTCTGCTTTTCATTGTCCCATACGCATAGTGTCGCCCGCTTGCAAACAACGGTAAATTGTATGATTAGTGGTAGATTGTGGGTTTCGTTCCTGTCAAGTAACACGAAAAGTTGAAGCGGCTTACAAATCTTCGTATACCACTGAAACCCTTATTGCATTTAGCCTTTGTTAGCCTTTCGCCCTTTTTCATTCGTCCAACCAATTTAGTGCTTTTTCTGTAATGCCATTATACCAATCTACTTCATTGTCTGTGGATTTTGCTAATTCATTTGAACGTTCGAAAAATCTTTGAACGTGTCTTGGTTCGGGAACATAGTTTGCATTGTGAGAGTCCCGTACCATTTTAATGAAAACACTTAAAGGCAATGGAACGATTGTCGAAGTCCCACCATAATATTGAATGTTCATTTTGTGCAGTGCGTAAAAATGGGCTTTGCAAGCGTCATTTGTGTTTGGTGCGATAAACAAACAATAAGCAGGTTTTTCAGTTTCACGCTTATATTTGGCAAGGTGTCTTGTAACTGGCTCACCTTCTGTTTCATATTGACGTTGTCCGCTTTGCATTGTTACTTCAACAGTTAAACCGAAGTCACCGTAATCGCAAACAATGTCTGCCATATTTCCTTGTGCTGTTGACATAGGATTTCCGAACTCATCAAATTTCAATGAACCAAAATGTCGAATGAGTCTGAAAAGTTCAAGATACGGTTTTACCCGAAATTCTGCTGAATTTGCAGTTGGTTTGTGAAATGGTGAAGGAACTTGAAATTTGAGTAACTGTCTTAAAAATATTTCGTCTTTTCTTCTTGAGTTTACAAGTTCTTCTCCTGCTGGTGTGAGCTGAATTGTCGGGGAAAGAATGACAAAACCAAGTGCTTTTGGTGCTCTGTTTATTCTGTCTCTTGCACTAAAGGCTGGGTCATTTGCACCCTTGCCATTGAAAAAGTTTTCCTCTCTCAATAGCTCCATAAAAGCTCTTTGGGTTTCATTATTCCATTTTTGCCCTGCGAAATGGGCGTGCAAAAGCCCAATTTCAGGAATCATCTTTGCAGGTGTCCGTGGGGAAGTTATTACAAAAATTACTTTACTGTCAATTCTAGCCATAGGAAACAGATTCTTCTTCAAGTATTAATTGGGGTTCTCGTTTCAATTTCTCATTGCCGTAATTAGAAATAAGTATGTGACTCGCTTCTGCCTTAAATCTATTCCTAATGTTTACTGCGTATGATTTTCCATATTCATCAACAATGTAGTTACCGTATAATTTTTCTGTTAGCGGAGTTCTTCCAATAACCATAAGAGCCTTGCAATTAAGGTTCTTATATTGATTGGCTAATTCGATGTGATTCTTTTCATTAAATCCGTCTTTATGTTCAACATTGCCATAATCCGAAAAAACACAATCATAAGGCGGGTCTAAAAACATAAAGTCATCTTTAGTTGCCATTTTGAAAATATCAGAATAGTCGAGATTGTAAATTTCAGTATTTGCAAGTAATTTGCTGTGAGACTTTGTAACCAATGAAGTATTTAGGTTTGCATACCGCCCATAAGGTACATTAAATTCGCCTTTTGCATTGTACCGTATCATTCCTGAATAAGCAGTTTTATTTATGAAAAAATAAAGCAAAGCATCTGAATATTTTTTCTCAGTCAGTTCATTGAACATATCTCTGATTTGATAATACAGAGGTTCGTTGTTGTCTTCAACTCTCTTATCAGGTGTTTTACTTTTAAGTTCTTCAAATTTTCTGCGGTTAATGGCGTAAACTCTCTCAATTTCAGATAATTCATTTTTTAGCGTTTCAAAGTCATTTTTTACTCCTAAGTAAAACGATATGAGTTTTGAATTAATGTCATTTATGATTGCTCTTTTAGGCTCTAAATGAAAGAACAAAGCACCTCCACCAAAAAACGGTTCAATAAATCGTCCGCTATATTGTGGAATATGTTTAATCAAATGTGGTATTTCTTTTGACTTACCTCCTCTGTATTTTACAAGTGGTTTCATATTTTTGCTAATTTACTTTTATATTGAACAATGCTTTCAGCAACCACATTTAAAATTTGTGTTACTTCTTCTTCTTCAGCAATAATGTCGTAAACCTTGTCTGCCGACCATAAACATATTAACTCTTTTGAGTCTACTTCTAGCAAGTCCGCAAGAACTGTAACTTGTTCACGTTTTGCTCGTCTATCGCCTTTTTCAATCTTACAGTATGTCGCTGTGTCAATATCCAACGCAGCAGCTAATTGTCGTTGAGGGATTTGTTTCTCCTCACGAAGTGTCTTGATTTTATTACCAAAGATTATTGACATAATTTTGTCTTGACATTATTTGGCAAATATAATTCATTTTTCAATATCTTTTCTTTCTTCAACGATTTTTTTCTAAGGGAAACGCTTTTTAGGGTGAAGGCTAACGGTCGGCGGTATGAAACGTTGGGGATTGCGGGCTACTATCCTGTCCAGTTACACCGAACTTGATGCGGGGCAGAATGCTCGAATAACCACTTAAACCCCAATGTTTTATACCGCTTGTTATGCACTGGCGATTACTTTTCTATTAATTATCATTGTGATTTAACAGCAACCACAACCGCAAGAATTATCGTTTTCTTTATTTTCAGGGTCGTCTTTTTTGTCTGCATTTTTATTTTCGAGACTATCCTTTGTTTGGTTTTCAGTTAAATTTTTCTCATTAGTTATTTCTTCAAACTGCACATTACAACAACCTGAATTTGATTTGGGTGCAAACAAAGCACTAAACAAACCTTTTGATTTTTTCTTCTCCATTTTCTTTTCTCCTTTTAACAATGTTATAAAAATATATTGAAAACAAAACCACTTATTACAGCAGTTATAAAAACTACTGCTACAATTGCAGCTACAAGTTTTATTTTAAAAATCCCTGCCAACATACTCATTTCAGGGATTGCCATACCTGCTCCCCCAATTATTAATGCAATTGCTGTACCAACCCCCATTCCTTTCCCTATAAGTGATACTGCAATTGGAATTGCTGTTTCTGCTCTGATGTACAAAGGAATACCAACAATTGCTGCCACAGGAACAGCAAAGATATTATCAGGTCCGGCAATTTTTAATACAAAATCATCAGGCATGTATCCGTATATTCCAGCACCTATTGCAACACCAATTAATAAATAAATCAATACCGGTTTTAAAGTAGTCCATCCAGCTACTAATGATAATTTCACTTTTTGTTTAAAGGCTAATTTTTGCGTTGGTTTGCTATTATCCATCTTTAAACCACCTTTTACTCGTACATTTTTTACATATTTATGAAATCCTGTTTTTTCAAGAAAGAAACCGAAAAATACAGCTAAAACAAAACATAAAACAAAGTAAAGAATTGCCGCCTTAACTCCGACAAGAGCAGCCAACATTCCAATAATTATGGGATTTAGTAGAGGTGAAGAAATTAAAAATGACATGGTGGCTCCGAAAGGTACTTTAGCATTTAAAAGCCCAACAGTCATAGGAATAGTTGAACAAGCACAAAATGGAGTTATGGCTCCAAATCCAGTTGCAATAACATTGCTCCACAAACCTTTTCCCGATAGATACTTTTGCATCTTTTCTTCGGAAATGTGCATCATAATAAATTCAACAATCGCTGTTATCCCAATAAACAGAACTAATAGTTCAATTGTAATAACAATAAAATATTGTGTTGTGTCTAATAATGTATTCATAATTTTCTTTTTATTTAGTACAGCAAGATGGTGTTGTGATACTATCTTGCTGAATTTCTTGGTTTTTTTGAACTGATGTTTTAAATTTCTTTTGGCTGTTGTTGAAAACAAACATTAAAATTAAAATTACTGATGCAGACCAAAGAAGTATTTTTTGGAACACTTTTTTGTTTTTTAATTCATTTGCGTTGGAACAACATTCTTTTTTATTCTGATTTTTTTTCGGCCTAAAATAGAGTTGATAAAAGCCAAATAATAAAGCTATAACTGCAATAGCAATAAACCAAATTTGATAACTAGCAAAGAACTCCAATTGCGACGCCCCTATACCTAACCATGCCAATGCTCCGGCAAGAATAGGTAAGCCACAGCAAGTAACTATGCCAAGAAAAGCAAAAATTGAAGAAAAAAATCCCACTATAAGGGAAACCACATTACTCTTTCGTCTCATATTAACAATTTTTAAAAATTAGTATCTGCATAGGGAGACGAAACGGAGTATCTAAAAGACACATTTTTTAGAAAATTATTTTAAATTTCTCAATGGGATACAATTCTCCTTAATTTCACAGTGTAAAAAAAAGCCATTTTTATCGTATACTATATCACAACATTCTATAAATAAATCATATAATTTTTTTCGCCCACGTTGAATTCTCATTTTTGTTGCCGAAAGAGACAATGCCAGTTTTTCTGCAATTTCTGACTGCGGTATATTGTCAATATCACTTAACATTAAAGGATAACTGTATTTATCGGGTAGTAAATTAATCATTGGAATTAAATAATCACTTGGTCTAAATGATTCTTCTTGAAGAGAATAAAGAGAATCTTTTAAATTTTCTTCATTTTCCTGAATTACATTTGCATTTTTTCGGTAGTAATCAATTAATGTATTTCTTGCTATTTGGTATAGCCAAGCTTTTAAATTTTGAACCTTCAAATTCTTTTGATGTGCAGTAACTAACTTTAGCATCACTTCTTGCACAATATCTTCAGCTAATTCATTATTCTTGATTTTTCCTGTTAAATAATTTTTTAAGTGATTGTAAAAATCTGAAATGATTATATTTAAATCACAGCACTCAATATTTTCTTTATCTCTTTGTAACATCTTAATCTGTCTTTTAGTTCCTGTCGGGTCTTTTTTTCGCTTGTGCATAACATCTTAGTGTTTTATTCGCCGTTATAGCCCACCAAAGTTAT
>ENA-UOOK01000958-UOOK01000958.1-fermentation-metagenome-genome-assembly--contig:-NODE-958-length-38801-cov-24.844887_pt1 | contig 38801 bp, 34 predicted proteins | sample MGYA00245777_ERZ724023 | MGnify/ENA primary metagenome ERZ724023 (study PRJEB28704, sample SAMN03018312) | fermentation metagenome | biome: anthropogenic terrestrial biome; feature: soil; material...
AATTCAAAAGAAAAAGCTATTTTTGTGGAAGAAATAGCAACACGAAAGGAATCTTGGAAAAATGAAAATTAAAACATTTGAATTTAATCCGTTATCAGTAAACACCTACGTTCTCTCCGACGAGACGCGCGAATGTGTGGTGATCGATGCGGCTTGTTTCTATCCCGATGAAAAGGAAATGCTGCTGAATTATCTCATCGATAACGATCTTATTGTAAAACGGCTTATCAATACCCACTTGCATTTCGACCATCTGTTCGGTGTAAACTTCCTCGCTTCGCATTTCGGCCTTCCGTTAGACTATCATCCGGCCGATGAGTTTTTGCTCGAAGATATTCCCGGACAGCTCCGCTTGTTCGGCTTTCAGGGTTTCAGCGACGATTTGACGCCTCCCAAAGGATTGTATCTGCACGAAAACGATACCGTTACCTTCGGCCGGCAACAACTGCGCGTCTGGGAAGTGCCGGGGCATTCGCCGGGAAGCATCGTTTTTTACAGCGCCGAAGACGGAGCGCTGTTTTCGGGCGATGCCCTGTTCCGTGCCAGTATCGGACGGACCGATCTGGCAAGGGGCGATTACGAGCAACTGATCGACGGTATTAAGAAGAAACTTTTTGTTCTGCCCGATGAGACGATCGTCTATCCCGGGCATGGCCCTTCGACGACTATCGGCTTCGAGCGGCGGAACAATCCTTTTTTGCAATCGGACAAAAGCAATTGATAATTACGAATTACGAATTACGAATTACAAATTACGAATTACAAATTGGCAGTCTGTAACCATCCGGGTGAAATAGCTTGCGAAACTTAAATAATTAAACTGATAATAACAACAAATATCTACTAAACCGAATCGTGTATTTATGGAAATGGAAAAATTTTATACCCGTCATATCGGGACCAATGAAGCGGATAGAAAGAAAATGCTGGAAAGCCTCGGCGTTTCCTCAATGGATGAATTGATCGATCAAACGATACCTTCCGATATCCGTCTGGAGCATCCGCTATCGCTGCCGGCGCCGTTGTCGGAACAGGAGTATGCCGAAGAAATAGGGAGCATCGCCGCCAAAAACCAACTCTTTGCATCCTACATCGGCATGGGCTGGTACGATACCATCACTCCGGCAGTTATCTACCGCAACGTATTCGAAAATCCGGTATGGTATACGTCCTATACGCCATATCAGGCGGAGATATCGCAGGGGCGGCTCGAAGCGCTGTTGAATTTTCAAACGGTGGTGAGCGAACTCACGGCTTTGCCGTTGGCCAACTGCTCCCTGTTGGACGAGGCTACGGCTGCCGGCGAAGCTGCAAGTATGATGCATGCCTTGCGAAGCCGCGAACAGGTGAAAGCCAATGTGTCGAAGCTGTTTGTCGATGAAAATATATTTCCGCAAACGCTGGCCGTGTTGCATACCCGCATGGATTGCCACGACATTGAGATTGTCGTCGGCGACTATAAGCAGTTCGATGGCGGAGAAAATTTCTTCGGAGCCATCATACAGTATCCCAATAGTAACGGGAGCATCGAAGACTATCGCGGCTTTGTCGAAAAGGCACATGGAGCCGGCTGCAAAGTAGCCGTCGCTACCGATTTGATGGCGTTGACCCTGCTGACGCCTCCGGGCGAGTGGGGGGCGGATATCGCTTTCGGAAGTACGCAACGGTTCGGCATCCCGATGTTCTTCGGCGGTCCGTCGGCGGCTTTTTTTGCCACCCGCGACGAATATAAACGTTCTATGCCGGGACGCATCATCGGCATATCCAAAGATGTCAATGGCCGCCAGGCGTTGCGCATGGCTTTGCAGACACGCGAACAGCATATCAAACGCGACAAGGCGACTTCCAACGTGTGCACGGCGCAGGCGTTGTTGGCCACGATGGCGTCGTTCTATGCCATATACCACGGTCCCGAAGGTTTGAAGAGCATTGCCCGCCGTATCCATTCGCATGCCGTGCAAGTGGCGCGCGAATTGGAAGGAATGGGATTCAAGCAGGTAAACGGGCAATACTTCGATACGTTAAAGATTGAATTGGCGCCGAAAGTCTCCGTTCAGGACATACGCGACAACGCCGAAGCGCGATCGATCAACCTCCGCTATTTCCCCACGGGCGAGATAGGCATCAGCATCGATGAAACGACCAACTGCCAACGGATGCAGGAGTTGCTGGGCGTATTTGCGATGGCGGTGGGCAGCTCGAAAGCGTTTTTGTTCGAATGCGCCGAACCGCAGCAAGCGGCGCTTTGCGAAGAGCTGGTTCGTAAGACCGATTTTTTGCAACACGAGACCTTTAACCGCTATCATACCGAAACGGAATTGATGCGTTACATCAAACGTTTGGAGCGCAAGGATATTTCGCTGGCGCATTCCATGATTTCATTGGGTTCGTGTACGATGAAACTTAATTCGGCTTCGAGCATGTTGCCGTTGGGGCTTGCGGCGCTGCAACGCGTCCATCCTTATGCCCCCGTGGAACAGGCGGCGGGGTATCTGCAATTCATCGACGAACTCGAATCGATGTTGGCCGAAATCACCGGTTTTGCCGGAGTCAGCTTGCAGCCTAATTCGGGCGCCGCGGGAGAGTTTACCGGGCTCATCATCATCCGCAGTTATCTCGAAAGCATCGAACAGGGGCATCGTAAAATCGTTTTGATCCCCGCTTCGGCTCACGGAACCAATCCGGCTAGCGCTGTTCAGGCGGGATTTACCCCCGTAACGGTTGCTTGCGACGAACGGGGAAATGTCGATATGGATGACTTGGCCCGCAAAGCGCAGGAGCATGCGCATGATCTGGCCGGATATATGATTACGTATCCTTCCACGCATGGAATTTTTGAAGCGGACATCCGTGAGATGTGCCATATCATTCATGAGAACGGCGGACAAGTGTATATGGACGGCGCGAATATGAACGCCCAAGTGGGATTGACCAATCCGGGTACGATCGGCGCCGATCTCTGTCACTTGAACCTGCACAAGACCTTCGCCATTCCTCATGGCGGCGGCGGCCCGGGTGTCGGCCCCGTGTGTGTGGCGCAACATCTGGTTCCCTTCCTTCCCGGGCATCCCGTGGCTTTCGAATCGGATAAGAACACGGTTGCGGCGGCTCCTTATGGCAACGCCGGGGTGCAGCAAATCACGTATGCGTATATCCGCATGATGGGCGTCGAAGGTTTGACGAAAGCTACCGAAAACGCAATATTGAATGCGAACTATCTGGCGCAGCGGTTGCAAGACTCGTACGGCATTGTGTACCGAGGAGCAAACGGCCGGGTAGGCCATGAGCTTATTCTGGAATGCCGGCAGTTGAAAGCGGTGTCGGGCATTACCGAGAGCGATATCGCCAAGCGGCTGATGGATTACGGTTTTCACGCGCCGACTCTTTCTTTCCCGGTGCATGGTACGTTGATGATCGAGCCGACCGAGTGCGAGAGCTTAGCCGAGTTGGATCGTTTTGTGGAGGCGTTGCAACAGATTCATGAAGAGATTCTGGAAGTGTCGCGCGGCGAGTATACGCTCGAAGATAACGTGCTGGTGAATGCTCCGCATCCCGAATATGTAGCTGTTGCCGATGAGTGGAATCATGCCTATCCGCGCAGTAAAGCCATTTATCCGTTGCCGTTTGTTGCGGCGAATAAGTTCTGGATCAATGTAGGCCGCATCGATGACGCGTATGGCGACCGGCATTTGGTTTCATGCCTTTGCTGATGATCCCGTCTGACGGTTCCAAGCCGTTTGACGGATAACGGGAACGAAAACTCCCAAAGGAAAAAAAGAACCTCGGGTGTCGTATCAAAACGATGCCCGAGGTTTTTCATATTTTCGGATAAATCCGTTTACTCCATCGTTCGTTTTGCCTCTTGCCAGATCTCTTCCATCTCTTCGAGCGACATTTCGTTCAACGACCGCCCTTGGTCCTTCACTTTCTTTTCCATATAGTTGAAGCGGTTGATGAATTTGCGGTTCGTGCGTTCCAAGGCATTGTCGGGGTTCACCTTATAGAGGCGCGCGGCATTGATGACACTAAACAGTAGATCGCCGAACTCGCCTTCCATTTTATCGGCATCCAGTTGTTCGATTTCCGTTTTCAGTTCGCCGAGTTCTTCATCCACTTTATCCCATACATCGTAGCGTTTGTTCCAGTCGAATCCCACATTGCGGGCTTTGTCCTGAATGCGGTAGGCCTTGATGAGCGAGGGGAGCAGCGAGGGCACTCCTTCCAGAACGGTTTTATTGCCCCCTTTCTCTTTCAGCTTGATTTGTTCCCACGAGCGTTCCACCGCTTGAGCCGTTCGCGTATGCGCGTCGCCGAACACATGCGGATGACGGAATATCAATTTCTCGCAAATGGCATTGCACACATCGGCGACATCGAACGCCTGCTTTTCTTCCCCGATTTTGGAATAGAACACCACATGCAGCAGCAAGTCGCCCAGTTCTTTTTTGATGTTTTCGTTATCCTTATTGATAATTGCGTCGACCAGTTCGTAGGTTTCTTCCACCGTGTTGGCCCGGAGACTTTCATTGGTTTGTACCTTGTCCCAAGGGCATTTCAGGCGTAGCTCGTCCATCACATCGAGCAACCGGCCGAACGCTTCTATCTTTTGTTCGCGAGTATTCATATCTTCCAGTCTTCAGTCTCCAGTCTCTAACCTCCAGTCTCTATTTTCCAATTTTATAGTTTTGCAAACCCGTTTGCAAGAATTGGATATATTTATCCACATTCTCGTCATAAGCATAAGAAGGGCCGATCGGTTGTCCCTGATTGTTCAGTGCGATATAATACGGTTGGGCGTTTGCGCCGAATTTATGACGTTGCAGATAGCTCCATTTGTCGCCGATCGTTTTCAGCTTAGTCGTTCTTCCGTTTTCATTGACTTCAATCACCTCCGGAAGCCGTTCCTTGTCGTCCACCATTAAGGTGATGAGCACGTACCCGTTATCGAGCATATCTTTCACACGGGGATCGGTCCATACCGATGCTTCCATCTTGCGGCAGTTCACGCAACCGTATCCCGAAAAGTCGATCAACACCGGCTTACCGGTACGGGCGGCATGCGCCATTCCGCTTTCGTAATCCAAAAACTGGGCATGTACTTCGCCTTCGTATAAGTTAAAATCCTGCGTGTACATCGGGGGAGCGAAAGCGCTGATCGCTTTCAGCGGTGCGCCCCAAAGTCCGGGAATCATGTAAATGGCGAATGCCAGGGAGATGATGGCCATGAACAACCGGGGAACGGATACGTAAGGCACATCGCTGTCGTGCGGAAATTTGATTTTTCCCAGCAGATAAAATCCCAGCATGGCGAAAATGACAATCCATAGAACGACAAATACTTCCCGGTCGAGAATACCCCATCCGTAAGCGAGGTCGGCCACCGATAAGAATTTCAAAGCGAGGGCCAGTTCGAGAAAGCCCAATACCACTTTCACCGAGTTGAGCCAGCCGCCCGATTTGGGCATGCTCTGCAACCACGAGGGAAAGATGGCGAACAGGGCGAACGGGATGGCCAAGGCAAAGGCAAATCCGAACATGCCGATGGCGGGAGCCAAGATGTTGCCCGACGTGGCGGCATCGACCAGCAGAGTGCCGATAATAGGGCCGGTACACGAGAAAGAGACCAATGCAAGGGTGAATGCCATAAAGAAAATACTCAGTACGCCCGAGGTCTTGTCGGCCTTTTCATCGCTTTTGTTTGTCCATGACGCGGGTAAGACCATGTCGAACGCTCCGAAAAACGAAATGGCGAATAGAACCAGCAAAGCGAAGAAGATGAGATTGAACAGCGCGCTGGTCGCCAGGGTGTTCAATGCGCTCGCGCCGAAGATTCCCGTAATGAGGAGACCCAATAGCACATAGATGACGATAATGCTCAATCCGTAAATAAGCGCTTCGGAAATCGCTTTCGTGCGGTCGGTTTTATTTCGTTTGAGGAAGAAACTGACGGTCATCGGTATCATCGGCCATACACAAGGTGTGAGCAGAGCGATTAGGCCACCGATAAATCCGGCGATGAAAATCCAAAAGAGCGATTTGCCGGTGGTACTTCCTTCCATACCGTATGCTTTCAGCTCTTCGATAACCGGTGTCCATAGCGGGTTCTGGTCGATAGGGCCCGAAGCGCTTATAATGGGAGCGAGCGCTATACCGGTCGAGTCCGCTGTGGTTGCGGTTGTATCGGATACGGCCGCTTCGTCGGTTTCTGTCTTTTCGGTCGATGCTGCCGGATCAGCTTTAGCAGCGGCGGATACCACCAGCGTTGAAGGCAAATTGGCCGATGTAAAAGAGAAATCGACAGGTAACGGCGGCAGACAGCTTTGGTCGTTGCAAGCCTGAGTCCGGATATCGCCGCTAAGCGCGAACTTTTGTTTGTCGGTAACTTTAAATCGTTGCACAAATCGCGCAGCGTTCTCGAAAGTCCCTATTTCCATTTGGAACACGGCGTCATACTTTACGGTGGCTTTTTTGCCCGAAGCCTGAAACTCGCCTACCGCTTCGGCTCCCGTCAGCTTGTCGAGGCTCAGGGAGGTGGGATAGGGGCCGTCTTCGGGAAGACGCGTATCGTATATATGCCATCCCGCTTGTATGGTGGCGTCTGCCGTTAATTCTACTTCTCCGTTTCCTTTGTCTTGCAAGCTAAACTTCCATGAGACTTCGTCTTGAGCAAACGTAAGAAACGAACTGATGAGAAAAAGGGAAAAAACAATCGCTTTTCTGATCTTCATATTGTATAGTCTGTATAATGGATAATTTTAAGGTGCAAAGATAATAAAACTTACCCACAGGTATTCCATCTCGAGTTATTAATATAGTAAGAAACTGTTTAAATTTCTTACGAAAAACGGAAATGAAAGTATTCTTCGCCTTCAAAAAGTTTCTTTTTGTATTCTTCTTCCTTTTATTCGGCTCAAATAGCTCGCGATTATCGCCAAAACAAGAAAGGATACTGCTAAAAAACAACTCTTTTTGAATCGCGAAACAAATTTAAACAGATTCTAAAAGAATGTATAGGAGCGTAAAAGAAGAGGCTGTCTCCAAACAATTTTAAGACAGCCTGCTTTCTATTCAAATGCGATAAATCCGTTTTACGCGATGCCTGCTTTTTCGTAGGATATATGCATTGCATCGGCTAACCCTTTCCCATAATCCGGGTCGGCTTGGTAGCAATTGCGGATGTGGCGGATTTTAATGAATCCTTCCACGCCTTCCATATTGCGGGCGGTGTTGCCGAACAAGACTTGTTTTTGCGCGTCATTCATCAGGCGGAACAATTTTCCGGGTTGAGTGAAATAATCGCTGTCATCTTCGCGGAAGTTCCAGCGTTTGATGTCGCCGTCGGCTTTCTGAGCCGGCTCCTCAAACTCGGGTTGTTCTTTCCATACGCCATAACTATTGGGCTCGTAATGCAACGTTGCGCCTTGGTTCCCGTCCACACGCATTTGCCCGTCGCGATGATAAGAATTGGTCTGAGGCGCTGCTTTCGGCTGGTTTACGGGTATCTGGTGATGATTCACCCCAAGGCGGTAACGTTGGGCATCGCCATACGAGAACAGTCGTCCCTGCAACATTTTGTCGGGCGAAAACCCGATGCCGGGAACGATGTTTGCCGGATTGAAGGCGGCTTGTTCCACGTCCTGGAAATAGTTGTCGGGGTTCCGGTTCAACTCGAACTCTCCTACCGGAATCAAGGGGAACTCTCCTTTGTACCATACTTTGGTTAAATCGAACGGATTATAGGGCATGTTTTCAGCCTGTTCTTCCGTCATGATCTGGATGTACATTTTCCATTTGGGAAAATCGCCTTTTGCAATCGATTCGAGCAAGTCGCGCTGGTGGCTTTCGCGGTCTTTGCCGACAAGCTCTTGGGCTTCCTGGTCGGTCAGGTTTTTTATTCCTTGTTGCGTCACAAAATGGAACTTCACCCAATGGCGCACATTATCGGCATTCAGAAAACTGTAAGCATGGCTGCCGAAACCGTGCATGTGACGGTAGCTGTACGGAATGCCCCGGTCGCTCATGGTGATGGTTACCTGATGCAAAGCTTCGGGCAAGCTCGACCAAAAGTCCCAATTATTGTTTGCGCTGCGCATATTGGTGTGCGGGTCGCGCTTTACGGCATGATTGAGATCGGGAAATTTGAGCGGGTCTCTAAAGAAGAAAACCGGAGTGTTGTTTCCCACTAAATCCCAGTTTCCGTCTTCGGTATAATACTTCATGGCAAAGCCTCGGATATCCCTTTCGGCATCGGCCGCTCCTCTTTCTCCGGCTACGGTAGAAAAACGGACGAACATTTCGGTCTGCTTTCCAATTTGCGAAAAGATTTTTGCTTTGGTGTAGCGGGTAATGTCATGCGTAACCGTAAAGGTTCCGAATGCTCCCGATCCTTTGGCATGCATGCGCCTTTCGGGGATTACTTCCCGATCGAAGTGCGCCAGTTTTTCCAGAAACCATACATCCTGCAATACCATGGGGCCACGGGGCCCTACGGTCATCGAATCCTGATTGTTTACAACCGGAGCTCCGGCGACGGTCGTCAGTTTCTTTTGATTTTCTTTGTTCTTGTCTTTTTTTTCTTCTTTTTCCATACGATTTGTAATTAAGTTATAGAAGTTTTTTATTTGGGGTGTTCGTTTGAGTTGCCGTAAATATTGAGTTTGACGGAATTGATTTCATAGCCTTCGATGGCATGTTTTTCGAAAAACGTTTTTAAGAGTTCGTCGAGTTCTTCGTTTACGTAATCGGTGATTACATTGCTATCGGTGTGATATAAATGATGATGGGGCGTGAGTATACCGTCGTAGCGCATCACTTCGTCGGGCGTAGAAACTTTGTGAATCACATTTTTCTTGACAAACGTGTCCAATGTTTTATAAATAGTTCCGATCGAAATCGTCGGATGGGCTGCTCGGACGAAATCGGTGATCTGTTCGGCCGTGGGATGATTGTTCAACGTATAGATCGCATCGAGAATGGCAATCCGTTGAGGGGTCGCCTTTAATCCTTTTTCCGATAACTTTTGTTGCAATAATTGTTGATGAATTGCCATGGATAATCTCTGCTAAATAAGAATCATTCTCCTCTAAAACGCCGCTTCTTTACTTTTGTTCATCATTATCCGTACTTTTTTTGATTTTTTTTAGGGTGAAAGCAAAAAACAAACCGGTTGTCGCGGCGAATACTCTGACAAACCGGTTTCGGGATATCCTTAATCCAATCGGAAAAGAGGTATTATCTAAAAGAATAATCCCCGCCGGGGATTTGTCCGGCAGGGATTTTGTAGTGAATTGTTATATATTGAGAAAATTACTACTTAAATACTTTCACACGTTTTTCGACAGATTCATACGACTTTTCAGCCGGTTTGTCCAACGCGACGCCGAAGGGCATTTGTGCGATCAGTCGCCAATCTTTGCTGATATTCCATTCTTTTTGAATCGATTCGTCGATAAGAGGATCGTAATGTTGCAGGGAAGCCCCGAGCCCTTCGTTTTCTAATGCCAACCAGGTAAGGATTTGTACAATGGCAGAGGAGTGCTCGCTCCAAACCGAAAACTTTTGACTGTAAAGCGGGAACTGGTTTTGCAATCCCTTTATAACGGTTTCGTCTTCGAAAAAGAGTACCGTGCCGTATCCCGACAGGAAGCAGGAATTGACTTTATTCTCAGTTTGTTTCCATGCTTCTTCCGATCCGCTTACTTTTTTCAACTCGTCTTTAACGATTTCCCATAATTTCTTATGTTGGTCGCCCAATAGCAAAACAACGCGTGCCGACTGTGAATTAAATGCCGATGGCGAGTGCTTTACCACTTCTTCAATAATGGTTTCTATTTGTTCATTCGAGATGGGAGAGGCGTTGCTCAGTTGATAATAACTGCGCCTATGTTGAATGGATTCCTGTAGACTTTTACTTCTCATTTGACGTCTTTCTTTTATAAATTTTTTATGAATGATATTCGTAAAACAATTTTATGAAAAGATTGTTCGCGTTATAGTTTTTATTGATAGCGTATTGCCTCATGTGTATAGGATAGCCTTTGATAACTTGTTAATAGTTTATGCCGGATTGTCTTCCGATTATGCGTACATAAACGTACCTTTGGTATCTTTTTCGGAATATAATTTTTGTTGAAAATGGAGAAACAAAAGCGCAAAGGAAATATTAAAGTCGTAGAAAAGACCGTTGTCGCCCCTGATATGGGGAAGTTGCCGCCTCAAGCCCGGGAGTTGGAAGAGGCGGTGTTGGGAGCCCTGATGTTGGAAAAGGACGCGTATTCCGTGATCAGCGATATTCTGAAACCCGAAAGTTTTTATGATCCCATTCACCAGTTGATTTTTGGAGCCATCCAAGGCTTGGCCATGCAGCAGAAACCCGTAGATGTCCTGACGGTTGTGGAAGAATTGAAACGAAGAGGGGAGCTGGAGACGGCCGGCGGCGCCGTGTATGTGGCTGAGCTGTCGGAGAAGGTCGCTTCGGCCGCGCACATCGAATATCATGCGCGCATCATTGCCCAGAAATATTTGGCCCGCGAGTTGATTACGTTTTCTTCCGAAATTACGCATCAGGCTTTCGATGAAACAATCGATGTGGACGATTTGATGCAAGAGACCGAAGGCCGGTTGTTTGAGATTTCGCAACGGAATGTAAAAAAGGATGTCATTCAAATTAATCCGGTTATCCGGGAAGCCATGCAGAATATCGAGGCTGCTGCCAACCGGAAGGATGGGATGAGCGGCTTGCCTACCGGATTTAAAGAGTTGGATAAACTCACTTCCGGTTGGCAAAATTCCGATTTGGTTATCATTGCAGCCCGACCGGCTATGGGGAAAACCGCTTTCGTGTTGTCGATGGCAAAGAACATGGCTTTGGATTACGAAGTCCCGGTGGGGGTTTTCTCTTTGGAAATGTCGAATGTGCAGTTGGTAAACCGGCTAATTGTGAATGTGTGCCAGATTAAAGGCGAAAGCATTAAAAGCGGACGGTTAAGCGACGATGAATGGATCCGGTTGGACAAAAACCACAAACTGCTCTATAATGCGCCGATATATATCGATGATACGCCCAGTTTGTCGGTCTTCGAACTGCGTACCAAGGCCCGGCGATTGGTGCGGGAAAGTCATGTCAAGATACTCATTATCGACTACTTGCAGTTGATGAATGCCAGCGGGATGAGTTTTGGTAGCCGGGAACAGGAAGTCAGTACCATTTCGCGCTCGTTGAAAGGACTGGCTAAAGAGTTGAATATTCCTATTATTGCTTTGTCGCAGTTGAACCGTGGCGTCGAAACCCGTCAGGGAAACGAAGGGAAGCGTCCCCAATTGGCCGACCTTCGTGAATCGGGAGCTATCGAACAAGATGCCGACATTGTGTGTTTTATTCATCGACCGGAATATTATCGCATTACGGAAGATGAGCAGGGTAACTCGCTGATAGGGGTTGCCGAGATTATTGTGGCAAAACATCGTAACGGACCGACCGGATTGGCCAAGATGCGTTTCGACAGTGAATATGCCCGTTTTCAAAATATGGATGATTTCGTCGTTGGACAACGCTATGTCGAACGTCCTTCGAAAATGAATAAGGCGACCAACGGCGATCCGTCTTCTTCTGCAGACGCTCTTTCCGGTGGCGATTTTACAACCCCAAATAAGGAGCCTCTTCCTTTTTAACGGATTGAATTATGAAAAAAATGACAGGTCTTTCTATGGTATTGGCGGGATATTTTTTGATGATCTCTTGTGGCGGCATTGATTCCGATGCAAAAAAAGCGGCCGAACTCACCAATCAATCTATTCGGCAAAGTGTGGATTTGGAGCTCGAAAAGTCGCAAAAAACATATCATAAAGCTCAGGCTCTTATCGAAAAGCATAAGAATACAAAAACTTGGAATGAATTTAATCGTCTTTACAAGATGTATCGCGATCAAGAAAAAGCCTCTCCCGAACCGTAACCGAGCGCATGGCTTGGAGCGGTACTTTCGGTAAAATGGACTTGAAAAAACATTATTCTAAATATTCTTCGTATTTTTGTGCATTGAAGAACGAGTAATTAGTAGTAATAATCGGAAAAAGAACGCGTATGCATGACTCTTTATTTTTGAAAAAAATATATCTATTCCTGTTTTGTTTGGCCCTGAGTGGCGCCGCGGTTTCCGCACAGCAGGTGCCTTATGAAGTCGTTACAAACAATGGTCAGACATTCTATAAGTATACGGTGAAGCCGGGAGAAGGAGTGTATGCCGTAGCGCGTAATTTCTCGGTTTCCGTAGCCGATATTCTCCGGCATAATCCCGGGGCGAGTTCGGGTTTGCAAAACGGGCAGTACTTGCTTATTCCCGTTCGTGGAAATAGTCAACTTGTAAACACGACGGTTCCCATGCCGGGTTCTGTTCGGCAAGGACCTGTCGAGAATCAAAATAAGACATTTAAGCATACGGTTGTCAGGGGAGAAACGGTATTCAGTCTTTCGCAGATGTATCATACTTCTGTTGAGGAGATTTATAATCTTAATCCCGGGTCAAAGGAAGGGATTGCCGAAGGGCAGGTGATAACGATCCCTCAGCGGCGTGTGATTAGTGAAGAGAAAGAAGAAAACTACCGTTACCATACGATTCTTCCGCAGGAAACGCTTTACTCTCTTGCCCGTACATATTCATTGAGTGCGGAAGATATTCTTCGGGCGAACCCCGGCCTTTCCGTGCAAACGTTCCGGATCGGCAAGACGATACGGATTCCTTTTTTCGAGTCGTATGAAACCGTCGTTCCTTATCATGACCAGGATACGACGCTCCGCCATAAAGTAGAAAGACGGGAAACGCTCTATAGTATTTCGCGGCAGTATAATCTTTCGGAAGAGGATATACGCCAAGCCAATAACGGATTGGAGCAAGGGCTAAAAACCGGTATGGATTTGGTTATTCCCGTTAAGAAAGGAGCGCTGCGCAATGGCAGCACGGTTCAGGCTGAAAGTCAAGCAAACCGCCTGCTTGTTCCACCCCGGCCTTCTAAAGTTAACCGGATGAAAGTGGCTCTTCTCTTACCGTTTTTGGAGAAGAATAACGATAATCGGCATTTGCGCTTTCAGGAATATTACGAAGGGTTTTTATTGGCTGTGGAAAAGATGAAAGAAGAAGGAGCGGATATCGAATTGTATGTGTTTGATATCGGTACGGAGAGCGACACCCGCAAGCTTACCAGTCTGCTTGAAACCCTCGAAATGCAATCGCTGCATTTAATGATCGGGGGCTTTTCGGATAATCAGATCAAAATTCTTTCCGATTTTTCTAAAGCTCATAATATTAAGTATGTGGTTCCTTTGTCGCGAAGCAATGAAGTACTCAACAACGGCATGATTTTTCAAGTTAATTTTCAGCCTTCCTATAATTATACAAAAGCATCGCACGTGTTTATGCAGACTTATCCGGCAGCCAAGGTTCTTTTCGCCGCCGGGGAGAAGGATGATAAAGCCGATTTTATTTCACAATTGCAAAGCGACTTAAAAGCCGATAAGCGTTCGTTTGTGAAGGTGGACGGCAGCAATTTGGAGACTGCTTTTCTCGCGCAGTTGGATCCTGCGAAGGACAATGTCGTTGTGCCGGCTTCGGGAGATTCCCCGTCGCTAAAACGGATGGTCGAGGCTCTAAAGAAAATAAAAGAGACCCATCCTTCTTATACCGTCCGCTTGTTCGGCTATCCGGAATGGCAGACCTATGATGAAGAGCTTGTGAAGGATTATCATTTGTTTGATACCCAGATTTTTTCGTCCTTTTATGTCAATGAACAGGATCCGGCGACCCGGGACTTTATGCAGAGCTTTAAAAAGTGGTATGATCGGGACCTCTTGAACACGTATCCCAAGTATGGTTTATTAGGTTACGATACCGGATTGTTTTTCTTGACGGCGTTAGCAAGATACGGGGTTAATTTTGAACAGTCTGTAGATCAAATCCGGGTAAATACCTTGCAGTTCCCGTTTTACTTTGAACGAGTCAATAATTGGGGCGGATTTATTAATACCGGATTATATCTGATTCATTACGACACCTCTAATTCGATTACTAAAACAGATAAAAGTCGATGAAACGGTATGCGCTGATTGTTTTTCTCATCGGTCTGAACTTATCGGTTATGTATGGCCAGGCGAATAAGTTTAAAGGGGAGTTCTATGTCGGAGCCGGCGCAGGAGCGCTGGTTTCATCCGTCAGTTTTTCGCCCGGTGTGGCTCAGAGTTTCCATTTAGGAATGCACGCAGGGATAGCAGCCAAGTATATATCGGAGGAGCATTTGGGGGTTATTGCCGAAATTAACTTCGCCCAACGGGGATGGAAAGAAGACTATGATGCGGAAACCGGATTTTCGTATAACCGGACGATGAATTATGTGGAGATTCCCTTTTTATGGCATGTCTATTTTGGAAATAAAGTGCGGTTTATTTTTAATGCGGGGCCTCAGGTAAGCATTCTATTCAATCATTCCTCAAGTATGAGCGAAGCGCTTGCGGCTGACGTGGAAACCCAAAAAAAAGCAAATCCGGACAATGCTTTTATCGGATTGCAATATGCCGATCCCGAAAGCCGGTTCGATTACGGATTGATAGGGGGCGTCGGGTTAGAATTGAGGACGGGGATCGGCGATTTTGATTTGGAAGGCCGTTATTATTTTGGCCTTGCCGATTTTTTCCGTTATGAAAGCCGGAAAACGGATTTTTCGCGTGCCGCCCATCGCGTGATAGAAGCGAAGCTTACCTATTATATAAAATTCTGATGAAGGAATCAATAGAATGACGACTACTTGTGAGTATGAAATAATGGCGCCGGCAGGTTCCTACGACTCTCTCATGGCGGCTATCCAAGGCGGCGCCGACTCCGTTTACTTCGGCATCGAAGGATTGAATATGCGCGCCCGTTCTTCCAATAATTTTACGATAGACGATTTGCATGCCATCGCCCGTATATGCAGGGACAATCATATCAAGAGTTACCTCACGGTCAATACCATTATCTATGAGCAGGACATGGCGTTGATGCGCCGCATTGTCGATGCCGCCCGGGAGGCTCGCCTGACGGCTATTATCGCCGCCGACGTAGCCGTGCTGATGTATGCCCGGAGCATCGGGGTGGAAGTGCACTTATCGACCCAACTCAACATCACCAATACCGAAGCGTTGAAGTTTTACGCACAGTTTGCCGATGTCGTCGTGCTGGCCCGGGAGTTGAATCTGGAACAAGTGGCGGGTATTCATCGCGATATTGTCGAGCAGCAAATAAAAGGGCCGTCGGGCCGGTTGATTCGTATCGAGATGTTCGCCCATGGCGCATTGTGCATGGCGGTGTCGGGTAAATGTTATCTGAGCCTTCACGAGAAGAGCCTTTCGGCCAACCGCGGCGCTTGCAACCAAATCTGCCGCCGCGCCTATACGGTAAAAGACAAAGACAGTGAAATCGAACTGGACATCGATAACGAGTATATCATGTCGCCGAAAGATCTGAAAACAATTCATTTTATGAATAAGATGATGGACGCCGGCGTGCGGGTCTTTAAGATAGAAGGGCGGGCGCGGGGCCCCGAATATGTCCGTATCGTTACCTCATGCTATAAAGAGGCGGTGCAGGCGTATTGCGAAGACTCCTTTACGCAGGAAAAAATCGATTTGTGGAATGAAAAGTTGGCGACTGTATTCAATCGCGGTTTTTGGGATGGTTATTATTTGGGCCAGCGGTTGGGAGAATGGACTCATCGTTACGGATCGGGAGCGACCAAAAGAAAAGTCTATGTCGGAAAGGTCCTTAAATATTTCGGAAATATTGGTGTCGCCGAATTCCTTATCGAAACCCAATCGGTAAACGAAGGCGACGAACTGCTGATTACCGGTCCGACTACGGGAGCGGTGTTCGCCACGGCTCAAGATATCCGTGTCGATTTAGAAACCGTTGAAGAAGCGGTAAAGGGACAACATTTTTCCTTCAAGACTCCTGAGAAAGTTCGTCCCAACGATCAGTTGTATAAGATGGTTTGGGCTAACCGCAAGGGAACGGCGTACGCGGAATAGAGTACCGGAGCATGCAAGTCGTTTGTGCGATGCTAACAGGCATTTTTTAATATCTGCAGCCGGTTTTTGTAGTATTGTGCGGCATTTTTGTCATTCATACATTCATTTTTGTCATCCATACACTCATTTTTGTATTGTATACATGTCGTTTTGTCATTTTTACATCGGTTTTTCTGTTTCAAACAGGTCATTATGTCGTTCTTATGCCGGTTTTTCTATATTGAATAGGCTATTTTGTCCTTCTTGCATCAAGAAAACACAGGATGTTGCGTCAAAAGTATGCCTCCCCCGCCTCTAACGGCTTTATCCCGTTGAACGAATCGGCCGGAGATGCGATTTTCGACCTGCATTTTTCGTGAAAAACATTTTTAACAGGATAAAGGTTCTTCTTTCAGTCGGATATAACATTCATATCTACAGTTGATTAGTTTTTATTGACCATATTAATCTTAAAACAATTCAAAGCTTAACTTTGATTAACTTGTGGAAGTCATTACTCCGTAAATTATTTCCTAAACTTGGGCGTTTTTAAATATAAACATATAAAAATAAATCCATTATGAATACGAGAGATTCTAATTCACAAAGAATGGCTCGTAACGTGAAGGAAGTCCTCCACCAATACGAACCGGTTTGGAAGGAAAAACCAAGAGTAGCCAAGGAAGTAGACACATTCGACTCGGCTGTGGAAAAAATGGAGCCGCATGCCATAGGCTCGCTTATCGTAACCAAAGGTTTCACGGATAATAAGGATGCCGTAGCCCTCGAGATGTACGCAGAGGCAGCGGCGATCGCCCGGAGGGTATCGATCTATGCCCTCGATACCGGCGACTACGGATTGCACGACCAACTGCGGGTCAGCCGCGGGTTCCTCGTGAATATGGGAGAAGAAACAGCTTTCCACAAGGTCGAAGACATTTACAATCGCGTGTTGCCGTTGGTGCCGTTGTTGGTAGATTATGACGTTGACGAAACGAAAATGGCCGGTCTAAAAACGTTGATGGATTCGTATGAAGCGCTGACGGACAAACCCCGTAACCTGACCCTGGAACGCAAACGCCATAACCAGACCATTCCCGAAGTGAAGAAAGAACAACGTCAGAGTCTGTACAAGCTCGACAGCCTGATGACGATGTTCGCCGGCACCGATTTTTACAGGGATTACAAGAACGCCCGCATCATTATCGACCGGGGCGGAAGTTCAAAGGAAGAAGAAAAGAAATAAGGATATATTATAAGAAGAACCATATTTATAAATATGAAATCCGTCATTTATTTATTATCAATACCTCTTGGCATTATCCAATTAGGCAAAAACAACTTGGATTAGCTAAGGCGTCTGCCGTTACTTCTCTTTATCTAAATCGACAGATGCCCATTACCTTGATATCTATATTCAGATTTTTAAGAGGAAAAATAACATACTTTCTGGTACTCCATATGTACAATTGAACGTAGTTTTCAGAAATACATAATCAAACCCTTATTAAAAAATATAACAACATGAAATTAAACGGTTGTTCCGTATTTAGAACTCTTCCTACTTTCCGATTGGGTAAAAATAACTTGGATAGGTCAGGTGCCTACTGTATGTTTTACACTTTATCAATAACTAAAATTATTCATTAATGAGACAAACAAATCATATCCTATTTTTACTTTTACTCTTTCTTTTGTCCTGTGCAGGAAAAGCCGATAAAAACAATAATCCGGCACAATACGATACGATTCCTGTCATAGCCAGTTGAATTATTGCAGAATCAGGGTTTTATTGTGAAACCGTTATAGAAATAAACAGTAATCTCGGTAACATGAGAAAGCTGTTCTTAATAACACCTTCAGTAAAAAATAGCCTCGTGATTATTTGAATAACCCGAAAAAAAGTGCCATATTTGTAACGCTAAAATTACTTGAAAATAAGGCGAAAATATGGCTGTGTTCCGTAATAAATATGACTACTATTTAGGTTACGCCTTGAGTGGAGGAGGAGCAAAAGGCTTTGCTCACTTAGGAGCCTTGAATGTACTGGAACAATACGGGTTGAAGCCCGACATCATTGCCGGGACCAGTGCCGGTGCGTTGGCCGGAGTGTTGTATGCCGACGGGTTTCATCCTCTTGAAATTTCCGATTTGTTCAAAGGCCGTGAGTTTCGTGAATTTATTGAATTCACGTTACCCAAAACCGGATTTTTTAAGAGTACCGGACTTTATAAGTTCCTGAAAAGTAACCTCCGGGCGAAAACCTTTGAGCAGTTGCAAATTCCTTTTGTGGCTGTAGCTACGGACTGGAATAATGCCCGGAGCGTTGTTTTTTCGCAAGGTGATAATTTGGTGGAATCGGTTGTCGCGTCGTGCTCTGTGCCCATTGTCTTTCATCCGCAATATATCGATGGCGCAGCTTATGTAGACGGAGGATTATTTAAAAACTTTCCTGTCTCGGTCATTCGCAAACAATGCAAATTCGTAATCGGAGTCAATGTGTCGCTCATGATTCCCCCCGCTGAAAAGAATAATATACGGAAAATGGCCGAACGGACATTTAATCTGATGTCTAACGCGAATACCCTAATAGATAAAAAACTATGCGATATCTTGATTGAAACCCCGGGCGTGGAAAAATACACCATGTTCGATTTGAATAATATCGATACGATCTCAGAATTAGGGTATACCTGTGCAGCCCATACCATGGGCGAAGAAGCGTCGTTGAAAATCGTCAGGCGGTGCCTGCGGTATAAGGAATTCAGTGAAAAGATCATTCATTATATTAAACGGAATAATTAGCATGCAATCCCATAAAATAGTTATCTACCAAGTGTTGCCGAGATTGTTCGGAAACCGGACGGCAAACAATATCCAGAACGGAAGCATCGGGGAAAACGGATGTGGAAAGTTTAACGACTTCACCGATACGGCGCTTCAAACTATCAAAGACGCCGGTTATACCCATGTGTGGTATATCGGTGTGCTGGCTCATGCTTCCATAACCGATTATACGCGTTACGGCATTCCCGAACAATATCCTGAAATTATCAAAGGAAATGCCGGATCGCCGTATAGTATCCGCGATTATTATGATGTGGATCCCGATTTGGCGGTGCACGTGGAGAACCGTATGCAGGAATTCGAGGAGCTGGTAGATCGTACACACAAAGCCGGGTTGAAAGTTATTATCGATTTTGTACCGAATCATTTGGCCAGAAATTACCGATCGGTTAATAAACCTGCCGGTATCGAAGATTTTGGGGAACACGACGATCCGTCCGTCGCTTTTTCCCCTCAAAACAACTTTTATTATCTGCCCGGCGAAGCGTTGCACCTGCAAATAGCGCCGGCAAAACTCACGCATGCCCGGTATCACGAGGAGCCGGCAAAAGTAACCGGAAATGATTGCTTTACCAATAATCCGACACAATATGATTGGTACGAAACAGTAAAGCTCAATTATGGAGTCGATTATCTGAACGGCCGCCAGACTTATTTTTCGCCGGTACCCGATACTTGGAAAAAGATGAAAGATATCTTGCTGTTTTGGGCTGCGAAACAAATCGACGGTTTCCGCTGCGATATGGCCGAGATGGTTCCTTTGGAATTCTGGCGGTGGGTTGTTCCGCAAATAAAAGAACAGTATCCCGGATTGCTTTTTATCGCCGAAATATATAATCCTTCCGGATACCGGGATTTCTTAGCCGATACGGTCTTCGATTATCTTTATGATAAAGTCGGATTATATGACGTGCTCCGTGATGTGTCGTGCGGATATCGGCCGGCATCCGATATTACGTTTACGTTGAACAATGTAGGGGATATACAGCATAAAATGTTGAATTTTATGGAAAACCACGATGAACAGCGTCTCGCCTCCGATTATTTTCTGAAGAGCGGCGACAAAGGAATTGCCGCCATGGTATTAACGTCGTGCCTGAATGTAAATCCGGTTATGATTTATTTCGGACAAGAGTTAGGAGAAAGAGGTATGGATGAAGAGGGATATAGCGGTAAAAACGGCCGTACCACGATCTTTGACTATTGGTCGGTGGATACGGTGCGGCGATGGAACAATGGAGGCAAATGGAATGACGAGTTACTGACCGTGGAAGAAAAACGGTTGCAGCAGTTTTACTCCAAACTCATAAAAAGCTGCCATAACGAAAGGGCGCTTTCGCAGGGATTGTTTTATGACTTGATGCCGGCTAATTATGATAATCCCGATTTCGACTCGACCAAACAGTTCGCATTCCTTCGCAGCGACAAAAAAGAGTTAATCGTGGTCGTGGTCAATTTCGATAATCATGCCAAAGAGGTCTCCATTCATATTCCTCCGCATGCTTATGCGTTCTTTGAGTTAAATCATTTACAAGGGGGAAAGGCGCGACCGTTATTTAGCGGAGATGGCGCGGAATTATTTTTCTCGCCGCAAGGCTCTCTCAAAGTGACTCTTGGAGCACACTCGGGAGAAGCGTATAAGATTTCTTCTTTGTAAACATTTTTTATTAGAAGTAGTTTTTGTACTTTTGTGGCGAAAAATTCAATCAATAGAGAGTAGTCTTGTTCAAACAATATTAATTAAACTATAGTATAAAACAGCATGCAGGAAAGGCCGTTTAAAATTTTCTCCGGCACCAAGTCTCGTTATTTTGCCGAAAAAGTGTGTAACAGCATTGGATGTCCGTTGGGAAATATGATCATCGAACATTTTGCCGATGGTGAGTTTGCCGTATCTTATGAGGAATCTATACGTGGTAAGCAGGTATTTCTCATTCAATCTACGTTTCCCAATTCCGATAACCTGATGGAATTATTGTTGATGATCGACGCCGCAAAGCGTGCATCCGCCAAATCCATTGTCGCCGTGATTCCTTATTTCGGATGGGCGAGGCAAGACCGGAAAGATAAGCCCCGTGTGAGTATCGCTGCCAAACTCATTGCAGATTTACTGCATGTGGCGGGAATCAACCGGTTGATCACAATGGATCTTCATGCCGATCAGATTCAAGGATTTTTTAATGTCCCGGTAGATCATTTATATGCTTCGGGGGTTTTTATCGATTATTTGAAAGGATTGGACTTGAGTAATATGGTGATCGCGACACCGGATGTGGGAGGCACGAAACGCGCCAGCGCTTATTCCAAGTTTTTAGGATGTCCGATGGTGATCTGTTACAAATTGCGGAAGAAAGCCAATGAAGTTTCCGATATGCAGATTATCGGCGATGTAAAGGGGATGGATGTGCTGATTATCGATGATATTGTCGATACGGCGGGAACCATTACCAAGGCCGCTAATTTAATTATGGATAAAGGGGCTAACTCCGTAAGAGCTATCGCCAGCCATGCCGTGATGTCCGATCCGGCGTCGGAACGGGTGAATCAATCCGCACTAAAAGAAATTATCTTTACCGACAGCATACCTTATTCTAAAAAGTCGGAAAAAGTAAAAATACTTTCGGTTGCCGATATGTTTGCCAACTCCATTATCCGGGTTTATAATAATGAGTCTATTAGTTCTTTATATGTGGTATAATTAAAAAACTTTTGGTATGCGGAGAAACGATATCATCAAAAAGTTGTTTCTGTGGCTTTTCCTTTTTTCGGTAGGATTCTCTGCGCATGCATAGAAGTTGAATTTCAAGGCGGACGGGACTTTTAAAATTGTTCAGTTTGCCGGCGATGTGGTTACGGGTGAGCCGGTAATGCCCGGATTGTCGAACTGAAAGAAGGTACGCGGGAGTTTGTTACTTGGATCCGCTTATTGGACGGAACGGTAAAAGACCGGACTGTGTTTCCCAAGGATTTTGAATAAAATAAAAGATGCGAATTTGAGACGGCCTCTTTTAAATTCTATTATTCTTCCGTGAGGATTTTCACAAATCCTGCCGGAAGCCATATATTCTTGATGGAAAGCGCGCGTTTAAACAACGGGGCGATTTCCGATTCGTGAAAACCGGCTATCCCGCATCCGACACGCGTTACTAAGAACGTGAGGTCGGAATGTTCGGCGGCAAAATCGATAAACTCTTCTACATACGGTTGAATGACCTCTACGCCTCCATGCATCGTGGGGATGCCGTAGGATTGGCCCTGCAAACCGCAACCTTGCCCCCATATTGCTCCGAATCTCTCATAGGCCATTTTAGCTGCCCCGCCGCCATGATAGCCTTCGAGGTTGCTTCCAAAAACAAATATTTCGTTATCGTTCAAATCCGAAATATAGTCGGGCGTAATTCTGTTATTATCTGATATATTCATGTCTAATGTCTAATGTCTTCAGTCTCCGGTCTTCGGTCTACAGTCTTCGGTCTCCGGTCTTTAGTGCCCGGTCTTCAGTCTCCAGTCTCCAGTCTCTAACCTCCAACCTACAACGTCCAACCTCCCGTCCCTGCATTCTCTTAGAACGTAAAAACCAGTTCGACGGTAAATTTATCGGAATCCATTTCGGGATATTTATTGAGTATATCGAGTTCATTTTCGATGAAGTACCATTCATAGTCGAGACGAAGGATCGAGGAAATGTTTTTTTGTTCAAAGGCGAAGCCCAATCCTACGGTCAGGCGATTGACATCGAATCCTTTATTGTCCGGATTCTTGTCAATGGCATCCCATCGGGCAGCCGGAACCAGCCGGTCGAAAAAGCGGCTTTTCGTTAAAGGAATAAAATAGGCCCCTTGAAAATAATAAGAAAGCATATCGCTTTCAGCTTCTACGCGACTGTCTCTTTTCATGATCTCGGTTTCCAATTTCCAATTACGCGCCTCATAGCGAAGATCGGCGCCATAAAAAAGATAGTGAATATCTTCATTTTGATAATCGTAATATTTTATCGTGCTGCGAAATCCCTTCATGCTGCCTACGGCCAGCCGGGCGCCATACGATAAGCGATCGCGCCATACCGGATCATTAATGGTGTTGCCGTTATAGATTCCCAATTCAAATGAAGAGGGGACCGAACCGATTTTAAATTCATAATCCGCTCTAAAACCTAAATCGCGTGTACTTAAAAAATATTTTCCAATGAACGCTCTATTCGCAAACATCATTTCGGAAGGGCTTACGATGTATTGGTTGAAAATGGGCACGCTGGTTTGACCGAGCGTTAAGGAAAGCCCGTCGACCGGCTTTAAGGATCCGCTCAAATCCAATACTTCGAAGCGGCCTTCATTGCTTAATTCGACTTGCGCTTTGTAGCCCGAAAACGAGTTGATGTTTCCTGAAGCCCCTATACGTGAATTACGCACGGAAAAGCGCGACATGCCTGTTTCGCTGGCATATTCGAACTTGTTTTTCAGTGTTCCGGAGATCTTCATGCTCGGATAAGAAACCGAATCTGCCTCCTGTGCGCAAATAGAAGGAATAAAAAAACTGACAAAAAATAAAACAAACAGAGAACGGTCATGCATTAATTTCATATTCTTTATGAGTTAGTGGTGATCGGTTTTTTGCTCGAGATCGAGAAAAGCTCGTTTTCGTTCTATGCCCCAATGGTAACCTCCCAACTTGCCGTCGCTGCGGATAACCCGGTGGCACGGGATGAGGTACGATACCGGATTCATTCCTATGGCCGTGCCTACCGCACGAATGGCTCCCGGATGACCTGCCGATTGCGCGAGAGAACGATAGGTGGTTGTTTTGCCTTTAGGAACGGATAACAAGGCTTTCCACACGTCTGTTTGGAACTCGGTACCCCGGATGTGTAAAGGAAGCGACGTGTCCGACGGCTTTCCTTCGAGGAGCGTCAATGCCCGTCGGTGCAATGTGTTCGATCGTTTGTCGAACAAAGCTCCCGGATACCTCCGGTGTAATTCTTCGATGATTTTTTCGCTGGAACCGAAAGCCAGGAAGCAGATACCTTTGGGGGTCGAAGCGATAAGGGTTTCTCCGCCAATGGTCTCGTAAAGTTCATACTCTATACGCAATCCCCGTATTTCGTCAGCCTGCAAAGGTTCAATAGATACGTTGCTTGCAACGCGTTTGGACTCAGTAGTTGTTTTTTTATTGTTTCGGTTCATAACTTATTGTATTAAAATATCCAGTTTATCGGCGAAAAACTCTTCAAAACCATCCGAGTAAGCCACGCCTGTAGTACCATCGGCCTTTGCATAAATAAAAAAGTAATGCAAGCCCGGTAACGTTCTGGCCAGTTTCACCGATTCGTTCAGTCCGGCCACCATAAATACCGTAGCATAGGCATCGGCCGTCATGCAGTCGTCGGCTAGTACCGTAGCGCTGAGCATTTCGTTTTCGGAAGGGTATCCGGTGTACGGGTCGATGGTATGGGCATATTTTTTGCCGTCTTTGATGTAATAATTGCGATAGTTTCCGGAGGTAGCCATCGATTTGTCACATAACAAAAGCACGGTTTGTAATTCCTGGGAAGCGGGCGTTTGATCGTCGGTCGGTTTATCAATTCCGATGCGCCAGCATTCGCCTTTTTCATTGATACCTTTGGCTACGATTTCTCCGCCGATTTCTACCAAATAGTTCTCGATGCCATGACGTTGAAGCAGACGGGCAATCACATCGCATGAATAGCCTTTGGCAATCGCCGACATATTGAGTTGGACCCTCGGATCGGTTTTTACGATGTTGCCCTTTGCATCGATGGATATTTTGCGGTATCCGACAAACTCTTTTAAGCTGTCGATCGTTTCCGGAGTGACGTTGTCCGGATTGTCGAATCCGAAACCCCAAGCATTGATCAGCGGAGAGACGGTGATATCGAATTTGCCGTCGCTTACGCCGGAAACTTCCTCGGCCTTATTAAATACCGTAATGAAAAAGGAATCCAACTGTACGGGTTCGTTGCGGTTCACTTTCGAAATGATGGAGTTTTCCATAAACGGATTCAACGAAACCTCGAACCGATGCAGCTCATCCACAATCTCTTCCCCTAACGACCGGTCGTAAGTATATTTTATATGATATGCCGTATGAAATATTTCCCCTTGTTCGTGAAAATAACGGTAATCTTTTTTATTCTCTCCCTTTTGTTTGCAAGAAGTTAGCCCGGGTAACAGGAAGAGTAGAAAAAAAATAAAAAGAACGGATTGTCTTTGCATTGCTGTTTCTTATTAAATTTCTTTTTTTGATTCATTTATCCTTTTATTTGCCTCGTTTATAGAGTCGATCACCTTTTCTTTTTGAATGATATACATCCCTAATCGTTCATTGGAAACCCCTTCTTTTATTTTGTAGGTATAGAAAGGAATTCCATTTTTATTGATGGTCTCCAAATAAACAAATCGGATGTTTTCTTCTTTTAAGCGCTCAGCCACTTCCAAAATATGGGTGGATATCACGAAAAAAGACCGTTTCGTATGTGCAAAAGCCGAAATGATGGCAAGCGATCCTTCAAAAGCGTCTTTCACATTTGTTCCTCTGAACAATTCATCGAAAATGACTAGCCTGTCGGTTTTATTTTCCAGCCTTTCCGCAATATCTTTTATTCTTTTTATTTCGGAATAAAAATGGCTGTAATTCAATTGGATATTATCCTTTAAATTGATGGTGGAGTAAATTCCCGAAAGGATACTTATTTTAAACGTTACCGCAGGGACAGGAAATCCGATATGGGACAAGTATGCGGCAATTCCCAATGATTTTAAGAACGTGGATTTGCCCGACATGTTCGGCCCGGTTATAAAAATCATGTTCGTTCCGGCATCCATTCTCAGGTCATTTCCCACGGCATTTTTGAGCAATGGGTGGAAAAGGCCTTCGGCTTGGATGATTTGTTCCGACGAAGGGCGCAGCTCGGGATAACACAAGTGATATTTATCGGCTGCTTTCGCCATAGCCGTCAACACATCCAAATAATAGATTAAATCAACAAAATAATCGATTTGATATCGATGCGTATAACGGAACATATAATCGAAATTAGCGATTTCAACCGCTTTTAATTTACGCAGATTTTTTATGCCGGATACCGCGGTAAATTCTTTCTCTTTGAAAACAGCCTCCATCTGTACGCGCGTAGAATGAAGATATTCCGGTAGTTCCGTCCCGTCAAGGCCGGTGAAAAAGTCTCGGATGTTATTCAATAACTCAATCGTATAATCGATACCCCTTTCAATGATGTAATAGTCGTTATTGGGTTTTATCCGATACATAAAGCCTTTTTCCATAGCGCTGAATTTGTTGGGCTTTCGAGTCGGCTGATCGTGATAATTTAAGTAATGTTCAATAAAGTCGAGGCTGTTTTTATCGATATCCAAGTGCGAAATGGAGCGGCTGTGGGATTGAAAGTAAGCGATCGTGTCGCTTCGGTTCATTAGGAAATGTCTATCGGTAGAAGGCTCCGACATGATTTTTCGTAATCTTTTTTTCCCGCCGTATGAGATACAAAGATCAAACAAATCATAAAGGGATTTTCCGATAGAAACATCGAAAATTCCTAAATCATTTTTTGTTTGTTCATCTAATTCGAATCCCATCGTTTATTGTTTAATTGCGCCTGTTTAAAAGTTCGCTTTATCCGTAAACGCCGGCAAGCGGTTCATCGAAACGGTTACTCCACGTCTCTCTGTGCAACTTTCAATTAAAACTCGTCTTCTATTTTATAATGATTTCTCTCGGGGGCGTTGCGCGAAATAAGTTCACCCAAAAACCCCGCGAGAAATAATAACGTACCGAGAATCATCATCGTCAGCGAAATATAAAAATAGGGCGATTCGGTGACTAAGCGGTAAGGATTGCCCTGCTGCATGTCGTAGAGCTTCATGGCGCCTACCGCCACAATGGCGAAGAACCCCAGTATAAACATGACGCTTCCCCACAAACCGAAAAAGTGCATCGGCTTTTTCCCGAATTTATTCAGGAACCAAAGGGTCATGAGGTCGAGATAACCGTTTACAAAGCGGCTTGCCCCGAATTTGCTCTTCCCGTATTTGCGTGCCTGATGATGTACTTCCTTTTCGCCGATTTTTGTATAGCCCGCTTCCTTGGCGATAATGGGGATGTAGCGGTGCATGTCGTTATAGACTTCTATATCTTTCACCAGCGCCCGGCGATAGGCTTTGAGGCCGCAGTTGAAGTCGTGCAGCCGGATGCCGGAGACTTTACGCGCCGTAGCGTTGAAGAGTTTCGAGGGGATGTTTTTTGTCAATATCGAATCATAGCGTTTCTTTTTCCATCCCGATACCAAGTCGTAATCTTCGTCGGTTATCATGCGATACAGTGCGGGGATTTCGTCGGGACTATCCTGCAAATCGGCATCCATGGTGATGATCACATCGCCCTGCGCCTTTTGGAATGCGCAATACAACGCCGGCGATTTGCCGTAATTGCGTCGAAACTTTATCGCTTTTACCTCCGGAGATGATTTCCTGATTGTGGTGATGATCGGCCACGAACGGTCGGTACTGCCGTCATCTACAAAAATGATTTCATACGAGAAGGCATTTTCATCCATTACCCGTTTGATCCAAGCATGTAGTTCGGGCAGCGATTCTTCTTCGTTATAAAGTGGTATGACTACTGATATATCCATTTCTGTCGATAAAAAAGATTTGTTCTATTTCGATTTATAGTTCATGGCCAACGGCACAATAATCACCGAGAGCAACATCCCCATGAAAACGTTTCCCAAAATGACCGTATTGATAATATAACTGGAGGGCGTAGGGTAGGGCTGTTCGGAGATGTTCGCGATCAACGCTTCGTCTATCTTCATCGACTGCGCCATCTGTACCATGTTGTCATATAACGTTGTAATAAACATCGGGTCGATCCAGTTGACGTGTATGAATACGATGACCGATTTGAGGAGGGAGGCAAAAAAGAAGAGCAGGATGGAAAACTGCATGCCGTGCCAATAATTCATCCGGCTGTCGGGAATGATGAGCCTTTTATACCTCACTAAATAATAAAAAAGAAGAATGGGCGTTCCGATGCTTAAAATCGAATCGATAACGGCTAATATCGCATGATTCGTTCCGGCCATGGTGAAAAAGTACTGTACGACCCAGAACAGGCCTAAGTAAAGACCTGCGTACATTGCGTAACTCAATAATCGACTTTTATCCTCTTGCATGAAACTGTTTTTTCTTCTGCAAAAGTAATGAATTTTACCGAATGTCCGAAGAGAATTGACAATTGACGATGGATAATGGAGAATGGACAATTCATAATTCTGCATTTTGTATTGTTCATCCGGTTCGAAATATTTTTTTATCTTTGTGCCCATATTTTAGAATATGGAAAACGAAAAACAGTTAAGCGCGGCATCGAAAACAATTATCGGCGTGCAGTTTCTTTTTGTGGCTTTCGGTGCCATGGTGTTAGTACCCTTGTTGGTAGGGTTGGATCCATCGACGGCGCTTTTCGCCGCGGGAGTCGGGACATTGGTCTTTCATTTGGTAACGAAAGGCATTGTCCCGATTTTTTTGGGCAGTAGTTTCGCTTTTATCGCCCCGATCATCAAAGCTACGGAACTATATGGATTGGCCGGTACGCTATCGGGACTGGTAGCGGTGGGATTTGTATATTTCCTGATGAGTGCGCTGGTCAAATGGCAAGGCTTGCGGCTCATCGAACGCTTGTTTCCTCCGGTGGTCATCGGGCCGGTAATCATCCTTATCGGTTTGTCGCTGGCGGGAACCGGGGTGAGTATGGCGCAGGAAAACTGGATGTTGGCCCTCATCTCGTTAATCACGGCGGTGGTGATCAGTATGTTTGCAAAAGGGTTCTTTAAACTCATTCCGATTATTTCGGCGATCATTGCAGGATATATTGCGGCGGTATGCATGGGGCAAGTCGATTTTTCGGGAGTCGCGGCTGCGCCCTGGATCGGATTGCCCCAGTTTGTAAAACCGGCCTTTTCGTGGGAAGCCGTGCTGTTTATGATACCGGTTGCCATTGCGCCGGTCATCGAGCATATCGGGAATGTGTATGCGGTGAACGAAGTAACCAAAAAGGATTTTATGAAAGACCCCGGATTGCACCGCACGTTGCTTGGCGACGGCATTGCCTGCTGTATCTCCGGCTTTATCGGCGGCCCTCCCGTTACGACGTACTCCGAGGTTACGGGCGCCATGGTGTTGACGAAGGTCACCGATCCGGCGGTCATACGGGTGGCGGCTGTTGCGGGTATTGTCTTTTCGTTGATCGGGAAGGTGAGCGCCGTGTTGAAATCCATTCCCGGAGCCGTATTGGGAGGAATCATGCTCTTGCTCTTCGGCATGATTGCCGCCGTGGGCATCAATAATATGATTCAGAATAAAACCGATATGAACAATACTCGTAATTTGGTTATCGTTTCGCTCATTCTTACCACCGGCATCGGAGGAGCGGTCTTGCAAGCCGGAAGCTTTACGTTTTCGGGTATCGGTCTTTCCGCGGTCATTGGTTTGGTGCTTAATTTGATATTACCGAAGTCACAAGCGAACGAATCGGAATAGATTTTCCCGCTCGAAATGTGAAGCAATGCAAACCATTATAGTTGCATGTGTAATAAAGTTTAAATTGTCGGCTTTTTCCTTCAAAAAGTTTGCTTGTCGAGAATAACGTATCGACTGTTTTTGTAAGTTTGCATCGTTAACGACCTTTATAAAAAGAATCATTATGAGTATAACAAGAATTTATCAAGGTAAAGATGTTGAAATGCTCACTACATGCAATATCATGATCGACAATGCCATTGCCGACCTACCTTTCCTTTCATCCAAGCGCAGTACTTGGACGATAGAGTTTTTTACGGGTATTAAGACACGCATTTCCAACGCATTTCAGAACTATCTGGGTATCGACCCCAAAGCCGGAGTGCATGCCGCTACCGAGGTTGTGGAGAAATTATGCAACGATGCGCTTATCGACCTTTCAGAGGTAAAAACGCAAATCGGCGAGGATTATAAATCGAATAGGCTCCGCCGCGACGAGATTTTAAAAGCATTGGGTTACGCTACTTTCTGGAAACGGGCGTCCAAGAAAGATCAGGAGGCTATCGCCGAGTTATTGTCGCATTTCGCCACTGGTTTAACGGAAGAGTTGAAAACGGAATTTACTGCCACCGGGATTGCTACCGAAACATTGGATCGCATCGTTGCCGCCGCTAAAGACGAAACGGTACAACAAGCGAATGTGAAGCAAGAAACCCTTAAAGGCGACAGCAAGGATATCTCGGCGGAAGTCGTCACCGAGTTCAATGGAATTTACAGCCAAACAATTTCTATAGGAAAGATTGCGACTTCTTTCCATCGGGGCGATCCATTGATGCGTGAAAAATTTTCCTATTCCAAGATCCTTAAAAATTTGAACGCCGCTCCCCGTAAGGATGAAAAAGAGGGCGAAAATAAGAAATAAAAGATAAAGCCTTTCCTTGTCCGTGTCTTTCTGTCTTTTTCAAAGAGGAGGCTATATTTATATTGTAGGCTTCTCTTTTTTGTGGGGTTCCCATTCTCTTTGCCCGGCATCCTGTTCTCTTTAATCGATTTCATCTTCTCGAAAGCCGTTTTGTCGTTCTCTTTAGCCATTTTGATGTTTTATAAAGTTATTTTCCCCTTCTCGATACTGATTTTCTAATTCTCTTTAGTCATTTTCATCTTTTCGAAAGCCATTTTCGTGTTTTCGAAGGATATTTTCCTTTTCTCTAAGGTCGTTTTGTGGCGCTCTTTGGCAAAATGTTTGTCGCTACTATTTGTTACAAACACTTCATAAAATTTTAACCGTTTTGTAACATCTATTTCATTCCTTTGCGCTCGAAAAAAATTAGGTAATATCATCATTTTTTATGAGAAAAAGAATTTGTTTTAGGGCCCATAGCCTATGGATGGTTTTGGCTTTGTTTTTAGTTGCTGGCGGCATTTCTGCGCAAACGTCCTTGTTGAAAGGGAAAGTGACGGATGTCAATAATGAACCGCTCATTGGAGTGAATGTTATTGAAAAAGGCACGAATAACGGTACGGTTACCGATATCGAAGGCCGTTTTTCTTTGAATGCTTCTTCCAATGCCACGATCGTGTTTTCCTATATCGGGTTTACGGAGCTCGAAGTGGCGAGAAGCCGGCGGACTGTCTTGGATGTTACGCTCGAAGAGGATATGAAATTATTGGACGAAGTGGTTATTACCGCTTTAGGGATTAAGCGAGAAGCCCGGCAATTGGGATATTCTACGGAAAACCTGGATGGCGAATCTATTGCCAATACCATGCCTGCGAATTGGTCTGCCGGATTGAGCGGGAAAGTGGCCGGATTGAATATCGTGTCACCCGGTGGCCCCATTGGTTCTACCCGGATTTCTTTGCGTGGGGATGTATCGCTGAATGTGAATGGAAATAACGCCTTGATTGTGGTCGACGGTGTCCCGATGAGTAATACGATTTCCAATCCGGGAATGGCTTACGGCGCCGGAGTAGCGGCGGAACTTTCCATCGACTATGGAAATGGTTTTGCGGATATAAATCCCAATGATATCGCGAATATTCAGGTACTCAAAGGAGCAAGCGCGACGGCTCTTTACGGTTCGAGGGCTGCCAACGGCGTACTATTGGTAACGACCAAAGCAGGCGAAAAAGCGTCGAAAGGTATCGGCGTAACGTTTTCATCCAACCTGAATTTTGAAGATGTCATGAGATGGCCGGATTACCAATATGAATTCGGACAAGGGTTGCCGACGAATATCGGCAAGGCGGGCACGGAATATGCCGGGAAACAATATTATTCGTACGGGGCATCGCCCGACGGAAACTCCGGGACGAGTGGGACAAGCAGCGCTTATGGAGCTGCGTTTGATGCAAATCAACTTTATTATCAATATGATCCCGTTACACAAGGAAGAGCTGCTGTGCCTACTCCTTGGGTCGGCTATCCGAATAACCGGAAAGATTTATTTCAACTAGGATTTACCTCTACCAACTCCGTTGCTATTACCGGAAAAAACGATAAAGGTTCGGTAAGGGCATCGGTTACTTACACCAAGAACGAGTGGATTTTGCCCAATACCGGTTTTGAACGGTTTTCTTTCAATGTGGCGGGCCAACAACAGGTTTCTAAAAGAGTGAAGTTGGATTATAGAAGTTCTTATACGAATAGAAGTTTAGACAATACTCCCGCCTTGGGTTATAACAGTAATTCTATTTCCTATTTCCTTATCTTTCAAAACCCGAATGTAAATCTCGATTGGTTAAAGCCGAAGTGGAGAACGGGACAAGAAAATATAAAACAATTACAGCCGTATAGCACCTATATCGGTAATCCTTACGTGATATTACATGAATCGGAAAATCCGTCCGAGAAGCATAGCAATGTTACTTCGCTTTCGGCAACCATGAATGTAACTCCCCATTTGGATGTCATGGTTCGGTCGGGGCTTCAATTGTCTTCCGATCAAAGGGAACAGCATCGTCCTATGAGTGATGTGGTGTTTGGAAACGGTTTTTTCAAAAAAGAAAATGTCTTTGATTATGAAATGAATTCCGACGCATTGGTTACCTATCACCATATTTTTGGGGATGCTTTCCATATCAATGTTGCCGGCGGAGGAAATCTGATGAGGCAAAAATATGATTTGTTGGCTGCATCGGTAAACGGATTGAAAACGCCGGGCGTCTATAAATTATCCAACGGCTCTTCCAATCCTTCGGTAAGAACGGTTATCCGGAACAAGGCGATTAACAGCCTTTACTTTATGGCGAATTTAGCCTATCAGAATAAGGTCTTTTTGGATATCACCGGGAGAAACGATTGGTCGTCCACCTTACCGGCCGAAAACCGTTCGTTCTTCTATCCGTCGGTAAGCAGCAGCTTTATTCTGAATGAATTGTTTACGATGCCCTCGCAAATTAGCTTCTTTAAGTTTCGGGCTTCCTGGGCGCAGGTAGGAAACGATGCGGAGCCTTACAAGACCTCGCAATACTACGAAACGAGCGATTTTTCAGGCTCGTTGGTTTTACCCACCACGCTGTTCAATACCGATTTTAAACCTGAAATATCTACCAATTACGAGGTCGGTATCGATTACAGAATGTTTAACGACCGTTTAGGGATTGACCTGACGTATTATTACAATACGACTAAAAACCAGATTTTAGATGCGCCCATTGATCCGACAACCGGTTATTCGCGGGCGACGATTAATTCGGGTAGCGTACGCAATAAAGGCTTGGAAATAGAATTGAATGCCGTACCGGTATCGACCAAAGACTTTACGTGGAGATCGATGGTTACGTGGGCGATGAATAAGAATAAGATCCTTTCCTTAGCGGAAGGCTCCGATGAAAATCAGTTGATTGCCACGGTCGGGTCGGTCGTATCCTTAATCGGTACGGTCGGCGGTACGGTTTCCGATTTATGGGGATATAAGTTGGTTCGCAATGAAGAAGGGAAAGTCGTCATAGGGGCGAACGGGTTACCCGAAAAAGCTCCCGAGATTGAATATGTCGGAAATGCGAGTCCCGATTGGAAAGCCGGATTCTACAACGAATTTAAATATAAAGGCTTCAAATTGGGCGTCCTTTTTGATGGGCAAATGGGAGGAATGGTGTATTCGCAATCCTTTCATAAGATGACCGAACAGGGTAAGTTGGCCCATACGCTCAACGGCAGGCTTCCGGGCACGGAGTTCTACATCGCCGCCGACGACCCGAGAATAAAAAATGATCCCTCGCTAATACAATTGGGAGGTATTTATATGGTGGCGCCCGGTGTGATAAGAAATGCCGATGGAAGTTATAGTGAAAACACGAAACTAGTCACCGTCGAAGCGTATAACAAGGAAAATTACCGTCGGGCCAATGTGGAGACGAACACCTTTGATGCTTCTTACATCAAACTCAGGGAAATAAGGCTCGAATATGCCTTATCGCCCAACCTTTTGCAAAAGACTCCTTTTACGGCTGCATCCTTTGCCGTGTATGGAAGAAATCTGCTCACCATTACCGATTATCCGCTGTATGATCCGGAAATAGCCGCGTTAGATGGCAATTCGATGGTGGTGGGTATCGAAAACGGGTCGTTGCCCTCTACCAAATCCTATGGAATCAATTTAAATTTGAGCTTTTAATAGATTAAATTATATATAATGAACGCATTAAAACAGACAATTCTATACATATTCTTCATCATGGGGGTTGCTTTCACCTCTTGTGAAGACTTAGACGATTTGAACACCGATCCCACACGCATGCAGCAAGCAAACCCCGGCGTGTTCTTGAATCCGGTTCTATACAATGTATCTTCTTATAATTGGGAACGATATAACAGCTTTACATTTCATTTGATGCAAGGCATTGTGACGACTAACAGTACCGGTGGATTAGGGTGGTATTATATGACGGATGCTGCGGGCGATGGTACATGGAGTACGTATTACCGTTGGTTGAATAATATAAAAGAAATGGAGGAACAAGCCGAAGAGTTGAACGAACCCAATTATGAGGCGATTGCAAAAGTCTTGAAGAGTTGGCTTTATCAGATTTTGGTCGAGGGATTCGGCGATGTTCCTATGACGGAAGCCATACGGGGCGATGAAAAGATTTTTACGCCGGCTTTCGATTCTCAAATCGATATTTATCGGACTATTCTGCAAGAGTTGGATTCGGCCAATCTGCTTTTCGATGAAACGCAGGGATTGCGGTATAATCCCGAAGGGGAATTATTATATCATACGGAAACTCCGGCATCAGGAGCCACATCGGCCGGGATCGTTAAATGGAGGAAGTTTGCGAATTCTCTTAAGCTCCGCGTCTTATTAAGGGTGTTGGATGTGAATGGATTGAATGCGAAAGCTGAAATCATGAAACTAATCAATGATCCGGTTGCCTATCCTCTATTCGAATCGAATGACGAGGCCGCTTTACTGCCTGTTACGGGGGTATATCCTTTGGAAGCGCCTATGACTCGCCCGCAAGATTTTACTTCATATAAGGCGTTATCGGAATTTTTTATCGATCATCTGAAAGAATGGAACGATCCCCGATTGCCGATCTTCGCGCAGCAAACGACCAATGACGGGGTGAAATCTTATTTCGGATGGCCAAGCGGATACAATACGGTGCCCAGCTTTAACGGTTCTCTGCCCAATCAGGGTATCGTAAAAGCGCCGATGAAATTAGCGTTAATGACGTATGCCGAGGTGGAGTTTATCAAAGCCGAATTGGCTCAGAAGTCGATTATCTCTTCCGATGCAGCGAGTCATTATCGCAAAGCGGTCGAAGCGGCTATCACGCAATGGGGGGCCATTGTTCCGGAAGGGTATTTCGATAATTCCGAAACGAAATACGACAATTCGTTGGAGAGGATCATGATCCAGAAATATTACGCCTTGTTTTTTTGTGATTATCAGCAATGGTTTGAATATAATAGGACGGGAATGCCCGAGATGCCTGTCGGAGAGGGTGTTCCGATAGGTAATGTCATGCCCCGGCGGTTTAAATATCCCTCTACATTACAAAGGACGAATTTGGCGAATTATCAAAAAGCCAAAGAAAGTATGGGCGGCGATGATTTTAACCTCAAACTGATTTGGCAAAAATAATGCGGATTATCGTAAAAGTATAAAATAAAATTCTTCTTAGAGCCTGTTTAAATTTTACAACTAAAGTTTTTTATAGCTGTTTTGGGATGGATTTTTTGCTTCTTGATGGCAGATTTAGCGGGCTAAATCAAAAACAAGAAGTGAAAAAGACGCTCGAAAGAGCATAAAAAAGTAGTTGAGAATTGTTTTTTACCTATAGCAAAATATTTCGCTAAAATTTAAACAAGCTCTTAACCTTCCGGCGGGTAGCATACACCTGCCGGAAGTTTTTTTTGATGGCGTTTTTAATTGGATGAAGCAGGTTCGTTAGTCGTTAGAATGGGTACATATCTTCCTTCCTTAACCTCATATCCAAATTCGTATTTCACTATAAAGCCAAGAATTTTCAGCACTCGTTCGCTGAAATGCTTGCCCGCTTTTTTACAAAGGGAAGGACGGAAAAGATATTTGCTCAAGTCTATCTCTGTAGCGCTATTCCGCTTGATTTGCTTTACGTCTTTGAGAAATTCGTTTTTGAATTGTTGAAAGAGAAAAGATTCCGAAAGTTCACGGTGGATAAGATAAGCGCTTCGCCAAGTCCGGTTGGGAGGTAAAGAACTCTCGATTCCTCCGAAAAGAGTCAGTTGGGAATGAAAGATAACCGCTAGCGCATGTATGGCAAAAACCGGCCATAAATGACTCCGTTCTTTCAGCAGGCAATTCTTCAAGGAAATGCTTTCAGGGGTAATGATGTCTGTTTTGCAGAGTAAGTAATTGTAATATTCCCAATCCTGTTTATGGGAGAAAAAAGGAGAGTCTAAGTCGAAGAAACTTCTTAATACGGATTCCTCTATTTTCTCCACTTTTTTACGGGTAAGATATTCTTTTTGTATGGAAACCTCCGGTAAATTGTTTTCATAAACGCCTTTCATTTCAAACCATTGGCGCAGGATATTCCTGTCTTTGGAGGAAAGAATCGAATTCAACCTGTTTTCGAGCAATAAAAACATCGGTATATAGCCGTTTTTGTGCAAAAAGGAGATAATGATGGTTTCATCGCCATTGTATTCGTATTCTATGATGACGTTTTCAAGCAATATCTCTTCATTCTTAAGCGTGTTTATGCGATGTATTTCGTCAACCATTTCCTTTTTGAAGCCTTCCAGTTGTTTGGCGGATTCTATGCCGATTTTTCTAAGGGAAAGAAATGAAAAGCCCGGCCGGCAAATAGCCATGCGGCAAAAATCGTCCATTGAATAAGTATGGAGCACATTCTGACATCGCACACTTAATGTTTTGACTTGCTTTCGATAAAATGCATCAAGCAAAATCTGTTGATTCTTGTTGAGTAATTCATAAAGATTTCGATTCTCTAAAAACGATTGGTCCTCATTTTTAGAGAATAGTAAGGATTCATCTTTCCTGGAGTGATAGATTCTTTTATTCATGTTGGCTCCTAATTAACTGTAATAACGATGTTTTTGTCGGCAACTAATGGGCAAAATAGTATCAAGTAAATAGGGTTACAAGTGAATGATAGCAAAATAATTCGGTTCTTTTGTAACTCTAAGGGAAAATCTTAATTGTGGAAACTGTCGTTATTTTCCGTTTACATGGAATTCTTTGCAGCTTTCCATTATTCCTTAACTGTTATATGATACCTGTCTATAGTCTTTTTGTCGACAAAACAGAACATCTTTCTTATTTGGTTACAAATTTATGTTTTATTTTTTTATTTTCGATAGATAACAGCGGGAAAAGGCTCTGCTTTAGGTTAAAAATTAATAAAGTCTGTTTCCGTAACCCTATCCGAGAAAAGAATTGTCCGTATTTAATGGGTGCTGTTCGATAACGGACACTCTCTTTATTTGCAATTGTTGATATATAGATGTTTATGCTTTTGGCATAAGCTTTGTCCATAGGTGTTCGTACAAATAATAAATAAAATGGATCGAGAAATCCCCAAAGAAGTATTACGAAAGGAACGAAGACGTAAGATGATTAAATTAGTCGCAGTCGTAGGCGTGTGCGTGCTGGTTGTCATACTCGTTATTTCCTTCCTGAGAGATTCTGTAAACAGGAAAAACATTCAATTGTCGACGGTCGATACCGGAACGATTGAAGTGTCCGTCAGCGCCTCGGGTAAAGTGGCGCCTGCATTTGAAGAGATTATCAATACGCCCATCGAGAGCCGTATTGTGGAAGTCTACAAACGAGGCGGGGATTCGGTTGATGTGGGTACGCCCTTGTTAAGACTCGATTTGCAGACAATTGAAACGGATTACCGCAAGATGCTCGATGAATTGCAGGTGCGCCAATACCGTATTGAACAGCAACGAATCAAAAACAGCAGTACGTTGAGCGATATGGAAATGCAGTTGAAAGTAAATGATATGCAGATTGATAAAATGGAGGTCGAGGTACGCAATGAACGTTATTTGGATAGTCTCGGTGCGGGAACAACTGACAAGGTTCGTGAAACGGAACTGAGTTATAACGTGGCGCGGCTCGAACAGGAGCAGGCGCGCAAGAAATTCGAAAATGACAAGAAGGTGACGGATGCCGAATTACGTGTGCAGGAGCTTGAATTGGAGATTTTCCGGAAATCATTGGCCGAAACGCGGCGCATCTTGAATGATGCGCAGATACGTTCGCCGCGCAAAGCCATTCTCACGTATATAAACAACCAGGTCGGGGTGCGTGTGCCGCAGGGGACGCAAGTGGCTATTGTTTCCGATTTGTCGCATTTTAAGATCGACGGGGAGATTGCCGACAGTTACGGCGATCGCATTGCGACGGGAAATAAAGTCGTGGTGAAGATCGGAAACGAACAGTTGACGGGTGCTGTGAGCAGTGTGACGCCTTTGTCGAAAAACGGAATTATTCAATTCACCGTACAGCTCGATGACGACAATCATCCCCGGCTGCGCTCGGGCTTAAAGACGGATGTGTATGTGATGAACGCCGTGAAAGACGATGTGATGCGTATTGCCAACGGGCCGTATTATACCGGCAAGGGGACATACGAACTGTTTGTGCTCGACGGTTCGACGCTCAAAAAACGCAAAGTCCAGCTCGGCGAAAGCAATTTCGAATATATAGAGGTTGTGTCGGGATTGCAGCCGGGCCAGCAGGTTGTCGTGAGCGATATGTCGGAGTACCGCAACAGGAATAAGATAAAGGTGAAGGAGTAGAAATGCAAATTATCAATTACAAATTACAAATTACAAATTACAAATTACAAATTACGAATTAGCAAATGAAGTCAAAGGTCTAACGTTTAAAGACGGATGACCGGTGACATTA
>ENA-UOOK01000959-UOOK01000959.1-fermentation-metagenome-genome-assembly--contig:-NODE-959-length-38797-cov-78.784007_pt1 | contig 38797 bp, 30 predicted proteins | sample MGYA00245777_ERZ724023 | MGnify/ENA primary metagenome ERZ724023 (study PRJEB28704, sample SAMN03018312) | fermentation metagenome | biome: anthropogenic terrestrial biome; feature: soil; material...
ATTTAAGCAAACACTTTTTTTTATGGTTTATGATTTTCATACATTTCCATTTGTAATTTTAAATATCCAAGAAGCCCAACTGCCAAAACAATAGAACCATAAGCAAAATCCTTGACAAAACTGTCTTTCATTATAAATCCAAACACGCCTGCAAAAAGAAAAATAATCATTGTAGCAATTGTGAAAATCATGATTCGTTTTGCTTTTTTTGGATTTCGCCAAATATTTTTCTCGTATTTAAGAGTAGTTTTTGTTGAATCTTGAAGAGAAGCAAAGCCTAGTGTTAATCCTAAAAAAATTAATGCATAATTATAATTCTGAAATACATATTCAGAATTTGAAGACAAGTAATCAAATCCTTTAAAGAAGGGTTTTACAATAAAAAACAATCCTACAATCAATAGTGGATATTGCAAATAGCTTAAAAGGTGAAAAAAATATTTTATCTTATTCATTTGAATTTTGTTTAATTTTAAAATAATCAATTAAAAGTTTTGCTTTAGCTTTGCCAATAGATGTTTCTAAGTCTTCGATTTTAGCTTTTTTAATTTGGTTTACGCTTTTGTATTTTGTTAATAATACATCTATTGTTTTATCTCCAATTCCCGCAATATTTTCGAGTTCAGACACTATAAAATTAGCAGATCTTTTATTTCTGTGAAAACTTAATCCAAATCTGTGGGCTTCGTCTCTAGCGTGCTGAATTAATTTTAAAGATTCTGAATTTTTATCAAGAAACAAAGGTACAGAATCGTTAGGAAAATAAATTTCTTCTAACTTTTCGGCAATGCTTATAATGCTTATGTTTTCTAAATTTAGTTTTTTTAAACTTTTTAAAGCTGCATTTAGTTGACCTTTTCCGCCATCAATAATAATTAGTTGAGGTAGTTCTTTTTTTTCGTCAATCAATCTTTTATAGCGGCGATAAACAATTTCGCTCATAGAAGCATAATCATCAGCACCTTCAACAGTTTTTATATTATAATGGCGATAGTCTGCTTTTGAAGGGCGTGCATTTTTAAAAACTACGCAAGCAGCAACAGAATTTGTTCCTTGAATATTTGAATTGTCAAAACATTCAATATGGCGTGGCAGTTCCGACAAATTCAAATCTTTTTTTAAAGTTTCTAATTTTCTTTGAATATGCTTTTCGGGATTTTTATTTTCGATTTGTTTGTGTTTTTCCAACATGAAAAATTTTGCATTTCTATTGGCAAGTTCTATTACACTAAGCTTGTCGCCACGCTTTGGAACTTCTATTTTAGTGTTTTCTACCTCAAAATCAACCTCAAATGGTAGTAAAGTGGTTTTTGCATCAGAGTTTAAACTTTCGCGAAGTTCTAAAACAGCAAACAAAAGCATATCTTCATCAGATTCATCAATTTTTTTGCGGATTTCAACAGAATGAGCCGAAATTATTGTGCCAGATTGTATTCGTATATATGATACATAAGCAGAATTAATATCTTTTGCAAAACCAAAAGCTTCGGTATCTGAAATATTTGTGTTTACAATAGTTGATTTGCTTTTGTAGTTTTCGATAATACTTAATTTTGATTTTATTTCAGCTGCTTTTTCAAACTCAAGTTTATCTGCATGATTTTTCATTTCTTTTGTAAAGTATGTTTGAACTTGGTGCAAATTGCCCTTTAAAATTTTTCTAATATCCGAAATCAATTGTAGGTAAGTTTTTTCGTCAATTTCACCAATGCAAGGAGCCTTGCAATTTCCAATATGATATTCTAAACAAACTTTATATTTTCCTTCTTTTACTTTTTCTTTACTAAGATTCAAATTACAGTTACGAATAGGGTAGAGCTGAGTAATTAAATTTAACAAAGTTTTTATTGTGTAAACCGAAGTAAATGGTCCAAAATATTCATTACCTTTTGTTTTTTGTCGAGTGTAAAATACTCGTGGAAAGGTTTCGTTTTTAATGCAAATCCACGGATATGTTTTATCATCTTTCAACATTACATTATATCGTGGTTGAAGAGATTTTATCAAAACATTTTCTAAAAGAAGAGCATCGTTTTCAGTTTCTGTAACAATGTATTCAATGTCTTTTATTCTTTTTACTAAAACATTAGTTTTGAATGATTGGTGATTTTTTGCAAAATATGAAGACACTCGTTTTTTTAAGTTTTTAGCTTTTCCTACATAAATAATATTCCCAGCTTTATCAAGATATTTGTAAACGCCAGGATTTTGTGGCAAAGCCTTTACTTTAATGTCTAAATCATCTTTAGAAATCATGATGTAAAATTACAAAATAAAAATAACAAATCTGTATTTGTGTTTATATCAATTTGTTTTGTATAGTTTACATTAAATTTTTTATTTCTTCGATAAATTTTTTTGCTAAAGCTTCAGCATTTTTTTGGTTTAAACTTTCGCAATAAATTCTAATAATAGGTTCTGTATTTGATGAGCGTAAATGCACCCATTCTTTGGTTTCTGGAAATTCGATTTTTAAGCCATCTATTGTGTGATGAGGGTTGTTTTTGTATTTTTCTAGAAGTTTTTCAAAAATATTATTTAAATTAATGTCTTTTGTAAGTTCAATTTTATTTTTTGAAATAAAATAATTTGGGTATGTTTTTTTTAATTCAGAAACTTTAAGTTGTTTTTCAGCTAAGAAACTTAAAAACAAAGCAATTCCTACCAAGGCATCTCTTCCGTAGTGAGATTCTGGATAGATTACACCACCATTCCCTTCGCCACCAATTACAGCATTTGTTTCTTTCATTTTTGCTACAACATTTACTTCGCCTACAGCAGCAGAATTGTATTCAACTCCGTATTTTTCAGAAACATCTCTCAAAGCTCTGGTTGATGAAAGATTTGACACAGTATTGCCAGGAGTTTTTGATAAAACATAGTCTGCAACAGCTACTAAAGTATATTCTTCGCCAAACATAGAACCATCTTCACAAATTATTGCAAGTCTGTCCACGTCAGGGTCAACAACAAAACCAACATCTGCATTTTTTTCTTTTATAAGATTGCTAATTTCTGTAAGATGTTCTGGTAACGGCTCTGGATTATGTGGAAACTGACCATTTGGGGTACAATAAAGCTCAATAATATTTTTTACACCTAAACTTTTTAATAATTTTGGAATAGCAAAGCCTCCAACAGAGTTTACACAATCTATAGCAACTGTAAAATCAGCAGCTTTTATTAATTCTTTGTTTACTAATTTTAGCTTTAGAATAGAATCAATATGTAGATTTTCGTAATTTCTAAGTTTTGTAGTTTTTCCTAAATCATCAACTTGAGCAAATTCCGCATTTGCAGTTTCTGCAAGTTCTAAAATTCTTTGTCCTTCGCTAGCACTTAAAAACTCGCCTTTATTATTCAAAAGTTTAAGTGCGTTCCAATTTTTAGGATTGTGGCTGGCAGTTATAATTATTCCGCCATCAGCTTTTTCGTTTATTACAGCAAATTCTGTTGTGGGAGTTGTGGCTAAGCCAATATTAATAACATCAAAACCCAAAGAATTAAAAACTGAAACTACAATATTTTCAACCATTTTGCCAGAAGGACGAGCATCACGACCAACAACTATTGTTTTAGCTTTTGGGTTTGTTTCTTTTTGCCACAACGAATAGGCAGTTATAAATTTTACAATATCAATTGGAGTTAAGTTTTCGCCAGCGAAACCTCCTATAGTACCTCTAATTCCAGAAATAGATTTTATTAAAGTCATTCTTTTTAATTTTATGCAAAAATAACATTAGTTATGATAAGAATGAAGCAAAAAAATGATTTTTAATGCAAAAAGTCCTAATATGAAAATTACAAAAATATTAGTTGAAAAAGTTTGTTAAATAATATAAATTGTATATTTTTGCAGTCCAAAATTTAAAAGAAATAAAAATAAGTTTAAATAAAAAATAATAACAATGATTATTGTACCAGTAAAAGACGGCGAAAACATTGACAGAGCCTTGAAACGTTTTAAAAGAAAATATGAAAAAACAGGCGTTGTAAAAGAATTAAGAAGACGTCAAGCTTTTGAAAAACCTTCAGTAACAAAGCGTCAACAAATGATTCGCGCACGCTATGTTCAACGTTTGTTAACAATGCAAGAAAATAATTAAAAATTCACATTTAATGTAACTTTTAATTAAAACATTCGTATTAATTAATAGATTTCTTGGTAGTGATAATTAAATTAATATGAATATTAATAATTTCATTAAATATATCCGTTACGAGAAACGGCTTTCTGAACATACAATAAATTCTTACGAAACAGATTTAATTCAGTTTCGTAATTTTGTATTTGTAGAATCAAATGATGATGAATTAAATCCCGAATATCAAAAAATTAGAGCTTGGATAGCATCTTTGTCAGAACAAGGATTATCAGCAGTTAGCATTAATAGGAAAGTGTCGAGCTTAAAATCTTACGTGAAATATTTAATGAAATTTGGACATATTTCTAAAAACCCTATGCTAAAAATAGTGTTACCAAAGGCTAAAAAAAGATTGCCAGAGTTTGTTCAAGAAAATCAAATGAACAATTTAGATAATGCTAGTTTGTTTTCAGATGACTTTTTTGGTATTAGAGATAGGTTTATGATTGAGCTTTTTTATAATACTGGAATGCGTCTTTCAGAATTGATAAATTTAAAGCATATAGATATTGATGTTTCTAGGGGCAATATAAAAATTTTAGGAAAAGGAAATAAGGAAAGAATAGTGCCATTTAATACCTATATTAATAATATGTATAAATTGTACGTTTCTCAAAAAAGTGATTTTGGTTTTTCATGTGAAGCAAAAGATTTTATATTTGTTACCGATAAAGGCGAAAAAATGTATCCAAATTTCGTTTACAGAAAAATTCAACATTATTTAGGATTAGTAAGTCAATTAGAGAAACGTTCTCCTCACGTGTTGCGACATAGTTTTGCTACTCACATGTTGAACAATGGTGCAGATTTGAATTCAATAAAAGAATTATTAGGACATACAAGTTTAGCGGCAACACAAGTTTATACACATAATACATTTTCAAAAATTAAAACTATTTATAAACAAGCTCATCCGAGAGCACAATAAAAAAGAAAGGACTACAATATGGATATTAAAATTCAATCAGTTCGTTTTGATGCGGATAAAAAATTAATCGCTTATATTGAGAACAAAGTTGGCAAATTAAGTCAAGTTGCAGACAATATTATCGATGCAGAAGTCGTTTTACGCTTAGAAAATTCGGAAACAAAGGACAATAAAGTGGCAGAAATCAAAATAAATGTCCCATATGCTAAAGATATTTTTGCAAAACGTCAAAAAAGTACTTTTGAAGAATCTGTAGATTTAGCAACGGTTGCGTTACGTCGCCAGTTGAAAAAGTATAAAGAAAAATTAAGATAATTAAAAATAATTAAAAAAATAATTAAAAAATTTTGGAAAGAAATAAATAATTCATAAATTTGCAGACCTTTTTCGTAAGTAAAAAGATGTTCTTTAAAAAGTATGAATTAATTTATATTTTGGCCGATGTAGCTCAGTTGGTAGAGCAGCTGATTTGTAATCAGCCGGTCGGCGGTTCGAGTCCGTTCATCGGCTCCAAGATTTCTTGGGGGGATACCAAAGTGGCCAACTGGGGCAGACTGTAAATCTGTTGTCGAACGACTTCGGAGGTTCGAATCCTTCTCCCCCCACTAACACTTAGGTTGCGGGAATAGCTCAGTTGGTAGAGCATCAGCCTTCCAAGCTGAGGGTCGCGAGTTCGAGTCTCGTTTCCCGCTCGAAGGTGCCAATGTAGCTCAGGGGTAGAGCACTTCCTTGGTAAGGAAGAGGTCATGGGTTCAATTCCCATCATTGGCTCAATTTTTTGTAAGTATAAATTAAAAAAAGTTTAATTATTAATATTTAATATTTTTAAGCCATGGCTAAAGAAAAATTTGATAGGTCGAAACCGCACGTAAATATTGGTACAATTGGTCACGTTGACCATGGTAAAACCACCTTAACTGCTGCTATTACAACAGTTTTAGGAAAAAAAGGTTTGTCGGCTGTAAAGAGCTTTGATTCTATTGACAATGCTCCAGAAGAAAAAGAAAGAGGTATTACTATTAATACTTCACATGTTGAATACCAAACTGTATCACGTCACTATGCACACGTTGACTGTCCTGGTCACGCTGACTACGTTAAAAACATGGTTACAGGTGCTGCTCAAATGGACGGAGCTATTATAGTTGTTGCTGCAACTGATGGACCTATGCCTCAAACTCGTGAGCATATCCTTTTAGCTCGTCAGGTAAACGTTCCAAGAATTGTAGTATTCTTGAACAAAGTTGACTTAGTTGATGACGAAGAACTTTTAGAATTAGTTGAAATGGAAGTTCGTGATTTATTGAATTTCTACGGTTTTGAAGGTGATGATTGTCCAGTTATTAGAGGTTCTGCATTAGGTGCATTAAATGGTGAACCACAATGGGAAGACAAAGTTATGGAATTAATGGAAGCTGTTGATACTTGGATTCCAATTCCTCCACGTGATAACGAAAAACCATTCTTAATGCCTGTTGAAGACGTATTCTCTATTACAGGTCGTGGTACAGTTGCTACTGGTCGTATCGAAACTGGCGTTATCAATACAGGTAACGAAGTTCATATTATCGGTTTAGGTGAAGAAGCTCGCAAAACTGTTGTTACAGGAGTTGAAATGTTCCGTAAAATATTAGACAGAGGCGAAGCTGGTGATAACGTTGGTCTATTACTTCGTGGTGTTGATAAAGACGAAGTTAAAAGAGGTCAAGTAATTGCACAACCAGGAACAATTAAACCACATACAAGATTTAAAGCTGAAGTTTATATCTTGAAAAAAGAAGAAGGTGGTCGTCACACTCCTTTCCACGATAAATATCGTCCACAATTCTTCTTGAGAACATTAGATATTACTGGTGAAATTCATTTACCAGAAGGCGTTCAAATGGTTATGCCTGGTGATAATGTTTCAATTGAAGTTGAATTAATTTACCCAGTAGCTTGTAACGTAGGTCTTCGTTTTGCTATCCGTGAAGGTGGTAGAACAGTTGGAGCAGGACAAATTACTGAAATTATTGAATAATTAAAACCAATATGATAGATGAAGCGAGGTTTTCCTTGCTTCTTCTTTCTACGGGTGTAGCTCAGTTGGTAGAGCACTAGTCTCCAAAACTAGGTGTCGGGCGTTCGAGTCGCTCCTCCCGTGCAAACGAGATATTAAGATGAGAAAAATTAAAGAATATTTCAAAGATACTTACAACGAACTAGTTCATAAAGTTACTTGGCCCAAATGGTCAGAACTTCAGGGCAGTGCAGTTGTGGTTATGGTTGCTTCCTTAATATTTGCCCTAATTATCTTCGTGATGGATTATAGTTTTAAAAATCTTCTCGAAGTTATTTACGGCATATTTTATTAAACCTAATTTTGTCGGATATGTCAGAGATTGAAAAAAAATGGTATGTTGTTAGAGCTCTTAGCGGAAAAGAGAAAAAGGTAAAAGAATACCTTGAAGCAGAGATTGCTAGGCTTGGACTACAAGATCAAGTTTCTCAGGTTCTTATACCGACAGAAAAAGTTTATCAGGTCAGAAATGGAAAACCTATTACAAAGGAAAGAAATTTTTTTCCAGGTTATATTTTGATACATGCTGCTTTAGACGGTGAAATAGAGCACAGTATAAAAAATGTAAGCGGAGTAATTGGTTTTTTAAAAACCCAAGATGGACACGCAATACCTTTGCGAAATGATGAGGTAGCTAGAATACTTGGAAAAGTTGACGAGCTAGCTGAGAGTGATGAAGAGGTAAATATGCTCTTTTATGTTGGAGAACCAGTAAAGGTTATCGATGGTCCATTTAGCGGTTTTAGTGGTGTGATAGAAGAAGTGTATGATGAGAAGAAAAAAGTGAAAGTAATGGTTAAGATTTTTGGTCGTAGAACTCCACTAGAACTTCGATTCATACAAGTTGAAAAAGAGTAATCTTTTATTAAGAAAAAAAGTTTATGGCAAAACAAATTAGTGGTTTTATTAAACTACAAGTTAAAGGTGGTGCCGCAAATCCATCTCCACCCTTGGGTCCTGCTTTAGGATCAAAAGGTTTAAATATCATGGAGTTCTGCAAACAATTTAATGGTAGAACCCAAGATCAAGTAGGTAAAGTTTTACCTGTGATTATCACTTATTATAGTGATAAATCTTTTGATTTTATCGTAAAGACTCCACCGGTTGCGATTCAATTGTTAGAGCAATCAAAAGTTAACAAAGGCTCTGCAGAACCAAATAGAAATAAAGTTGGTTCAGTAACTTGGGATCAAGTTAAAGCTATTGCAGAAGCTAAAATGGTTGACTTAAATGCTTTCACATTAGATTCAGCAATGAGTATGGTTGCAGGCACAGCTAGAAGTATGGGGATTTCTGTAAAAGGACAATCACCAATTAAAAAATAATTAAAGTACTTTTTGAAATGGCAAAAATTAGCAAAAATAGAAAAAACGCTTTAGCTAAACTTGAAAAAGGAAAGAAGTACGATCTTCAAGAGGCTGCAAAACTTGTAAAAGAGATTACTTTTACAAAGTTTGATGCTTCTGTTGATATTGATGTTCGTTTAGGTGTTGACCCTCGTAAAGCCAATCAAATGGTTAGAGGAATTACAACATTACCTCACGGAACTGGTAAAGAAGTTCGAGTTTTGGTATTATGTACTCCAGATAAAGAGCAAGAAGCAAAAGATGCTGGTGCTGATTATGTTGGATTAGATAATTATATTGAACAACTTTCAGGAGGCTGGACAGATATCGATATTATAATTACTATGCCTCAGGTAATGGCAAAACTAGGAAAACTAGGTAGAATCTTAGGCCCTAGAGGTTTAATGCCAAACCCAAAAGCTGGTACAGTAACTATGGAGATCGGCAAAGCAGTTGAAGATGTGAAAAAAGGAAAGATTGATTTTAAAGTGGATAAATACGGTATAATCCATGCAGGTATTGGTAAAGTTTCATTTAGTCCTGAAAAAATAGTTGATAACGCAACTGAAATAATTCAGACAATTATAAAACTTAAACCAACAGCAGCAAAAGGAACTTATGTAAGAAGTATCTACTTGTCTAGCACAATGAGTCCAGGTATTGAAATCAATCTTAAGTCAATTAATTAGTAATTAACAAATTGCCAGTTATGAAACGAGAAGATAAAAATGCACTTATCGAAAGTTTGAAAGATACTATCAACGAATATAACCACTTTTATCTAACAGATATTTCGGGGTTAAATGCGGCAGATACTTTTGAATTAAGAAAAAAATGTTTCGAAAAAGGCATAGAACTGATTGTTGTTAAGAATACTTTTTTTAAGCAAGCTTTAGAACGAAGCGGTCGTGATTTTCAGGAACTATATGGTGTTTTAAAAGAAAACACTACAGTAATGTTTACTAATGTTGCAAATGTTCCTGGTAAATTAATTCAAGAACTTAATAAAAAAAGTGATAAACCGCTTTTCAAAGGAGCTTATGCTGAAGAATCGTTTTATATTGGTGCAGACCAGTTAAGCGCTTTAGCAAGTCTTAAATCTAAAGAAGAACTTATTGGAGATATTATTTTATTGTTACAATCACCAATAAAAACAGTTCTTGGACAACTTGAATCAGGTAAAAATTTATTAGGAGGTTTAGTAAAAACCTTATCAGAAAGAGAATAGAAAATTTAGTTTAAAACAAATTAAAAACAAATTAAAATGGCAGATCTTAAGAAGTTAGCAGAAGAATTAGTTAACCTTACTGTTAAGGATGTAAATGAATTAGCAAACATCCTAAAAGAAGAATATGGTATTGAGCCAGCAGCTGCAGCAGTTGCAGTAGCAGGACCAGTTGCAGGTGGCGCTGGTGAAGTTGCTGAAGCTGAAAAAACAGAGTTTGACGTTATTTTGAAAAGCGCAGGCGCTCAAAAATTACAAATTGTTAAATTAGTAAAAGAATTAACAGGACTAGGTCTTAAAGAAGCTAAAGCCCTTGTTGATGAAGCTCCAAAACCAATTAAAGAAGGAGTTCCAAAAGACGAGGCAAATGCACTTAAAACTCAATTAGAAGAGGCTGGTGCAGAAGTCGAACTTAAATAAACAACTTTTGTTGTATTAAATTATAGGTTTAAAGCCCAAAAGGGCTTTAAACCTTTCGTTGTTAATGTTTAGGTTCTTTTAAATAATAAAAAACAATGATTAGTAATAAGAAACAAAGAATTAATTTTTCTACAACAAAAAATCAGTTAGAGTATCCTGATTTTTTAGAAATACAAATAAAGTCATTTGAGGAGTTTTTTCAACTAAACTCCACCGCAGAACAAAGAAAATCTGAAGGTTTGTATCAAGTGTTTATGGATAATTTTCCAATAAACGATACTAGAAATAATTTTGTATTAGAATTTTTAGATTATACTTTAGATGCACCACGATACAGCATACAAGAATGTGTTGAACGTGGATTAACTTATAGCGTGCCTTTAAAAGCAAAGCTAAAACTGTATTGTACTGATACAGAACATGAAGATTTTGAAACTTCGGTTCAAGATGTTTGGCTAGGTGCAGTGCCATACATGACACCAAGTGGAACTTTTGTGATAAATGGAGCAGAAAGAGTAATCGTTTCGCAACTACATAGGTCGCCAGGCGTATTCTTTAGTCAATCTATTCATACTAATGGAACTAAATTATATTCAGCTCGTATTATCCCATTTAAAGGTTCTTGGATTGAGTTTGCAACAGATATCAATAGTGTAATGTACGCATATATTGATAGAAAAAAGAAATTACCTGTTACAACTTTACTTCGAGCTATCGGTTTTGAAAGTGATAAAGATATTTTAGAAATTTTTGACTTAGCCGATGAAATAAAAGTGTCTAAAACTGCTCTTAAAAGAGTTGTCGGTCGAAGATTAGTAGCAAGAGTTTTAAAAACGTGGATAGAAGATTTCGTTGATGAAGATACAGCTGAAGTAGTATCAATAGAACGTAACGAAGTTGTTATTGATAGAGAAATAGTCCTAGAACCACAGCATATAGATTTGATTTTAGAATCAGGAACTAAAACTATTCTTTTACATAAAGAAAATCAAAAAGTTTCTGATTATGCAATAATTTACAACACTTTACAAAAAGACCCATGTAACTCGGAAAAAGAAGCTGTTGTAAGTATTTATCGTCAGTTACGTAGTAGCGAACCACCAGACGAAGCTACTGCACGTGATGTTATTGATAAATTATTCTTTTCCGACAAACGTTACGACTTAGGAGATGTTGGTCGTTTTAGAATGAACAAGAAATTAAACTTGAATATTCCTGACGAAATCCGCATTCTTACTAAAGAAGATATAATTGAAATAATAAAATATTTAATTGAGTTAGTAAACTCAAAGGCAGATGTTGATGATATCGACCACTTAAGTAACCGTAGAGTAAGAACAGTTGGAGAACAATTAGCCAATCAATTTGGTGTTGGTTTAGCTCGTATGGCTCGTACTATTCGCGAAAGAATGAATGTTAGAGACAATGAGATTTTCCATCCAATTGATCTTATCAACTCAAAAACATTATCGTCTGTAATAAATTCATTTTTTGGGACAAATCAATTGTCTCAATTTATGGATCAAATAAATCCATTAGCAGAAATTACTCATAAAAGACGACTTTCAGCATTAGGTCCAGGTGGACTTTCTCGCGAAAGAGCCGGTTTTGAGGTTAGAGACGTTCACTATACTCACTATGGACGTTTGTGTCCTATCGAAACTCCAGAAGGTCCAAATATTGGTTTGATTTCTTCACTTTGTGTTTATGCAAAAATAAATAAACTCGGATTTATTGAAACTCCTTATCGAAAAGTTGTTGATGGAAAAGTATATTTCGATGATATAGTTTATTTAAGTGCAGAAGAAGAAGAAAAAGTTATTGCTCAAGCTAATGCTCTGATTGATGATGACGGAAACTTCTTGTCATCAAGAGTAAAATCAAGAGATGAAGGTGATTTTGTAGTAACAGATCCTCAACAAATTGAGTTAATGGACGTTGCACCAAATCAAATAGCGTCAATAGCAGCTTCTTTAATTCCATTTTTAGAGCATGACGATGCTAACCGTGCTTTAATGGGATCTAACATGATGCGTCAAGCTGTGCCTTTGTTAAGAGCAGAAGCTCCAATTGTAGGAACAGGTATAGAAGAAATGGTTGCTCGCGATTCACGAATTTTAATTACTGCTGAAAATAACGGTGTGGTTGAATATGTGGACGCAGAAAAAATTATAGTTAAGTACGATAGAACCGAAGAAGAAGAATTTATAAGTTTTACAGATAATTTTGTTACTTATAATATTCCAAAATTTCAAAAAACTAACCAAAATACTTGTGTAAACCTACGTCCACTTGTTAAAAAAGGCGATAAAGTTAAAAAAGGCGATTTATTAACCGAAGGTTATGGAACAGAAAAAGGAGAATTAGCTTTGGGACGTAATCTTAAAGTTGCTTTTATGCCTTGGAAAGGTTACAACTTTGAAGACGCTATTGTATTAAATGAAAATATAGTTAAAGAAGATTATTTTACATCTATCCATATTGCAGATTATCAATTAGAAGTACGCGAAACAAAACGAGGACTAGAAGAATTAACTTCAGATATTCCTAATGTAAGCGAAACTGCAACTAAAGATTTAGATGAGAATGGAATTATTAGGGTAGGTGCATATGTGAAACCTGGAGATGTAATTATAGGTAAAATTACTCCAAAAGGAGAATCTGATCCTTCTCCAGAAGAAAAACTTTTGAGAGCTATTTTTGGTGAAAAAGCTGGTGATGTAAAAGATGCTTCATTAAAAGCTTCGCCATCAACTAGTGGAGTTGTGATTGATAAAAAATTGTTCTCAAAAACAATTAAAGATCGTAAACTTAGAAATCAAGATAAAATTTTAGTTGAAAATCTTGATAAAAAACATGCAGAAGAATCTGCTGCTCTAAAAAGTATATTGATTGAAAAACTTTTCACTCTTGTGAATGGAAAAACATCACAAGGTGTTAAAGATAATTTTAACAATGATTTAATTCCAAAAGGAACAAAATTTACTCAAAAATTATTAGCAGAATTAGATTTTATTAATGTAAGTCCTGGACGTTGGACAACCGACAAAAATAGAAACGAAACTATTTCAAAACTTTTGTTTAATTATATGGTTGAACAAAAGAAAATAGATGGTGATAATCGTCGTAAAAAACTCGAAATTACTATTGGAGACGAACTTCCTGCTGGAATAATTCAATTGGCAAAAGTTTATATTGCAAGTAAATGGGTTGTTAAAGTTGGTGATAAATTTGCTGGTCGTCATGGTAATAAAGGTATCTTGGCAAAAATTGTACGTCAAGAAGATATGCCTTTCTTAGAAGATGGTACACCTGTTGATATTGTTTTGAATCCTTTGGGCGTGCCTTCTCGTATGAACTTAGGACAAATTTATGAAACAATTTTAGGTTGGGCAGGTAGTGTTTTGGGTTGTAGATTTTCAACTCCAATTTTTGATGGTGCTAATATAGACCAAATTAATGAATATACTAAAAAAGCTGGTTTACCAGAGTACGGAAGCACTTATTTGTATGACGGTGGAACAGGCGATAGATTTGACCAGCCAGCAACGGTTGGAGTAATTTATATGTTAAAATTAAGACACATGGTTGAAGATAAAATGCACGCGCGTTCTATTGGTCCTTATTCATTAATTACACAACAACCTCTTGGTGGTAAAGCACAATTTGGAGGTCAACGTTTTGGAGAAATGGAGGTTTGGGCACTCGAAGCATTTGGTGCTGCTAATATACTTCAAGAAATTCTAACTGTTAAGTCTGATGATGTGGTTGGTCGTGCAAAAACTTATGAAGCAATAGTTAAAGGCGAACAAATGCCAGAACCAGGAATCCCAGAATCTCTAAATGTGTTGGTACATGAGTTAAGAGGTTTGTGTTTGAGAGTAGATCTTGATTAAAAAATAATTTAATAGCTGATAAAAATATGGCTTTTAGAAAAGATAAAAAAATAAAAACAAAATTTTCAAAAATTACTATTAGTCTTGCTTCTTCTGAAGAAATTCAGGAGATGTCTAGTGGCGAAGTAACTAAACCAGAAACTGTAAACTATCGTACTTATAAACCAGAAAGAGATGGTTTGTTTTGCGAAAGAATATTTGGTCCAGTAAAAGATTATGAATGTCATTGCGGTAAATACAAAAGAATTAGATACAAAGGAATAGTTTGTGATAGATGTGGTGTTGAAGTTACCGAGAAAAAAGTAAGACGCGAAAGAATTGGACATATTAAACTTGAAGTTCCAGTAGCGCATATTTGGTACTTTAAGACTTTGCCAAACAAAATAGGTTATTTGCTCGGACTACCAAGTAAAAAACTCGATTCTGTAATTTATTACGAACGTTATATCGTTGTGCAGCCAGGAGTAAAAGCTATTGATGGTATTCAAGAATTAGACTTTTTAACAGAAGATGAATATTTGGAAATTTTAGATAGCCTGCCACGCGAAAATCAACTTTTAGAAGATACAGACCCAAATAAATTTATCGCAAAAATGGGTGCTGAAGCTATCCAAGATTTGCTTAAAAGAATTGATTTAGATCAATTGTCATATTCTTTGAGAGATAAAGCAAGTAATGAAACTTCACAACAAAGAAAAAGCGAGGCGCTAAAACGTTTGAATGTTGTAGAAGCATTTAGACTTTCTGCTGATAGAAATAAACCTGAGTGGATGATAATCAATGTTATCCCAGTTATTCCACCAGAGTTAAGACCATTAGTACCACTAGATGGTGGACGTTTTGCAACTTCCGACCTAAATGATTTGTATCGTAGAGTTATTATCAGAAATAATAGGCTTAAACGTTTAATCGAAATTAAAGCTCCAGAAGTAATATTACGTAACGAAAAACGTATGTTACAAGAAGCAGTAGATTCTCTTTTTGATAACTCAAGAAAATCAAATGCTGTAAAAACTAAAGCAAATAGACCTTTAAAATCTCTTAGTGATAGCTTAAAAGGAAAACAAGGTCGTTTCCGTCAAAACTTATTAGGTAAACGCGTTGACTTTTCTGCTCGTTCGGTAATTGTTGTTGGTCCAGATTTAAAAATGCACGAATGTGGATTACCTAAAGAAATGGCAGCAGAATTATACAAACCTTTTATTATTCGTAAGTTAACTGAACGCGGAATAGTAAAAACTGTTAAATCTGCTAAAAAAATTGTTGAAAGAAAAGATCCAGTTATTTGGGATATACTTGAAAACGTTTTAAAAGGTCATCCAGTTTTGTTAAACCGTGCTCCTACTTTGCACCGCTTAGGTATTCAGGCATTTCAACCAAAACTTATCGAAGGAAAAGCAATTCAATTGCACCCATTAGTTTGTACAGCATTTAATGCTGACTTCGACGGTGACCAAATGGCAGTGCATTTACCACTCGGTAACGCAGCTATTCTTGAAGCACAAGTTTTAATGTTGGCTTCTCATAATATTCTAAATCCAGCTAATGGAGCTCCTATTACTGTTCCTTCTCAAGACATGGTTTTAGGTTTGTATTATCTAACTAAAGGTAGAAAAGGAGTAAAAGGAGAAGGATATACATATTATTCTCCTGAAGAAGTTATTATCGCTAATAACGAAGGACAATTAGATCTTCATGCTAATATAAAAGTAAGAGTTGACGATGTAAACGAAAAAGGAGAAGCGGTTACAAGAATGATAGAAACTACTACAGGTAGAGTATTATTTAACCAAATCGTTCCTAAAGAATACGGATATATTAATGAAATTCTTACAAAAAAATCATTACGCGATATTATTGGAAACCTTGTAGGAAGGTTTGGAACAGACGTAACTTCAAGATTCCTAGATGATATAAAAGACTTAGGATATTCTCATGCGTTTAAAGGTGGATTGTCGTTTAATTTGAATGACGTTATTATTCCTGAAACAAAACAAGAATTAATTCAAGAAGGATATGCTGAGGTTGATGAAATCATGTTTAACTATGAAAATGGTTTTATTACCGATACTGAACGCTACAATCAAGTAATTGACGTATGGACTAATATAAACGCTAGGTTATCTATCGATGTTATGAAAAAGCTTTCTACTGATGACCAAGGCTTTAATGCAGTTTATATGATGCTTGACTCTGGAGCTAGAGGTTCTAAAGAGCAAATTAGCCAATTGTGCGGAATGAGGGGACTTATGGCAAAACCACAAAAATCAGGTGTTGCAACTAGCGAAATTATTGAAAACCCAATTTTAGCAAACTTTAAAGAAGGTTTGTCAATTATTGAATATTTCGTTTCTACTCACGGTGCTCGTAAAGGTCTTGCAGATACAGCTTTAAAAACTGCCGATGCGGGATATTTAACAAGAAGATTAGTTGACGTTGCACAAGACGTTATTATTACCGAAGAAGATTGTGGAACATTAAGAGGATTGGTAGCTGTTGAACTAAAGAAAAATGATGAAGAAGTAATTGAATCTCTTTATGAACGTATCTTAGGTCGTACTAGTGTTCATGATATTTACCATCCACAAACTGAAGAATTAATAGTTGCTGCAGGTGAAGAAATTACTGAAAGAATTGCAAAAATTATTGACGAATCTCCAATTGAAAAAGTTGAAATTCGTTCGGTATTAACTTGTGAATCTCGAAAAGGAGTTTGTGCAAAATGTTATGGACGTAATTTGGCAACTCGCAGAATGGTTCAAAAAGGAGAAGCTGTAGGAGTTATTGCAGCACAATCTATCGGAGAGCCTGGTACTCAGTTAACTCTACGTACATTCCACATGGGAGGGGTTGCTGGTAAAATTGCGGGAGAATCATTTATAGACGCAAAATATGACGGTATCCTAGAAATTGATGAGTTAAGAACAGTTGAACATAAAGAAAAAGATGGTTCTCTTGTTGATATTGTAGTAACTCGTATGGCTGAAATGAAAATTTTAGACCCAAATACAAAAATACCTTTAGTAAACAAACCTATACCTTATGGTTCTAAATTGTACTTTAAGCAAGGTAATAGTTTTAAAAAGGGAGATAGAATCTGTGATTGGGACTTATATAATATCGTTATTGTTAGTGAAGTTTCGGGAAAACTAGTGTTTGAAGACGTTATCGAAGGTGTCAACTATAAAGATGAATTGATAATTCAAACTGGTTTAACAGAAAAAATTATAATCGAAACTAAGGATAAAACTAAAATTCCAGTTGCCAAAATTGTTGATAAAAATAACGAAGTATTAGCAACTTATAATTTACCTGTAGGTGCTCGTTTGCAAATTGAAGAAAACGAAAAAGTTGAATCTGGAGATATCTTGATTAAAATGCCTAGAATTGTCGGAAAAGGTGGAGATATTACCGGTGGTTTGCCTAGAGTAACAGAGTTGTTTGAGGCTAGAAATCCATCTAATCCTGCTGTAGTTTCAGAAATTGACGGGGAAGTATCTTTTGGTAAAATTAAAAGAGGAAATAGAGAAATTGAAATTACCGCAAAAGACGGTAAGGTTAATAAGTATTTAGTACCTCTTTCAAAACAAATTTTAGTTCAACCAAACGACTATGTTAAAGCTGGTACACCACTTATCGATGGAGCAATTACTCCTAGCGATATTTTAGCAATTAAAGGTCCTACCGAAGTTCAAGAATATTTAGTGAATGAAATCCAAGACGTATATCGTTTACAAGGTGTGAAAATTAATGACAAACACTTTGAAGTGATTGTACGCCAAATGATGAGAAAAGTTGAAGTTGTTGAACCTGGTGATACTCAATTCCTTGAAAAACAACTAGTTGACAAATGGGAGTTTAGAGAAGAAAATGACGCTATTTTCGATAAGAAAATTGTTGTTGACCCAGGAGACTCTACAAATTTCTCTAAAGGACAAATGATTTCTTATCGTAGGTTGAGAGATGAAAACTCAATATTAAAACGTAAAGACATGAAACTAGTTGAAGTTAGAGATGCTTTGCCAGCTACTTCTAGTCAAGTGTTACAAGGAATTACTAGAGCAGCTCTTCAAACAAATAGCTTTATGTCAGCAGCTTCTTTCCAAGAAACAACTAAAGTTCTAAACGAAGCAGCAATACGTGCAAAAGTTGACGAACTTGAAGGATTGAAAGAAAACGTTATTGTTGGACATAAAATTCCTGGAGGAACCGGACAAAAAGAATTTGAAAATATTAGAGTTACATCTAAGATGATTGCAGAACAATACTTAAATCAAGATGAAATAAGTATTGAAGAAGAAAAATTTGAAGAAACTGAAATTTAAAAATTATGGACGAAAAAAAGCAAAATCAAATAAATATTGAACTAAGCGAAGAGGTTGGACAAGGTGTTTATTCTAATCTTGCAGTAATAACACACTCTTCATCGGAGTTTGTGCTGGATTTTGTTAGAATTATGCCAGGAATGCCTAAGGCTAAAGTACAATCTAGAATAATTCTTACTCCAGAACACGCAAAAAGATTATTAGGGGCTTTGCAAGAAAATGTTGTTAAATTTGAAAGCATTAATGGCGAAATAAAAATTAGTAACAATAAACCAGGAACACCTATTCCAATGAATTTTGGAGGACCAACAGCTCAAGCATAAGTAAGTGATATTAAATAATTAAACTTAGAGTGATCTTGGGGAAAATTAAATTTTAGTTTTCCCCAATTTTTATATTATTAAGTCTGCTTTACAATAAATTTTATGTTATCTTTGCTTATTAGATTTTATAGGTAATGAAATATTTAGTTGAGATAAGAAGAAAAAGAAAGAATGATGGTATTGCTATTATTTTGTTTTTACTTTTATTCTCATTCTCATCATGTTTTAAACCACAAACATTTCCCAAAGAACCAAATATTGAATTTATTGATTTTATAGTTAAAGATACTTTTGATATTTTGCAAAATCGTGTATTAAATGGCACATTACATTTTTATTTTGTTGATGGAGATGGCGATATAGGTTATGATACAACTAGCCCCAGACAAAACACAATCTTTTTACAAAAATATAAAATTGAAAATAAGCAAGAAGTTTTGATTAATATGCAAGTACCATTAGAGTACTTTGTGCCTAAGTTTAAAAGAAACATTCAAGACGAAGCTTTGCAAGGCGAAATGTTTGTTAAAGATTTAAACGAAACCTTTCCTTTTGAAAACGACACAATAATGTATAAATTTTACATAAAAGACAGAGCTGGCAATAAAAGCAATGTAGCATCTACAGGGTACATTATTGTGAATAACTATTTACAATAACAAAAGTTATAGGTTTGTTATCTTATTAATAATTTCTAATTTAGAGAAAAATAAAAACCAAACATGATTGATCAAGTAACCGTTCAGAAAATTATTGATGCAGCTGAGATTACAAGCCTTATTCAAGAATTTGTATCTTTAAAAAGAAGAGGAGCAAATTATTTAGGTTTGTGTCCTTTTCATAATGAAAAAACTCCATCGTTTACAGTAAGTCCATCAAAAGGAATTTTTAAATGTTTTGGCTGTGGAAAGGCAGGTAATGCCGTAAGTTTTATTATGGCTCACGAACAACTTTCTTATCCCGAAGCTTTAAGATATTTAGCAAAAAAATACAATATTCATATAGAAGAAAAAGAATTGACCGAAGAAGATATTCGTGCCAATACAGAAAGAGAAAGTATGAATATTGTAAACGAAGCTGCTTGTAAATATTTTGAAAACACATTATTTAATTCAGATGAGGGAATATCAATAGGTTTAAGTTATTTTAAAGAAAGAGGTTTTAATGAGCAAGTTATAAAAGAATTTAGATTGGGTTATAGTCTTGAGCAAAAAAATGCCTTTACAGAATGGGCTTTAAAAAACGGATATAAAAAAGAATTTTTAGAGTCAACAGGACTAAGCTTTTTTAAAGAAAATTACTATTTCGATAGGTTTGCAGCAAGGGTAATGTTCCCAATTTTAAGTATCGCAGGACAAGTAGTAGGCTTTGGTGCAAGAACTTTGAGCAATGATAAAAAAACAGCAAAATATCTAAATTCACCAGAATCTTTAGTTTATAATAAAAGTAAAGTTGTATATGGTTTATTTCATGCAAAAAATGAAATAATTAAGCAAAATAAAAAATGCTATTTGGTAGAAGGTTATATGGATGTTATATCCTTGTTTATGACTGGAATAAAAAATGTTGTTTCTTCATCAGGAACCTCATTAACCGAAGACCAAATACGACAAATACATAGGTTTGCAGATGATATTACCATTCTTTATGACGGAGACCTAGCAGGAATAAAAGCCTCCCTAAGAGCCATAGATATGATTTTAGAGCAAGGTTTAAATGTTAGAATTGTACTTTTCCCAGAAGGAGAAGATCCCGATTCTTACGCTAAAAAACATGGAAGCTCTAAAACTATTGAATATATCGAAAAAAATGAAACAGATTTTATTTCATTTAAGGCAAATTTACTGTTTGATGAGGCTAAAAATGACCCAATAAAACGAGCTTCTTTAATTACAGATATTGTTAGGTCTATTGCAATTATCAACGACAACATTAAGCAATCTATTTATATTCAAGAGTGTAGCAAGATTTTAGATGTTGACCAAAGTGTTTTGTATGCCGAAGTTTTAAAGATTAGAAGATCAAAAATCGAAAGCATTAAAAAACAAGAATATAGATATTCTCAACCAGTAAAGCTTACACCTAGTTTACCCGATTCGTTTGAGGGTATTTATTTCGAATCACAAGAAAAAGAAATTATTAGATTATTGTTGTTATATGGCAATAATATCATAGACATAAAAGATGGTGCAACCGAAACAGAATTAGAAATAAGTGTTGCTCAATTTATTATAAACGAGCTTAGAAGCGAAGGATTGGAATTTAAAAATGTAATAAATAAAAAAATATTTCTTTTTGCTGAAGAATTGATAAACAATGATGAACCTATAAAAATAGAATTATTTACTCATAATTTAGACCCTGAAATTAGTCAGGTTTCTGTAAATTTATGTTCGTCAAAATATGAACTTAGTCCAATATGGGAAAAAAGAGGCTCGCCAATTCTTAAAGAAGAAAAGCGATTGCAAGAAATATTAGAAGATGTTTTTATAAAATATAAATTAAAAATTGCTAAAGAGTTCGAAACTAATGTGAAAAATAAAATAAAATTACTTACGGAAAGCAAAAATGACGAAGAACTCCAAAGCACATTAGAAGATTTTAAAAAAATAAAAGGCATTTTAAAAGATTTATCTAATATGCAGGGGAGGGTGATTTTGTAGTTATTCCTATTCCAACTTTACTTTTTTATTATATTCTTTATCCCACTACTCTTCATAAAAGCTAAGTTTTCTTATTAATGTATCATAACCCATAGATTTTAGGTTTGTAGCAGCTTCAACCGCCATTTTGTATGAAGTGTATTCGCCAACATAATATCTATACCAACCGTCACTAGAAACATGCATTTTTACACCAACCAATTCAGAGAAGGTTTCAAGTGCTTTTTGATTTTTCAAAGCATATATTTGAACAGTATATTTTTTATTTGAAGGAGTTTTAGAAATATCAATATAATCGCCTTCTTCAATTACTATTGGGAGAATTTCTAATATTGTTTTATTACCTTGAACTAGCACTTTAAATTCTGCTCTTCTATTGTATTTTCTACCAGTCGGATTATCACGACCATCTGGAGTTTGATTGGCAGCTATAGGAGTGTGTTTACCATATTTTGCAGTTATAATGTTTTCAGCATTATTACCTTTTGCAACTAAATAATCCTTTACTGCTTTTGAACGATGATAAGAAAGTAAATAATTATACTCGCTAGTACCTAACCAGTCGGTATGTCCGCCGATTTCAATTTTGGCAGTAGGATTATCATTTAAGTAATTTGCTAGTAAATCTAAATTATCAAAATATTCAGGTTTTATATTGTATTTATCAAAATCAAATAAAATATTTTCAACTTTAAGTATTGCTTTATCTACTATAACTTCTTCTTTTTCTTCGATAGCTAGCAATTTTTTGTTTTCAACAATTTCTAATCCATAAATATTGGTTGAGTTATTATCAAATACACCATCGCTGTATATATCGTTTTTAGCTATATTGTTTTTGCTTAAATATTCAAAAATTTCTTTTGAACGTTTTTCATCATATAATGGATTTGCGTCTTGTTTTGGTGTAACAATATTTATTGCAAGTTTTTCGTTTTTAGCTTCAAATTCTACATACTTTTCAATCACTTTATCAAGTAAACTTATAGCATCATCATTTAAGTTATTATCGTTTTCATCAAAATATACATATGCATGATTATAAAACGAACTTAAAATAATAGGGTCTAATTCTATTGGGTTATATAGTTTTGTTTGTTGTGTTAATTCATCTATAGTTGGAGTGTAATCAATAGAACGAATGGTATGTCCGTGTATTTGATAAATAATTTCATAAGTGTTGTCTGGAATCATAGTTAATACATATTTTGAATTATTTTGATTTAAACGAGATACTTTTGGTTCTTCATTAGAATCTTTATTTTTTAAAGTTATGGTTACATTTTCAGTGAGATTATTATTTTTATCAGCAATAATTCCTTCATAAATAATTATATTGTTTTTATGAACATCTTCTTGTAATATTTCGTACAAATCTAAGTCTCCATAACCGTCATCAGCTTTTATTGTTGCTATATAGCCTTTTTGTCCATCAAGATTTACAACATAAGAAACATCATCGTCTGGCGTATTTATTGGGTATCCAATATTTACAGGTTCTGTAAATTTGCCATTCCTGCTCATAATAGATGAAAACACGTCATAAACTCCCATAGAATTGTGTCCTTTGGAACTAAAATACAAAGTAATGCCGTCAGGGTGAATAAAAGGAGATTCTTCATCATATTCTGTGTTAATTTGTTTGGGTAAAGGCAAAGCTTCGCTCCATTTTCCGTTTGGTAACTTCCTCATAACATATATATCTAAACCACCAAATCCTCCTTTTCTGTTACTAGTAAAAAATATAGCATTTCCATCTGGGCTAATTGTAGCATGAGTTTCCTTAAATCTTGAGTTCACATTTTCTTTTAGCAAAGTTGGAGTTGACCAATTATACATATCATCACTTTCTGTTATAAAAATACTGCCAGAGTTATTTTCTCCCGACCTGTAAAAGAATAACTGTTTAGAATCTATAGACAATCCAATTGCAGCTTCATTGTTATCAATTGTATTAACAGGTTCTCCTAATCTAATAGGAGTTTCCCACTTATTATTAACTTTTTTAGAAATAAAAATATCTTCATCTTGATTTTTCATTTCTTGTCCTTCGCGTGGTCGCCTAGATGTAAAGATTAAGTAATTTTCATATAAATCAACAATAGGGGAGTGATCGGTAAATTCAGAATTGATAACCTCTCCTAAGTTGATTAATTCAGCTTTTATTGGGTTTGCAACATTATAAATTGCGTTTTCTGTAATTTCAATTTCTCTTTTTATTATTTTTAATAGAGCCTTGTCTTCTGTTTTTGAAGGACTAAGCATGCCTTTAAGCTTATCAAAGCTATCGAGACTTTCCTGAAACATGTAATTTACCCTATAAGCAATTCCTAAATATAAATAAGATTCTAAAGGTGTATTTTTTTCTTTATGGTTATTTTCTTTATAATTTGGCGAAGTGTAGTTTGATGCTTTTTTTAAATACTCAAGAGCCTGTGTTTTGTAAAGTCTTGTATTTAAGTAACATACGCCTATTTTATACCAAATGTTTGGGTTGTCAGGACTTATGTTATCTAATTTTAACAACAAGTCTAAGGCTTCATCGTAATTACCTTCGTACATAAATGCTTCAGCATCATAAAAATAATTAATGCTAGTTCTATCAGGTTTTAATTCTTGAGTGTGTGCTAGAACGTTAACAAGCATTAGTAAAGAAAGAAATACTGTCTTTTGCATATTCATAAAAAAATTAATTTAAATTTTTAATAAATAATTTTAGGGTATTATAATCGAACTCACATTCTTCTATTAATTGTTGTTGGCTTCCATGAGAAATAAATCTGTCAGGAATACCAAAGCGATATATTTTTGAATTAAATTTGTTGTCAACCATAAATTCAGATATTGCAGAGCCAAATCCACCAATAATACTGTTGTCTTCAATAGTTATGATATGTTTATAATTGTTAAATATTTCTGTTAATAGTTTATTGTCAAGAGGTTTTACAAAAATCATATCAAAAACAGCAATGTTTAAATTTTCTTCTTCTAAATCGTTAGCTAGCTTTATTGCAGTATTTCCAGGAGTGCCAATACTAAGTATTGCAATATCTTTTCCATCTTTAATTTTTTCTCCTTTTCCAATTTCAATTTCTTTAAATTCAATTTTAGATTTTGCTTGTGTAGATTTACCACGTGGATACCTAATTACAGATGGAAAATTATGTTTTTCTAATTGTAAGGTAAACATTAAATTTCTAAGTTGAAATTCATCTCTAGGAGCTGCAATAACTAAGTTTGGGACACAACGCATATATGATAAGTCGAAACTGCCGTGGTGGGTAGGTCCATCTTGTCCAACCAAGCCAGCTCTGTCTAAACAAAATATTACTTTTAAATTTTGTAAAGCCACATCGTGAATTACTTGGTCGTATGCTCTTTGCATAAACGAACTATAAATATTGCAAAAAGGTAGCATTCCTTTTATTGCTAAGCCAGCAGCAAAAGTAACAGCATGTTGTTCTGAAATACCAACATCAAAACTTCGTTCAGGAAATTCTTCAAACATTTTGCACAAAGAAGAACCACTTATCATAGCTGGAGTAATTGCACAAATTTTTGGGTTTGCTTTTGCTAATTCAATAATAGCATCTCCAAAAATATCTTGAAATTTTTGAGGTTCGTTTTCGCAATGACTAGTGTCGGTAAGTTTGCCTGTTGTAATGTCAAATTTACCGGGTGCAGCATGCCATAATGTTTGATTTTCTTCAGCAGCCTTAAATCCTTTACCTTTTTTAGTGATAATATGCAATAGCTTTGGTCCTGGAATATTTTTGATGTCTTCAAATAGTTTTACTAATAAAACAACATCATGTCCATCAACAGGTCCAAAATATCTAATGTTTAAAGATTCAAATAAATTGCTGTTTTTTAAAACAATAGATTTTATCGCATTATCAATTTTTTGTGAAAAAGACTGAACATTTGAACCCAAACGATTAAGCCTGCCCAAGAAATACCAAACATCGTCTTTAACTTTATTATAAGTTTTGGAAGTAGCAATATCTGTTAAATATTCTTTGAGTGCCCCACGGTTTTCGTCAATTGCAATTTTATTATCGTTTAGGACAATTAAAACATTTTCGCCAGACGCACCTAGGTTATTTAAGCCTTCAAAAGCAATTCCTCCAGTTAAAGAACCATCGCCAATTATTGCAACAGTGTTTATTTTTTCGCCTTGTAAATTTGCTGCTTTTGCAATTCCTAACGCAGCCGAAATGCTTGTAGATGCATGTCCTACGCCGAAATTGTCATATTCGCTTTCTTTGGGACTTGGAAATCCACTAATGCCACCATAAGCCCTGTTTGTGTGAAATAAATCTCTTCTTCCAGTTAAAATTTTATGTCCATAAGCTTGATGACCAACGTCCCAAACCAATTGATCAACAGGTGTGTTGTATGCGTAATGCAATGCAACTGTTAATTCAACTACTCCTAAACTTGCTCCAAAATGACCAGGATTTTTTGATGCTGATTCAATGATAAAATTTCTTAACTCTTCACAAACAGTTGGTAATTCACTTAAGTCGATTTTTTTTAAATCATCAGGCGAATTAATGTCTTTCAAAAGTTGATATTTTTTATCATCAATCATAGTTAATGCAAAAGTAAATAAATAAAATTAGAAAACATATAGTAAGTAGTTGATAGTTTATTAAATTCATGCTGTTGAAAAGTAGAAATTTTTAATTAAAACTATATTTTAATGATAAAACACCAAGTTTAGCTGGGGATTCTTTTTTTAAAAAATGGTGAAAGCCAAGCGATATGTCTAAACTATGTTTTCCAAAACTATATTTATCACCTATAAAAAGTCTAATTTTACTAAAATATGGTAATCTAAAAATTTTATGCAGTCTGAAAATTTCAGCTGAAAAATAAAATTTATTAGCTTGTTTGTGATAGTATTCAAGTTTTATCCTATTCCTAAACTTAATTTCTTGCAAGTTATCAATTTCTCGGCTTCTAAAGCAATTCAAATATTCATTTTGATAACGCAATCTGTAACCAAGTCTAATAACAGAACTAAGTTTTATCTGATATGAAAAGTCAAGATTATATCTTAAATCGTGTTGAAAATTGTTTAAATAATCCATGTCGTAAGTGTATCTTCCCCCTGCGGCTATCGAAAATTTTTTATTTATTTTATAAGAAAATTCAATATTGGAGATTATATCATCAATTTTTGTGAAATTTTTAAACAATCTTAATTCTTGTTCAAATTCTAGTTTGAAACCTTTATATAACTTTTTCTCGAAACCTGCTGTCAACCATGAGCCAATATCATTTGTAACAGCCACTTCTTGAGCATTTGTAGTACTAACAACAAGACTTAGAGCTATGCAGGTAAAAAATATTTTAGAATGTTTTATCATAAATTTCTTCTAAATTCGGAACAAATAATTGCACTTGCAACAGATACATTTAAAGATTCGGCATGTATATCTAATTCAGAAAAACTTGGAATAAAAAGTTTTTTGTCAACCATAGCTTCTAAATTTTTATTTATGCCTTTTCCTTCGTTGCCCATAATAATAAATCCTGCTTTTGGCAACGATGATTTGTAAATATTTTCGCCATTTAAAAAAGTTCCAAACACATGGTTTTTGGTATTGTTTTTAAATTTAACAATTTCTTCAGCAATATTGGCATAAATAACATTAACCCTTAAAAAAGCTCCCATTGTAGCTTGTAAAGTTTTTGGAGAGTATAAATCTGCAGAATTGAGAGAACAAATTAAATTTTTTATTCCAAACCAATCGCAAATACGAATAATTGTTCCCAAATTTCCCGGGTCTTGAATTTCATCTAAAGCTAGATATAAATCTTCATTTTTATATAAAATATTACGAGATTCCGGCATTGAAACTATAGCCAACACATTAGAAGGAGTAACAAAACTGCTTATCTTTTTCATTTCTTCAGGTTTGGCTTCAAAAACTAAATCCTGAAATTTTTCTAAGTCATATTCATTTTTTTCTAAGTATTCTGGCGAACCACAAATTAATTTTATATCTAAATTTGATTTTAAAACTTCGCTCACAATTTTTTCACCTTCAACAACAAAAAGTTTTTCCTTAATTCTATACTTTTTAAGTTTTAAAGAATTAATAAATGATATTTTCGACTTAGAAACTTGTTTCATACAAAACAAAAATATATAAAAAATAGAATATTATCATTGTTTCATATTTATTTTTCAGTTTTGGCGTAGTCAAAGGTTTTTTATTGAGATTAGTGAAGTTGATTATAGAGTGTTTTTAACTTCTTTTTTTCTCAAAAATATCAATGTTTTTAATTACTTCGTTAGGATTAACGGTATTGTTTTCAATTTCAAATCTTATTGCTGTGATAAATTTATGCCAGCCTGTGTTTCCTGCCGCACCAGGATTTAGGTGTAAAAGTTTCAGATTATTATCATAAATTACTTTTAAAATATGGGAATGACCAGCAATAAAAATATCGGGTTTTATATCTAATAGCAAGTTTTTAATGTTAGGAGCATATTTCCCAGGATAGCCTCCAATATGTGTTATTAGCACTTTTTGTCCTTCGCAAACAAAATTTAAAAATTCTTTAGTTCTAGCTCTGATTTTAGTGCCATCAATATTTCCCCAAACGGCTTTTGTTGGTTTAAATTTTTCTAAATCATCTAAAATTTGTTCAGAACCAATATCGCCGGCATGCCAAATTTCATCACATTCTGCAAAAAAATCTAAAATTTCTTTGTCTAAATATCCATGAGTATCTGAAAGAAGGCCAATTTTCATAAAAATATTTTTAAAAATCCTACCAATTGGTAGGTGTGTTGGGCAAAAATAAGAAATTCCTGTTTTATTTTGATAGCAAAGTTGCGTATTTAATGTAAAAATATCAAAATCACATAAACTTTTTAAAAATGTTTATGTCGTATTTATTAGATTATAATTTTTGCTAACTCGCTTATATAGCACATAGTACAGTAAAAAAGGAATGTCTATTTTAATTAATAAAACCATGTTATTAACATAATGTTAATAAATTATTGCTAGAATTTGAATATTATTTATTATTTTTGGATAATTATTATCATTAAGTTTAATTAAAATACTAAAAATTATGGAAGCAAATTTTACAGTAAAAGAAGCTATTATTGAATCAATAAAGCTTGGTTTGAAAAATTTTTTATCGTTAATAGGTGCGGTAATTCTTTGGGGATTAACCATTTGGATTCCTTATCTAAATGTTGGAACTACAATAGGTATGATTACTTTGCCTGCAAAAATGAGTAGAGGAGCTATAATTTCTCCTACAGAAATTTTTGCTAGTAAGTATCGCAAGTACATGGGAGAGTTCTTCCTCGTTACAGGTTTAAAGTCTATTATAATGTTCCCAGCTTTTTTATTTATGTATTTTCCAGGTTTAGTTCTTCAATATGCTTTCTCTTTCGCAACTTTATTTGTTGTTGATAAAGGAATAAATCCTAGCGAAGCAATAAGTCTTAGCAACAAATGTACTTATGGATATAAATGGAAAATGTTTTTTACTCATTTAGTACTTTTTGTAGTTATTTGGATTGTATTTTTGATTTTAGGCTTTATAACTCCAATCTTGGGTGTTATCGCTTTTGTTTTGTTTATGCCTATTTTATTGGGAGCTACAGCATTTTTCTACGGTAAATTAACTGCTCATGTTCCTTCAGCAGACAATCCAGAAATAGTAGAAAATTAATATATTAAGTAAAACTAAAAAACTAAAATTAAAAAGCGACTTATTTGTCGCTTTTTTTGTTTAGAGAAATTTCAAAAAGATGCAAACTAGTCCACCAAGTTTAAAGTTTATATTTTGAAAATTTTAAACTAATGAGGTTTTTAATTTAAAACAATCCCAAAAACACAAAGTAAAATGCCCCAAAAACACAAAGTAAAACACCCCAAAAACACAAAGTAAACTTATAAAAAAACCTGTAGGGTTACAGGTTTTTTATTAAATGAAGTAAGCAAATAAACATTAATATTTTATAAATTTTAAAAGTTCGTTTTCAAATTTTATAAAGTACATTCCTTCTTTTAACTCGCTTATATTCACAGAGTTTTGTTTTGTTTTGCTTTGCATTAGCACTCTTCCTTGAATATCAAGAATTTCGTAAGTTTGTGCTTGACTAAAGTTTAGAATATCATTAGCTGGATTTGGATAAATTGAAATATTAGGAATTTCAAATTTATTTATGCAATTTACATTTACAATATTTGAAATAGTTTTTGTTCCGTCAAAATCAACTTGTACTAAGCGATAATACATGTTTCCAGAAACTTGAGTATTATCAATATACTCATATTCTTTTTCTGATGATGAAAATCCAGCTCCTTGAATTTTGCTTAGATTTTTCCAATTTGTTGCGTCTTGGCTTCTTTGAACAATAAAATAATCATTATTGGTTTCGCTTACAGTAATCCAATTTAATTCAACAAAATCTGTATTGCAATTAGCTTCAAAACTAATTAATTCAACAGGTAAAATAAACAAATTATGTTTTGCAATTGAAAATTCTGAGAAGGAAGTTAATCCAGTTCTTACAGCATGTACTGAACCACCAGAAATTGACTGAGTTGCATTTGTGTGATTTCCTTGCAAATACCAATTGCTTGACGAGTTGTCGCGTTTAATAACAGTATGTTGTCCAGCTTGAGCTCCAGCATTTGTTGCTCCACGCATATCTAAACTTATATCATAATTAATTGAACTTAATCCTGAATTTGGGGCAATTGTCCAATAACCAGCATCTAAAAGAGATTGTAAAATAGTTCCATCAACAAAAAGATTTAATGACGAAATATCTGTACTTGTTACATGACTGTCAAATCTCGCATCAAGGTGAGTTAATCCTAAACTTGAATTTAATTCTACTGTTGCTAATTCAAAATTTGAATCGTTTCCTACAGGTAATGTGTAAGAACCAGTTGAAGCAACAGCTCGTCTTAAATTTCCGTTTATATACGATAAAGGCGATATGCTTCCAATTGCATTTGTTGCAGTATTGTCAATAAAAACACGATTAGTTCCAGTGTTAATTTTTCCTTTGATGAAATTTATATTGCTTACTTTAATATTTTTAGCAAGAACGACATGAGCTGAAGGTTTATCAATAGTTAATGTTCCGAAAACAACTTCGCTAATTCCGTTGATATTTTGAATTGAGGTTCCATTTAGTTTTGTATTTGCTTGTGAAGTTTTAAAGCTATTCACATTATCAATACTCATATCTCCACCAATTTCAAAATTGATTGCATTAGTATTAAAGTTCACGCTTCCACCGTCTAAAGTAAAGTTGCCCTTTACTTTTAAAGAAGCATTTGCAGCATTATATACATCGCCTTTTACTATTAAATCTTTACACTTTACAAACTGCCAAAGAATCAGGATTAGCACTAAGTCTTAAATAAAAACATCCTTCAATATGACCGGAAATTTCAACATCAGTATTTTCGTCAGGCACTTTTAAATTATACCAATTTGAGCAATCGCACCAGCCAGCTGATTTATAGCCCCTCCATTTTGCCTCATAACCTTGTATAGGAATAATGTCTAAACTAAGCCCATCGGATTTGAATTTAGGACTTGCAGCATTGTAATCCGCGTTTGAGGAGAATCCTGTCCAATTTGCCGGATTATTTATTCTGGCTATCCATTCAAATTTATCCGCTTGAGTTGTTATTCCGGTATATTTTACTTTATCTTTTTTAGAGCTTTCTATACCATATAAATTTGTGTTTGCACATTCGCAACCCGGGTAAATTGTTGAGCCTTTGGTATCTGCGTAATTTGGTGAGCTTTTCCAACCTGTGGCTGTCCACCCATACAAAACATTGCCTGTGTAAACTGCATCATGCGAATCGGAAGGATTTACCCAGTTGCCATTTTGCATTATCCAAAGCTGGTCTTCTTTATTTAAATCAAACTGACTTGAACCATTAAGACTTTCTAAACTCCAATTTGTGTTGTCTAAATTTCCGTCAATATAAATATTTGCTTGTGTTCCCCAACCCAAACTTGAGCCGGATTGTTTTATTTCTAAACTAATAACTTTTCCTGCGGACAAATTTGAGTTTTTTCGCGTTAGCCTAATAGTTCCTTCTGTGTCGCCCCATTTGCCAGCACTAACTCTTTCGTAACCATTGTCGGTAAAATCAATTGCCGTACCCGGAGCAATATCTTTAAAGCAAACAAAAGAAAACTCGTCTCCGAAATCGCTAGTAGTGTTTACGGCAAGAATAGCTAAATCGCCATGTTCGAGAACTGAAGAAATTTTAGGATTAAGCTCTAATTCTATACCGCTAGACCATTCGTTTCCTTTACGTACAAAGATTTTTGCATAATATTTTTGATTATTTGTCAAATCACTTATTGTCATACTAGTACTTGTTCCTTTGTAAACCACATATTGGTTAGAGCCTAAGTCTGTTCCGAAGCCAAAAGCTGAATTAGCAGTATATTCTGAGCCATCGCCTGAGGGTGTAAAGCTGATATTTGAAGTTTGTCTTGCTAGAATTAATACTTCGTCAAAGCAAGCAACAGAAGGCAAAACCCATGAAAGTTGCGAATTTGAATCTCCATCAGTATTTTGAAAAGCACTTACATTAGACAAGCCAAGATTAGAAATTGTTAATGTAGGACATTTATTATCGGGAATCCAAGTTGTGCCTTTATAAACATAAGCTTTTACTTTATATGTTTGCCCGGCTGTTAAACCTGTTACTTCAACAGAATTTCCTGTGCCTTTATACACTACGTAAGAAAATGGAGTTGAACCACCAAATTGAGTATCGGTGGTTCCAAAATTTGCACTTGCTGTAATTGTAGTTGGGTCGGCGCTTAAACTATGTGGAACATTTGTTGATTGTCTAAAAGCAATAACTACTCCGTCATAGTCGCTTTCGGGTTCTGACCAAACAATTTGGGCTGTTGTATTTGATGAACATATTACACTTAAATTTGAAACAGGGGCTAAACTTACCTCACCACTGCAAGAAACAGTTTTACTAGTTGCTCCGGTTGAGCTTGCTGTAATATTTTCGTTATTATAAACTCCTATACTTAAGCCGGCTTTTAATCTTACGTAAATTGTTGTATTTGAGACTGTTCCACCGCTTTGGTTTAATGTTAGTGAATTTGTAAAACCTGTGCCTGAACTTGTTGAAATTTCGTAATTTGTTGGAGCAGCTAAGCTAATATTTGATGTTAAATTAGAGCCGGAAATAGAAAATGTTTGTGTGGCACTAGGACCTTGTCCGAGGTCATAAGTGAAATCTGTAAGTGTAGCGGGCGAAACGACAATTGTGGGAGTGGGAGTGCCATTTGCGGATATACTAACATTGTCTATGCCAAGTGCTTGAGCATTTGAAGTTGTGGAGCCAGAAGTAACAGAATAATTCCATGCAAGATAAATTGAACTCCCAACTGCTAAGGCTTGGTTTAGAGTTTTAGAGCTGACACTTTTTGTTTCACCAGGTGCAGGATTATATCCATTATTGTCACTATCTTTACTAAAGCTAGTTGAAAAATCAGTTCCTGCAGGAGTCCAAGTAGTGTCATTTGTGGAATAATACATTTGAATTGTAAAACCTGCACTATTTGATCCTTTTCTATATTTTTCTACATCGTAAGATATTGTAAAAGAGTTGATGTCGGTTGATCCCATGTTTTTAAGTTGTACATAAACGTTTACGGATTTAGAACCGCTACCAGAGGATATCCCACCAACAGCACGATCTGTCGCTGAAGTCGGATTGCCAGCTGCAAAATTGTAAATGCCATTTTGAGCATTATTTTGCATGTTATTGCCGGCTATTATTTCTGTATTACCAATTGCATTAGAGTAACTTCCAACTTTTCTAACATTATTATCGTTTTTATCAACTTTCCATCCAGCAGGTAAAGTTGCTGTATCACTTGTTCCCATTATGTTAAAATCTTGTGTAATCGTATTTCCTTCCGAAATATTTACTTGTCCCCATACTTTTACGCTCAAGTTTAATCCTATAACAACGCTTAATATTATTGTAAATATCTTTTTCATAAGAGTAATTTTTTTATTACTAATTTATTTTTCTTACTTCAAACAATTTTAAAATTCAATTTTCACACAAATTTGGTAAATCTCATTTAAAAATTTCATTCATTAATATAATTTACATTTCAAGGCAAAAATATGCTAAAATTTTCACATAAGCCTTTAATCTATATTACAAATTAGTTAAGTTTTATAATCACACATTAATACCAAACTATATTGTAAAAAATATTTAAAATTTAATTATTGTAAAGATATGCTTTTTTTTAAGATAAAGGAGGTTTTTAAGGTAAAAACGCAGATTAATTTATTAAATTTTATTAACAATCTCTCCTTTTAAAGTTGCAGAACTGGCACTTAAAATTTTTACATTTACATAATCGCCACGTTTTGCACTGCCAGCATTAAAGACAACAACTTTATTTTGTTCGGTTCTACCAAACAACATTTTTTCTGATCTTTTAGATTTTCCTTCAACTAAAACTTCAAAGGTTTTGCCTATATCTGCTTTGTTTTTCTTTAAAGAAATTTCATTTTGCAGTTTTATCATTCTTGCTAATCTTTCTTTTTTCACTTCTTCTGGAATGTTATCATCTAAATGATTAGCAGCAAATGTCCCAGGTCTTTCAGAATATTTAAACATAAAAGCTAAATCATAACCCACAATTTGCATTAAACTTAAAGTTTCTTGAAAATCTTCTTCACTTTCACTCGAAAAACCACAGAAAATATCAGAAGACAAACCACAATCTGGCATTTTTGATTTTATTGCTTCAATACGATTTAAATACCATTCTCTTGTGTATTTTCTATTCATTCTTTCCAAAATTTTACTACTTCCAGATTGCACAGGCAAATGAATGTGCTTGCAAATATTTTTATATTTTGCCATTACTTCAATCAGGTCGTCTGATAAATCTTTTGGGTGAGAAGTTGTAAATCTAATTCTCATATTTGGAGCAGCTTTGGCAACCATTTCCATTAATTTTGGGAAATTTACTTTATGGTTTTCATCTTCAAAATAATAAGAATTTACATTTTGTCCCAATAATGTTACTTCTTTAAAATTTTTGCTTTCAAGATTTTTAACTTCGTTAATTATATCAATATAAGAACTGCTTCTTTCTCTGCCACGCGTATAAGGCACAATGCAATATGAGCAAAAATTATTACAACCTCTAGTAATAGGAACAAATCCAGAAATTTCGTCTTGGTTTTGTTTTATTTGTTCAACTCCAGAATAAGTTTCGTTAATATCGAGAATTAGATTTTTTTGTTTTAAACAATCATTATTGTCATCAATTAATTCTGGTAAGGATCTGTAAGCATCAGGTCCAGCAACAAAATCAACAGCGTCATGTTCGAGAAGTTTTTCGCCAATTCTCTGTGCCATGCAGCCAATAATGCCAACTTTAAGATTTTTGTTTTTCTTTTTTAAGGCTTTTATGTGGTCTAATCTGTTCCAAATTTTTTGTTCTGCATTATCTCTTACCGAGCAAGTGTTTATTATGATGAGGTCGGCATCATTAATTTTGTTGACTCCAAAATAATTTTTTGCTATCATAATTCCTGCAACAGTCTCTGAGTCTGCAGCATTCATTTGACAGCCATAGGTTTCTATATAAATTTTCTTATTCATAAGGTTTAATAATGCTTGCAAAAATAATAAACATATTGAAGCTAATAAATTATTAAATAAAAAAAGTCTCGAACAAAATGCCGAGACTTTTTTTAACATTAAACAAAATATTAATTTTTAATTTGCCAATCCAAATCTTTTAAAAACAGTTACTGTAAGGTCTTTATCTTGTTTTTGTAGATATTCTCTTACTGATGTTTTTGATTCTTGAACATATTCTTGATTTAGCAAAGTATTTTCTTTAAAGAATTTTTGAAGTTTACCTTGAGCAATTTTGTCAAGAAGTTCTTCTGCTTTACCTTCGTTGCGAGCTTGTTCGCGTCCAACTTCTAATTCTTTATCAATAACTTTTTGGCATACAGAATCTTTATCAATAGCAACTGGGTTCATTGCTGCAATTTGCATAGCAATGTTAACGCCTATTTGTTTGTCAACAGCTTTGTTTAATCCTACTAAAGTTGCTAATTTATTTCCCATATGTTCGTATGCACAAACAAGAGGAGCTTCAATTTTTTCGTAATAAGCCAACTCCATTTTTTCGCCAGTAACACCACTTCTTTCAGTAATCATATCAGCAACACTTTGGTTGTTGATTTTTGCTTCTTTAAGTTGGTCTATATTTTCGAATAAATTGTCTGCTGCAAAATCTAAAATTGTTTTAGCCATAGCAATAAAATCTACGTTTTTTGCAACAAAATCGGTTTCACAACTAAGTGCAACCATTACTCCTACAGTATTGTTTTTAGTAAGTTTTGTTAGTACAACACCTTCAGAAGCTTCTCTGTCGGCTCTTTTGTTAGCAATAGCTAATCCTCTTTCGCGAATTAGTTCTTTTGCTCTTTCAAAATCACCATTAGCTTCAACTAAGGCTTTTTTGCAGTCCATCATGCCTGCACCAGTCATTTGTCTTAATTTGCTTACATCAGCAGCTGTTATATTTGCCATTTTATCAAATTTTAAAATTAGTTATTTTCTTCTTTAGCTTCAGCGTCTATGCTTTCACTTTTTTTAGTTGTCTCTTCTTTACTTTCGGTTTCTTCTTTTTCTTCTGCTTTAGGCTTTATGCTTTCTTTTCTTGCTCTAGTTTTGCGAGCAGGTCTTTTTTTAGCAACAACTTCTTCTTCATCATCGCTATCCTTAATAGGTTTTGCAGTATTTTCTTTTTCAACCATTCTTTCGTTTAAACCTTCTTGAATTGCTTCAGTCATGATTCTTACGATAAGCTGTATTGATTTTGATGCATCGTCGTTTGCTGGAATAGGAAAATCAACCACTCTAGGATCGCTATTAGTGTCAACCATAGCAAAAACAGGGATGTTTAATTTTGCAGCCTCGTTAATAGCTATTTTTTCTTTCATCATGTCAACAACAAAAAGTGCAGCAGGAAGTCTTGACAAATCAGCGATTGAACCTAAGTTTTTTTCCAATTTTGCTCTTTGACGAGTAATTTGGAGTTTTTCACGTTTTGACAAGGTGTTAAATGTTCCGTCAGTGTGCATTTTGTCAATAGAAGACATTTTTTTCACAGCTTTACGAATAGTTGGGAAGTTTGTTAGCATACCACCGGGCCAACGTTCGGTAACGTAAGGCATGTCTATTTTTTTAACTTCTTCAGCAACAATGTCTTTTGCTTGTTTTTTTGTTGCTACAAATAAAATTTTACGACCAGATTTAGCAATGTTTTTCATTGCATTAGCAGCTTCTTCAATTTTCACTGCAGTTTTGTGTAGGTCGATAATGTGAATACCGTTACGCTCCATAAAAATATAAGGAGCCATAGCAGGATTCCATTTACGCTTTAGGTGTCCGAAATGTACACCAGCGTCAAGTAATTCTTCAAATGTTACTTTTGGCATTTTTTTTAAATTTAAGTTTACATTCTGTAGTAACAATTATGAGGTAGAATCTTGAACAACAAAAACTGTCCCCATAATTTAGATACTAAACTTTGTTTACACTCACTAAAAATATTAACGTTTACTAAATTGAAATTTCTTACGAGCACCAGGTTGTCCAGGTTTTTTCCTTTCAACAATTCTTGGATCTCTAGTAAGAAAACCTTGAGCTTTTAAGCTAGCACGGAATTCAGGATCTACTTTAAGCAGTGCTCTTGCTATGCCTAAACGCAAAGCTTCGGCTTGTCCTTTAATTCCACCACCTTCTAAATTCGCTTTAACATCAAATTCTTCTAATTTACCTAATGTTGCAAAAGGTTGTTTTACGATATATTGATGTTGAGTTAGCGTGAAATAATCCTCAAGTTTTCTGTTGTTAATTGTAATATTTCCTTTTCCGCTTCTTAGATATACTCTTGCTATAGCGGCTTTTCTACGTCCTATTGCATTTAAAACTTCCATAATACTATTTAATTGTATTTAAATCCAATTTAGTTGGCTTTTGAGCTTCGTGTTTGTGCTCAGGACCAACATAAACATATAAATTTCTAAATAATTGGCGACCTAAAGCGTTTTTAGGCAACATTCCTTTTATTGCTTTTTCAACTGCTCTGCCTGGCTGTTTTTCCATCATTTCTTCTAATGTGGTTTGCTTTTGACCACCTGGATAACCAGAATGTCTAATATAAGTTTTGTCAACTAACTTGTTGCCAGTAACTGCAATTTTCTCAGCATTAATAACAATAACATTATCTCCACAATCAACATGAGGAGTAAAATCTGTTTTATGTTTGCCACGAAGAACGAAAGCCACTTTAGACGCTAAACGCCCTAAAATTTCACCATCTGCATCAACAACAAACCACTGTTTATTTACAGTTTCTTTGTTAGCTGATAATGTTCTGTACTTCAATGTTTTCACAATTTTAAAATTTTAAATAATAATAAATTATTTTTTACATTAGGCTGGATGACCAAACGGACTGCAAAAATAGTATTTTTTTTATTTAAACAAGAATTTTTTAATAAATAAAAAATAAATCTACAACAACTCCGTTTGCCTCTAATAGCAATATGTGTAGAAAAATTGGTTTTGTAAAAAAACTTTTTTTCTAAAGTTTAAACTTTTTTATTTGTCGATAAGCAAGCAAAAATTAATTGTTTTGAGCAAATTTTGTGAAATATTTTTATTAACAATTTTTGTCTATCTTATTTAATAAGTTGAGTTATGTGTCAAAATAAGGTTTAAGACAAATATAATTGTTAAAGAAAAAAACCATTAATTAATTGTATAAGTTTTAGAAAGATGAATAAAAATTTGTTTGAGCTTGATAATTCATTAGATATTTTACATAATAGTATCGCCTGTTTTTCGTTTTTTTTGAACCACACGCTAACTCATTTAATTGTCCGAAGGACAATATAAGACTATCAAGGGTTTGTCCGTAGGACAACATGTGATTAACCGTAGGCGTAGCCTGCGGTATTTAAACCCTCGAAAGCCTTGCCCGTAGGGCAACACAATAAACTCAGTTAAAAATTTATAAAGTAAAAAGTTTGTAAAGAAATGCCAAACAGAAAACCGCTTTTAACTTTTAACTGGGGTGCACTTATGGGCAGGGCGTAATTGTTCGGTATGGGGCTGAAACGCTGAAAATAAGTATTCGTTAGGTATTTTTATACAATAGCATTAAAAAATACTTAATATTTTTTTCATTTTGTAAACAATGTTTTTATATTTGCCTAAGAAAAACAAAACAATATTATGGCAAAAAATCACGACGAAGATTTAAAAAATCTTAATATTATTAGTAATGGAACTTCCATAATTGGAAATATTGTTTCAAATGGAGATATTAGAATTGATGGTAGTTTAGAAGGAAA
>ENA-UOOK01000960-UOOK01000960.1-fermentation-metagenome-genome-assembly--contig:-NODE-960-length-38792-cov-6.271523_pt1 | contig 38792 bp, 32 predicted proteins | sample MGYA00245777_ERZ724023 | MGnify/ENA primary metagenome ERZ724023 (study PRJEB28704, sample SAMN03018312) | fermentation metagenome | biome: anthropogenic terrestrial biome; feature: soil; material...
TTTTAAATTAGCTGTTTCTTGATTGTCAGATTTCTAAATTTGGGGAAACTCAAATTCCTTTATTATTGACAATGTCGAAAAAATGTAATATACTACTCCTATAAAATTGATTAGACTTGATGCTGGTGCATATTATGTGATAATAGGGAATTGAGTTAAAATCTCAAACAGTCCTGCTGCCGTAATGAGAGAGCGGTTTTTATGGCTTGCCAAACCACTGGATGTTTCCGGGAAGGTAGAAACCTGCTGTGACCTCTGAGTCGGAAAACCTGCCGGCGTTATTTGCGTAAATACCGCAAATGCTATATAAACAATCATCTTATGTTTCAATGATAATTTTATGAAACATCAGAAATTGTTGTATTATTAATGCTTAGGAATGGGAGGATTGTACCAAGTTCTTGCAACATTCCGCATTATATGCTTTTCAGGTAAAAAAGGCAATAGCTAAATGAAAACATATTAAAGCGTTGTGGGTTTTACGTTTCGAGGAAAATCGGAACGTTTTTTTATTGTATAATATCAACATTATAACTGGAGGTAACTAATGAAACGAAAAATTGCTTTGTTCATGACAATGTTATTTATTGCATCAACACTAGCAGCATGTACAAGTGAAAATACACCGGAACAGTCAAGCGCAGAAACAGAAAAAAATCAGCAGGCAGAAGTTAATCTTCCCTCTAAAGACAGAGCGGGCAACGAAATAACAATACCGTCTGAAGTAAACAAAATAATATCCATTTCACCGTCAAACACAGAAATAATAGTTGACTTAGGCCTTGCAGACAAACTTATTGCGGTCGATAAATATTCAAAGGATATTGAAGGGATTCCAGAAAACCTGATGTACTTCGATATAATGAATCCAGATGTGGAACAACTTGTGGCCTTGGAACCTGATATTATATTTGCCACAGGAATGAGCATGTCAGAAGGCAATGATCCTTTTAGGCCTATTAAAGACTTAGGAATTGCAGTGGCATACATACCTTCAAGTGACAGCATTGAAGGTATCTATGAAGATATAATGTTTATTGCAGATTCTCTTCAGGCAAGCTCCAATGGACAAAAACTTGTAAACAACATGAAAGCAAAAATAGAAGAATTCAGAAAAATTGGCTCAACTATAAAGGATAAAAAAACCGTTTATTTCGAAATCACAAATGCTCCAAACCTGTACAGCTTTGGAAACGGTGTGTTCTTAAACGAAATGATCGAAATTATAGGAGCCGAAAATATATTAGCGTCGCAGGATAAATGGATTTCCGTAGCCGGTGAAAACGTAGTTGCCGCCAATCCGGACGTCATACTTACAAATGTTGATTATATTGAAAATCCTACTGAAGAAATTAAAAACCGTGAAGGTTGGGAAAATATAACCGCAGTCAAAAATAATGACATATATTATATTGACAAAGACGCCAGCTCACTGCCAAATCATAATATAGTTAAGGCATTGAAACAGATGGCTGAAGATATATATCCTGAAATATATAAAAAATGAAAATAAAAATAGCATTAAGTCTCGTAATCAGTATATTTGTTTTATTGATGGGTGTAGCCTTAGGAAGTATTTATGTCCCTCTTGGAGACATTGTTGCCATAGTATCAAGTAAGCTTTTTCCATCAGCACTGCCAAGCAGTATTCCTGATGTTTACATATCTATAGTATGGAATCTTAGGCTTCCTCGGGTGCTGCTGGCATTTCTCGTGGGAGGTGCTCTTGCCGTAAGTGGAACGGTTATGCAGTCGGTTTTAAAAAACCCGCTTGCTTCGTCCTATACTCTTGGTATATCATCAGGAGCATCCTTAGGTGCAGCACTGGTAATTTCAACCGGTCTTAATATTCCTTTTTTAGGAATGTTTACGCTGCCTGTTTCAGGCTTGATATGCGGTCTGCTGACTGTATTTTTAGCTGTTAAATTTGCGTCCATAATGGACAAGAACTTAGAAAATAATACTATTATTTTAGTCGGAATGGTTTTTTCTTTGTTTGTAAATGCCGTATTGACATTATTGATTTCGCTGTCTAAGAATCACATTGAACAACTTACATTCTGGCAAATGGGTTCATTCGCATTAAAAGGCTGGCCAAGTGTAATCATTCTGTTTCCAATTGCATTGATTGGCGCAATAATCATAAAATACTACTCCAAAGAAATGGATATAATGACCTTCGGAGAAGAACAAGCCTTTACTATAGGTGTTGATGTTTACAAAATAAAGTGGCTTCTGCTAGGTTTAGCTGCAGCTCTTACAGGCAGCGCCATTTCCTTTGTAGGCGTCATAGGTTTCATTGATTTAATAGCTCCGCATGTTGTGAGAAAAATTTTCGGTTCTTCACATAAGATCGTAATTCCCATGTCGGTGTTTTTTGGAGGATCCTTTATGGTAATTTGCGACCTGATTGCCCGTACCATCATATCGCCTGCAGAACTGCCTGTGGGATCCATAACCGCACTAATAGGCGCACCGTTTTTTGCATATGTGTATTTCTCTAAAAGGAAGGAGTTGTAAATGCTCACTTTAAAAAATGTATCTGCAGGTTATAATGGCTGTAACGTTATATCAAATATAAATTTAAATGTATTTGAAGGAGAAAATCTGTGCATATTAGGGCCGAACGGCTGCGGAAAAACAACACTTATAAAAACAATAGCCGGTATAATACCACATACAGGTACCGTTGAAATAAACGGAAAAAGTATATCTTCAATGAAAAGAACCGATGTTGCCAAGAAGATAGCTGTTATGGGCCAAATATCCACAATATATTTTTCATATACAGTATATGAAACAGTACTGCTGGGCCGTTACCTTCACATGAAGGGCCGCACTTTCAAGGAACCTACATCAAGAGACAATGAATATGCTGAAAAATGCTTAAAAGCCGTTGACTTATTAAGTTTAAAAGATAAACAAATCAGTACATTATCAGGCGGACAGCTGCAAAGAGTTTATCTGGCAAGGACATTGGCACAAGAGCCAAGTATAATACTCCTGGATGAACCAACCAATCATTTGGATTTAAAAAACCAGGCAGAGTTAGTTGATTTCCTTAAAGACTGGTCAAAAAAAGAAAGGAATACAGTCATAGGAGTATTGCACGACTTAAACTTAGCCATTAAGTTAGCAGATAATGCACTGCTTTTGAACAAGGGTAAAACAGCAGCATACGGAAGAGCCAAAGATGTAATTTCTTCTGAAATTATTAATGATGTTTACGGCATGGATGTTGCAGGCTATATGATTGATTCCCTCAAATACTGGGAAAACTTAAAAAACAATCGTGTTAAACTTCGAAAAATCAAGTAAAATATGCAGGAGATAATATGAAAGATTACAAAGGGAAAAATTTTATTGCTTCCTATAGCGGAGGCAAAGACAGTACATTGGCAATTTACCGAGCAATTACCCATGGAATGATTCCTTTAGAGTTCTTTACCACATACAACACAGATAGAGACCAATCCTGGTTTCACGGAATCCCAAAAAAAATACTGGAAAAAGTATCAAACGAAATGGGAGTAAAAATCACTTTATTAAAAACAGACGGAGAGCACTACAATGATAACTTTGAATCTAAACTTAAAGAAGCAAGAAAACAGGGTGCAAATACCTGTGTTTTCGGTGATATAGATTTGGATGAACACCTTAAGTGGTGCACAGACAGGTGCGAGGCTACAGGAATTAAAGCCTGCTTTCCATTGTGGCATGAATCCCGAAAATCATTAGTGTATGAGTTTATAGATTCAGGATTTGAAGCCATAATTACCGTTGTTGACACTTCAAGGCTTCCTGAAAAGTTTGCAGGTAAAATCCTAACTAAGCAAGTAGCAAAAGAAATTGAAAATTTTAATGCCGATATATGTGGTGAAAACGGAGAATATCATACATTTGTATTTAACGGACCTTTGTTCAAATCTCCTATTAAATTTCAAACTGGCGAAATAATAAAACATGGTCAGTATGCAGTAATACCTTTAAGCTAATACCTTTAAATAAAAACCGGAGATCACTATTTGGTTCAATAGAACGTCTCCGGTTTTTATTATATTGCATATTCATTTAAACAAATAACTTTGCTTCCTCTTTTAACTTCTACTGCAGGAACTCCAACCACTGTTGAATTAGGCCTTGTATCATGAAGAACAACTGCATTGGCACCAACCTTTGTTCCTGATGCTATATAAACATTCCCAAGTATCTTAGCGGAGCTTCCTATTATTACATTATCGCCCACAGTCGGATGCCTCTTACCTTTTTCATTACCTGTGCCTCCGAGGGTTGCACCGTGAAACATGGTGACATTATTCCCAACCACTGCCGTTTCACCTATTACAACACCCATTCCGTGATCAATAAATAAGCCCTTGCCTATAGTAGCACCCGGGTGAATTTCAATTCCGCTCCTATGCCTTCCTATATTGGATATAACTCTTGCCCAAAAATATCTCTTCTTCAAGTATAGACTATGAGCTATTCTGTATGCTATCAACGCCTTGATATGAGGATACAAAAGAAGTACTTCAATTCTGTTCCTTGCAGCAGGGTCCCTGTCAAATACTGAATCTATGTCTTCTATAAGCGATCTCATAAATCTAACCATCAGAATCCCTCCTAATAATATTTCACAACTGACATATATTTTTCTCCACCGTCGGGAGATATGGTGAATATCTTTTTATCTTTACCGTGCTTTTTTGCCAATTTCCTTGCGGCTGCCACGTTTGAACCTGTGGATATACCAACAAGAATACCTGTTTTTGCTGATACTTCAACTGTTGTATCAATAGCTTCCTCATCGGTGACAGTCAATATTTCATCAACATATTTTCCATTATATGTTTTTGGAATAAATCCAGCACCAATGCCCTGTATTTTGTGAGGAGACGGTTTGCCACCCGATATAACAGCCGATTTTGAAGGCTCCGCTCCTACCGTGATAATATTTTTGTTATATTCCTTGAGCTTTTTGGAAACTCCCGTCAAAGTTCCACCTGTCCCTATGCCTGCTGTAAATATATCCAAATCATTCAGTTGATGAATTATTTCTTCCCCTGTAGTTTTATAGTGAAATCCCGGATTTGCCTGGTTACTGAACTGATCAAGCATAAAATTTTTCTTATCATCTTTCAACAGCTCCCTGGCTCTTTCAATCGCTCCAGGCATGCCTTTACTGCCGTCTGTCAAAATTAAAGTTGCACCATAAGATGATATAATGGCCCTTCTTTCCATGCTCATAGTTTCCGGCATTGTAATTATAACTTTATATCCTCTCAATCTTCCTATGAGCGCAAGACCTATTCCCATGTTGCCGCTTGTTGGTTCCACAATTACACTGTTTTTATTTAAATATCCTTTTTTTTCAGCATCCAAAATCATGCCTAATGCAGCCCTGTCCTTAATACTTCCTCCAGGGTTGAATTTTTCCATTTTAATAAAAATATTTTCTCCCGGCAACTGCACTACAGGAGTATTCCCGATTAAATCTAAAGTAGTATAACTCATATAACCTCATCCTTCTTTTAACCTCTAAACTAGAAATAACCTAATAGCTAATAAGCTAATGCATGCAGAATATTAATAAATACAAAAACACCGCCCCCTGTTACAGAGACGGAGTATCCGCGGTTCCACTCTTTTTGGCATATTGCCCACCTTTATGATTAGCACCATCATGCTATTATATTATAACGGATACAATCCGCAGCAGCCTACTTATTACATTTCGGTGCTGTACTCCAAAGGGCACTTCATATATACTTACTTTAAGCATCTTTTCAGCCTTAGGATGCTCTCTCTAGAAATTTCATATATATTACTTTCCTTCTTCATAGTATTTCCTACTAATTTAGTTGGGTATATTTTTTATTCATTATATTATATTCTCAACAACTTTGCAACAACTTTTAATAAAAAATTTTTTATTTTTTTCTTCTTTCTTCAGTCACAGTTATTTAAAAAGAACTTTCGCCTTTTTCTATCTTTTCATTCCTTTCTGCACTTGTCTTTTCAAGGAGATTATACAGGAATATAGCGAAAATACATTTCTCCTGTATTTTTTACTTATTCTCTAACACGTTAATTTTCTAAGATAGGATAAATATCGCTTTTGACTTTAACAATTTTTTCAAAGTGAAATCTTGGGTAGTTTTAAATGTTCTCAAAACTAAAAGAATATAAGTGAAAATAGGTCTAAAAACACGCTCTAATTAAGTTAAAAAAGGTAAGAGAATCAAAATTATTTTCTTACGATTCTCTTACCTTTCTTTTATTTCTAAATTCTTAATAGTAATGAGCAATTATAACTTATTATAAAACTCAATAATTATTCATTCAAAACCCCTTCAGAATATAAAAACAATCAATCATATTATTTTGGTAATACTAAAATATTATTTAGATGCTAAAAAATATATTGCTTTTTTTATTTAGATGCAATATAATATTATTTAGATACTAAAAAATATCCAGTGAGGTGCAAAAATGTATCATGAAGAAAGCTTCTTTGAAAAAATGCATAAAGCTATAAATATTATGACTTGCGAATCGAAAATCCCAAAAAACTACGGTACAGAACATAAGCTCACGTATTCGGATATCTGCCTTTTGAAGTGCGTTCAACGCAATAAAAATTCAAAGGCCGGAGATTTGTCCAATTATCTTGGCATGACCAATGGAGCTATAGCACAGCTTGCCAAAAAACTTAAAAATAAGGGATACTTAGAGCCCTACCGTATACCCGGAAATAAAAAAGAAGTATATTACCGACTTACAGAAATGGGCAAAAAAGCATGTGACGGATATAACAAACATTACGAAGAAATTAAAACCCGTATTGAATCTTATACAGCCACTCTGGATAAAGAAACAATCCAAAAAATAATAGGATTATTTGAAGTAGTTGTAAACAGTGCTGTTATAGATAAAAATTGTTCAATAAAGAATAAAGATCAAAAAAATGATGAGTCCAAAGAAGAAAACATTGGGAGGTGCGAAAAGTGCAAAAGAATTTATTAACAGTGGAAAATCTCCATGCATCAGTTGATGGGAAAGAAATATTGAAGGGAATAAATTTAAATGTAAAACCTGGGGAAGTTCATGTTCTCATGGGCCCTAACGGTGCAGGAAAATCCACATTGGCAAATGTACTCATGGGTGATCCCCGATACACAGTAGACAAAGGAAAAATATATTTTGAGGGAAATGATATTACAAATGAAAAAACTGACGTAAGGGCAAGGAAAGGTATGTTTTTATCTTTTCAGTCTCCGGAAGAAATTTCCGGCATTAGCGTTGAAAACTTCCTGCGCACGGCAAAGTCAGCTTACACAGGAAGGGACATGCAAATACTTGCCTTCAGAAGAGAATTGAAATCAAAAATGCAGGATCTTGATATGGATGAATCCTATGCTTCCAGATACCTTAATGTAGGTTTTTCTGGAGGAGAAAAAAAGAAAAGTGAAATACTGCAACTTTCAGTGCTTAATCCAAAATTGGCAATTCTGGACGAAACAGACTCAGGTCTAGATGTAGATGCTGTAAAAGTAATATCAAAAAATATACTCAAATATAAAAATGATTCCAATTCCTTAATTATAATAACTCATATAACCAGAATCCTACAGGACCTTTCTGTAGATTACGTCCACGTTCTGGCTGATGGTGCCATAGCCAAAACCTCAGATGCGTCTCTAGTAGAAAAAATATCCCACTATGGCTTTGCCTCTGTTATTAAATAATTTGCGGCTTGGAGGTGCAAATAATGGAAAAACAACAAAAAACACAAATAGATGACATTAATCGTAAAATATACGATATAAAGGATGAAGACACAAATAATTATAAAACAGACAAGGGTCTTACTTCCGACATTGTAAAAGAAATATCGAGGCAGAAGAACGAACCTGAATGGATGCTTAACCATCGCCTGAAGTCTTTGGAAATATATAATAAAACGCCTCTTCCCACATGGGGTCCTTCTCTAAATGAGCTGAATATGAAACAGATTGTGACTTATGTAAAACCTAACACAAAAATGAAAAGCGACTGGAACGAAGTTCCCGACTATATTAAAAATACTTTTGAACGATTAGGTATACCAAAGGCAGAAAGAGAATCCCTGGCAGGAGTAGGCGCTCAATATGATTCCGAAGTAGTCTACCATAATATAAAAAAGGAATTACTAAATCAAGGTGTTATTTACACAGACATGGAAACAGCAGTTAAAGAGCATGAAGATATTGTACGGGAACTGTTTATGAAATTAGTTCCTCCAACTGACCATAAATTTGCCGCACTTCACGGAGCAGTATGGTCAGGCGGATCTTTTGTGTACGTGCCGGAAGGAGTAAAGCTGTCCATACCGCTTCAATCTTATTTCAGACTGAACGCACCGGGTGCAGGACAGTTTGAACATACTCTTATAGTAGTGGAAAAAGGTGCATATGCACACTTCATAGAAGGATGCTCAGCTCCAAAATATAACATACTTAACCTTCATGCAGGATGTGTTGAGCTTTATGTTCGAGAGGGAGCTACACTCCGTTATTCGACCATTGAAAACTGGTCAAAAAATATGATGAACCTTAATACTAAACGAGCTCTGGTTGAAAAAAACGGAAACATCCAATGGATTTCTGGAACCTTCGGCTCCCATATAACAATGCTTTATCCATCCAGTATTTTAAAAGGAGAAGGAGCCAAATCTGAATTTAACGGTATAAGTTTCGCCTCAAAGGAACAGAATTTAGACACAGGAGCCAAGGTTGTTCATGCGGCACCGAATACTTTTTCAACAATTAAATCCCGTTCTATTGCTAAAAACGGAGGTATTTCGGTTTACAGAAGTTCTGTAAATGTTATGCCAGAAGCAACTGGAACAAAATCATCGGTGATATGTGAATCTCTGATGATGGACAATTCATCACGTACAGATACTATACCTGCCATGGACATACGAAATAACAAGGCAGATATAGGCCATGAAGCTAAAATTGGAAGAATAAGCGATGAAGCAGTATTTTACCTGATGACCAGAGGGCTTACGGAAGAACAGTCAAAAGCCATGATTGTACGCGGTTTTGCCGAACCTGTGGCTAAAGAACTCCCTTTGGAATACGCAGTTGAAATGAACAGGCTCATAAGTCTTGAGCTAGAAGGCACCATCGGTTAGGAGGATAAAAATGAAACAACTATTAAGTAATATCAAAAGAATGCCTGTCGATACATGGAACTGGTTTGGAGTTAACAACAAAGATATAACCCTGTACGCTCATGGAAATGAAGATGCAGAAAGATGCTTCGGCAATACACAAACTTTCCATGACAGCCATTTAGAACACAGTTTTGAAGAATTTCAGCCCCACAACAAAAAATATTTCTTCACAAATGAAAAAACAGATTACTTCATAGACGAAAATAAAAACAAATGCCGTTATTTTAAAATTCCCAAAGGACACATAGAGAACATCCCCATAATTCTCTCATACCGCTTGGGGGAAAATTCTTCACTTACAGATGATACTGTAATAGAAGCTGAAGAAGGAAGCAGCGTTACATTTATCATTAAATATATCTCAGAAAGAGGAAACAAGTCTCACCACTGCGGACGAACACGTATTTTTGCCAAAAAAAACTCTTCTGTAAAAATAATCACAGCTCAGCTTCTAGGCGAAGAAACTACCCACGCTGATATTACGGAAGGAATTGCAGGAGAAGGAGCTCAGATTCATGTTATCTATGCAGAAATGGGCGCCGCTGACACAGTTTCAAGTTGCAATCTAGTGCTCGAAGGGAATGAAAGCAACGCTAACCTTGATATACTGTACTTAGGAAACAGCACCCGCTCTCTTGATATTTCCACAAGGATTGAGCATAAAGGTAAAAAATCCTTGAGCAACATACGTGCCAATGGAGTCATGCTAAATAAAAGTCAAAAAATTCTCAGAGATACTATTGACTTTATAAGCGGCTCTTCGGGCTCTAAAGGTCGAGAAGAGGAAAATGTGCTGATGCTTGACTCTAATGTGAAAAATGTATCCGTTCCAATACTCCTGTGCGGTGAAGATGACGTAGAGGGAGAACACGCAGCTACCTCAGGAAGACCCAGCGACAGTTTAATGTTTTATTTGATGAACAGAGGATTGAGCGAAAAGGAAGCAGAAAAGCTTCTTGCAGAAGCGGCGTTTGCATCTGTACTGGAGGCTGTCCCCGATAAATATACAAGAGAAGAAATACTTGAAGTTCTGCATAGTTCTATTTTGAAAGAAGGAAAAACATATGAACAAATACATTAACGATTTTCCGCTGCTTTTACAAAAAGATGAAAAAAACAGACGTATAGATTATCTTGACAATGCCGCAACAACACAAAAACCTGAAACTGTTTTAGATGCTGTAGCACAATTTTATAGAACCTCCAATGCAAACCCTCACCGAGGAACATATGATTTAAGCATAAAAGCAACTGAAATCCTTGAATCAGCAAGGAAAAATGTATGTGAGTTCATAAATGCAGGGACGGAAAATGCAGTTATATTTACAAAGAACTCCACCGAAGCATTGAACATCATTGCTCAAAGCTATGGATCAACATTCCTCAAAGGCGGCGATCATGTAGTGCTGGCAATTTCCGAGCATCACAGCAACCTTGTGCCATGGCAGATTGCAGCAAAAGCAAAGGGTGCCGAAATATCCTACATCTACACTGACAATTCAGGAATAATTCCTCCTGAAGAAATAGTAAAAAAAATAACTGCACGTACAAAAATAGTAGCTGTTGCTTACGTTTCTAATGTAACAGGAAGAATCAACCCCATTGAGGCCATAATCGAAAGAGCCCATAAAATTGGCGCTGTTGTAGTAGTGGACGGTACCCAAAGCACACCTCATATGCCTGTGGATGTATCAAAACTTGATGCTGATTTTTACGTATTTTCAGGTCATAAAATGCTTGCTCCCTTGGGCATAGGTGTACTTTGCGGAAAGAAAAAACTGCTTGAGAATATGCCTCCATTTTTGTATGGCGGAGACATGATAGAATATGTTGAAGAACAAACATCCACCTATGCTCCTATTCCACAGAGATTTGAAGGAGGTACACAAAATGTTGCGGCTGCAGCAGGATTATCAGCAGCGATTAACTACTTAAATGAAATAGGCATGTCAAATATCCAAAAAATCGAAACAACACTTACAGAATATATGCTGGAAAAGCTGAACAACATTCCTCACCTGAAAATAATAGGTTCAAATAAGCCTGAAGGACGCATAGGAGTTGTACCTTTTATAATTGATGATGTTCACCCTCATGATATAGCTACAATACTTAATGCGGATAATATAGCAGTCAGAGCAGGTCATCATTGTGCACAGCCTTTTCATGCTCACTTAGGAGTCTCCTCAACATGCCGTGCAAGTGTGTATTTATACAACACTATGGATGATATAGACCGTCTGGCGGAAAGCTTAAAAGATGCAAGGAGGTGGCTTGGCTTTGGATCTAAACGAATTGTACACTGAAATCATAACTGAACACAGCCGCTCACAAAAACACCGATACCTTTTGGAAAACCCAAGCGTCACCATGAGGGGGGTCAACCCAAGCTGCGGAGATGATATAAACCTTTCTGTCAATATTAAAGACAACATCATAAATCAAGTAGCATTTACCGGAGAAGGATGTGCCATATCTCAAGCATCAACATCTATCATGGCAGATATCATGGAGGGAAAAACCGTGGATGAAGCCAGAAGGCTCATAAAAAAATTTATAGGAATGATAAAAAAAGATGTAACTGATGAAAAAGATTTAGAAGAATTAGGTGATGCGGCTGCCTTCGAAAATATATCCAACATGCCTGCCAGAGTAAAATGTGCCGTATTATCCTGGCATACACTGGAAGAAGCCTTCAATAAAACTAAAAGTTAGATAAATACAATAAAATCCCCGAAATCACTTTCAAATAACTTCCGGTAACCTTACGGGAAGTTATTTGGTGTGAAATTTATTTCTTAATTTTATTTATGAAGCTACATGTAATTCTTGCAGTAAGACCCCATATTATATAGTTTTTATACTTGTAAAAATAAACAGGGTACCGTATTTTCCCCCAATCGTAATTCTTGCCATTGTTAATCATTTGATATGGGAAATCATCCTCTGCTTTAGGATAATAGTTCATGAAATATTTTTCAGGTTCATTTTTTAAAAAATAAGACAAAGGTACAAAAAACAATTCATGTACCTCATCTCTGCTGAAATTAATCTTTGCCGCCTCAGTATTTTTAATGTATCCGAGAAAAGTATAAACAAAAGCACCGCCTTTATTAGTAGTATAATTCAAACCGGAAATTATTTCAATATTTGATTCATTTATTCCTAATTCTTCGTTTGTTTCTCTTACGGCTGCCTGCTGCGAGCTTTCATTTCCTTCTATCTTCCCACCTGGAAAAGATACCTCACAGGGCTGCCTTATAAAACCAGACCGAACCTCATAAATCAAGTTAAGCTCCCCTTTAATTTCTATAAGGGGCACCAGCACTGAAAATCTTATACCTTCGTCAATAGGCTCAACTTCAGTATTTTCCATTATTTTTTTTATATCTTTTAAATTCATCTATTCAATAAACCTCATTAATCCAAATATTATGAATACCATTCCTGATATTATTTTCATTATATTAGAAGGAATATATTTAGTCAATGCTGTTCCAATAATTATTCCAACCGCACCTGTAGCAAGCATGCTCGTAACAGATCCCGCAAGCACCAAAACAGGGTGCTGCGTTTCCATTGCCAGAGTCATAGCTGTAAGCTGAGTTTTGTCCCCTATTTCTCCAATCAAAAATGTAAGTGCTGTTGTAACTACAGGTCCAAATTTAAAATTTCTTCCTTTTTCATCCTCACTGTCAAATACAATTGTTATTATTCCAAAAGCAACAAATATAAAACCCGCAAAAATTTGGATCAATTTTCCTTCTATTATACTTGATAAATAACACCCGATTGCAACTGCTGCTCCGTGATTTACAACAACTCCTAAAAATATACCTAAAAGCATTTGCGCCGCCGTGTATTGTGAGGCTAATGTCATAAGCATCAATTGTGTTTTATCCCCTGCCTCAGCAATAAATACCAATGCAAATGCCTTCAAAAACTCTTCAAACATGTTTCCCCCCATATAAAAATATTTTACATTTATCTTTTATTAAATAAGGTTATATATTATAATATTTAAAACAGTATATAAACAGAACAGTAATTTTAACATTTGGAGGAAATATGGATTTACATATATTAATTACAACCGCCCCTTTCGGAAACGGCCATAAAATGGTTGCGACAGCCCTAAAAAACGCATTTATAAACAAGGGCTACAACAATGTATTTGTTGTTGACCTATTCACAGAGGCTCATCCAAGGCTAACTGAAGCAATTAAAAGAGCATACATAAAAAGTTATGACTTTGGAGAAGCATATTCAAAGTTATATTACGGCTCAGAAAAGCTTACCGATAAAAAAATTATTGAATTATACAGAAATTTCGGCTATAAAAAGCTTAGGGATATATCCAGGGAAATTGAACCTGATTTAATTATAAATACATTTCCCATATTAGCATCTTTAAAAATCAAAAATAAGTACGGTAAAAACGTACCTGTTTTTAATATAGTTACAGATTTTTACGTCCATAAATTATGGCTCAGCAAAGAAATAGACAAATTTTATATAGCTACCGATGAACTCCAAAAAGAACTGCAAAAAATGAATATCCCAGTGAACAAAACCGTCGTATCAGGGATTCCGATAAGAGAAGCATTTGAAGAAGCAGAGAATCTCTCTAAGCTATACATTAAATTCAACTTTAAAAAGGGAAAGAAAATAGTACTCATAAACTCAGGTGCCTTTGGGGTTTTTAGAAAGATAAAAAAAGTATGCAAAGAACTGTGCAAAAACAAAAGTATACAAGTAGCTGTTGTATGCGGAAATAATGAATTTCAAAAATCAGGACTTGAATCTCTGGGACTTAAAAATCTTAAGGTTTTCGGCTTTATTGAAAATATTGACGATTTGTACAAAATATCATGCTGCATGATAACAAAATCAGGAGGCATTACCTTAAGTGAAGCTCTGGCAGTACAGCTTCCTCTAGTCATAATTAAACCCGTCCCCGGCCAAGAAAAAGAAAATGCATTATACTTCGAAAAAAAAGGAGCCGCCATTATCGCCAACAACACATATCAGCTTGTAAACAGCACAATAGAACTTGTAAACAACCCTACTCTTTTAAATGCAATGAAAAAAAATATGAAAAAAATATACAACAAATCATCCTCTGACAAAATTGTAGAAGATGTAGTTGAAAGCATAGAAAATTAAAAAATAACACCATTATTACACAGCAAAATAAAATCAGAGAGTTCTAACGCTCTCTAATTTTTCCTCTTTTATAGCTCAACTTTTCATGTAAAACTTTATAAAGACATTTTTTGAAATTTTCATCCTGTTTCCTGGTTCTTTTGGATGGACCTTTGGTCTTTCCGCCTTGTTTCCTCACTTTTTCGCTAATATATCTTGATTGCAGCAAGGTATCAATATTATTTTTATTGATAAAAAATCCGGCAATATGAATAACTGCCGATGCTTTGGATAATACAAGGCTTGCAAGTCCATAATCCTGTGTTACAAGAATATCTCCTTCCTTGAATATCTGTACTATTTTATAATCAACGGAATCTCTTCCCTGCTCCACTACAATAACCTGGTAATCACTTACTATATAATGATCAACGTCCACGACTGTTATTAACTCTATCCCAAATTCTTTTGCAGCTTTTTCGCAGATTTCTCTTACCTTTTGGGGACATGCATCCCCATCTATTATAATTCGCATGAAAAATCTCCTTTTTATTTAAATTATGAAGTGTTGACTTAATATGTTAATCATGGATATAGTTATTTACAAGAACTACAATTTTTTACCTATAGAATTTTCTTCAGCGAATATACATCATTCCTTATATGTTTAAGCAGCGGAAGTTCATTTCTAACCTTTTTTACATAATCCAAATCAATTTCCTGTATTATATACCCTTCCTTTTCATCCATTCTGTTTACAACATTTCCCCAAGGAGATGCCACAAGGGAATTGCCGTACGAATGATACGATGATTCCAAATCTCTGGCAGGTGCCACACCGATAGTATAAACCTGGTTATCAAGAGCCCTTGCCCTAAAGGTAAGCTCCCAGTGAACAGGGCCTGTAGTCATATTAAAAGCACCAGGAACAATTATTATCTCAGCGCCCTCATTGACTATAAGTCTGCTTAATTCAGGGAATCTTATATCATAGCAAACGGCAAGGCCGATTTTGCAGAATTCTGTATCAAACACCGTAACATTTTCCCCCGGTGTGAGTGTGTCTGATTCTTTAAAATACTGACCGCCTTTAATATCTATATCAAATAAATGTATTTTTCTGTGTTTTGCTTTTTGTTTTCCGTTTCTGTCAAATACATATGACGTATTGTAAACTCTGTCACCCTTCAATTCAGGTATTGTTCCTGCAACAACATAAATTCCTGATTCCTTGGCAGCATTGCTCACAGCCATATAAGCAGCACCGCCTTCTTCCTCACCGAATACTTTAAAGTATGAATTGTCATAGGGACAGCAGAACATTTCCGGCAATACCGCAATGTCGGCCCCTTCCGCTGAAACTTTTTCTATTAATTTTACCGCGTTATCAATATTTTTATCTTTACTGTCGCAAACCTTTGTCTGCAATAATGCTGCGTTAAATTTATTCATAGTCACCTCCGAATTAATATACTTCATTAAAATTATATTATGCAAATATACATTCTTCAAGCTTAAAGTCATATATCGCCACTGGACAATATAAAATCCGGAGCAGACCTTTTTATTTAAAGGTACGTCCCCGGATTAATTAGGTTCATCTATTTTCCTGAAAAAAAGCGGTATAGAATTTCCTCAGCTTCGGCATTTGTAACAATTCCTGAATAATCACGAAATCCGCGTACATTCCGGGATTTTTGTTTATTCCAGTTCCGCTATGAGTTCTCCCGATACAACTCTCTGACCTTCTTTTACATGAATTTTTGCAACAGTACCTGCCAAAGGAGCCAATACATTGGTTTCCATCTTCATTGCCTCCAGCACGGCTATTGGCTGTCCCGCCTCAACTTTGTCACCCTGCTTAACAAGGATCTTATAAATATTGCCGGGAATATTGGCGCCGATTTCATACTGATTGCCCGTATCTGCCATAATTTTTTCGGAAGATGAACTCCTAAGGTTTACAGCGTTTTTATCCTTTACAGTAATGACTCTGCTGTTTCCGTTTACTTCAAAAGTCAGATCCTTTGTACCGTCATCTTTAGTTCTAACATCAACAAGCTTAATGTTCAGTTTTTTACCTTCTGCAATTTTAACTCCGCAAGTTTCACCTTTTTCAAGACCATGGAAGAATATGTCGCTGCCCATAAGCCAGAAGTTTCCTTCTTCCTGAATACTTTTCAGATAGTCTTCAAAAACCTTGGGATACATCACATAGCTTACAGCTTCCTCATCTGTACCATTTAATCCGTGTTTTCCCTGAAGCATCTTTTTAACTTCACTAAAGTTTTCAGGAGGCAGAAGCTCGCCTGGCCTGCATTTGATAGGTTCCTTCCCTTTAAGCACAAGCTTGCTTAATTTTTCGGGGAACCCTCCTTCCGGCTGTCCCATCATGCCTTCAAAATAAGATACTATGGAATCCGGAAAATCCATACCTTTTGCTTTTTCATAGATGTTTTCAGGTGTAAGGTCGTGCTGAACCATAAATATTGCCATGTCACCTACAGCTTTCGACGAAGGAGTAACCTTAACTATATCTCCAAGCATTTCATTTACAGTTTTGAACATTTCTTTTACATCTTCAAACCTGTGACCCAAACCGAAACTTTCAACCTGAGGTTTTAAATTTGAATACTGCCCTCCAGGTATCTCATATTTATAAATCTCTGCCGTTCCAGTTTTCAATCCTGATTCAAATTTATTGTAAACCGGCCTTACCGCTTCCCAGTAATCTGATATTCTCTGCATATCATCCGAATCAAGCATTGTGTCCCTGTCTGTATTGCTTAATGCAGCTATTACTGAATTCATAGGCGGCTGGCTGGTTAAACCTGCCATTGAATTAAATGCCGTATCAACAATATCCACACCTGCACCTGCTGCAGCATAAATTGTAACCACACCGTTTCCACTGGTATCATGAGTATGGAGGTGAACAGGTATTGTCAATTCATTTTTAAGTGCCCTTATAAGCTTATCCGCCGCCATCGGTTTTAACAGAGCTGACATATCTTTTATGGCAAGGATGTGAGCTCCTCTTTTCTCAATTTTTTTGGCCAGGTCCACATAATATTTTAAAGTATATTTATCCCTGTACTCATCAAGTATATCTCCTGTATAGCAAATGCTTGCTTCAGCTATTTTATTCTGATTAAGTACTTCATCAATAGCAACTTCCATACCTTCAAGCCAGTTAAGAGAATCAAATATACGGAAAACATCAATTCCTGCTTTGGCAGAAGCTTTGACAAATTCTCTGATTACATTGTCAGGATAATTTTTATACCCTACTGCATTTGCACCTCTTAAAAGCATCTGCGTCAAAAGGTTAGGCATTTTCTCCCTCAGTGTCTTCAGCCTTTCCCACGGATCCTCTTTCAAGAATCTGTATGCAACGTCAAATGTAGCACCTCCCCACATTTCAACAGAAAACAGCCCATTGGCAAGAACAGCCATGGCAGGTGCTATTTTTTCCATATCAACTGTCCTGACCCGTGTAGCCATAAGCGACTGATGGGCATCACGCATAGTTGTATCCGTAAAGAGAAGCCTTTTTTGGCTCAGAACATAATCAGAAACCGCCTTCGGTCCTTTTTCATCCAAAAGTTGCTTCAATCCTGGTTTTACTTCCATACCATTTATATCCGGAACTCTGGGAACATCAAACTGAGGCTTGATCCCCTTTGTTTCATTAATCACAATATTTCCTATATAATTTAATACCTTAAGTTCTTTGTCTTCTCCGCCTCTCACATTAAGCAAAGACGGATTGTCCGCTATAAACCCTGTATTGCACTTACCCTTTTTAAATGTTTCATGGTTAAGTACGTTCAGCAAAAATCCCGTGTTTGTTTTCACTCCGTGTATTGATAATTCTTTTAAAGCTCTTGAATTTTTCTTTATTGCGTCCTCAAAAGTTCTGCCATGGGAAATTACCTTAACCAAAAGGCTGTCATAGTAAGGGCTTATTACTGCACCAGTAAATCCGTTTCCTCCGTCAAGCCTTATGCCGAAACCTGAACCCGTCCTATATACATCAATCTTTCCGGTATCCGGGGCAAAGTTATTGGCAGGGTCTTCAGTGGTTACTCTTGACTGTATTGCATAGCCATTTTGTTTAATATCGTTCTGAGAGCATATATTGATTTCTTTTGAATCAAGCCTGTAACCCTGGGCGATAAGAATCTGAGCCTGAACAATGTCAATACCTGTTACCATTTCGGTTACAGTATGCTCAACCTGAATCCTGGGATTCATTTCTATGAAGTAATGTCTTCCCTCTTTATCAATTAAAAATTCCAAAGTACCTGCACTTCTATAGCTCACTTTTCTTGCTAATTTCAGTGCATCTTGGCAGATGACCTCTCTTTGTTCGTCAGTAAGGCATATTGCAGGTGTAAATTCAATTACCTTTTGGTGTCTTCTTTGAATAGAGCAGTCTCTTTCAAATAAATGAACTATCTTTCCATAATTGTCTCCAAGAACTTGCACTTCTATATGCTTAGGTTTTTCCAGATATTTTTCAATAAATATATCATCTATTCCAAAGGCTTTCTTTGCTTCGCTCTGGGCACTCTTAAACTCTCTAAGCAAGTCTTCTTCGCGCCACGCAATACGCATTCCTCTTCCGCCGCCACCTGCAGAAGCCTTAAGAATAACCGGATATCCACAATATTCCGCAAATTTTTTTGCGTCACCTTCCGATTTTACTGCTTCTTCAATTCCGGGGATTGTAGGTACACCTACTGAATTGGCAACTTTTTTAGATTTAATTTTATCACCTAACTTATTCATCATTATATGGTCAGGCCCTATAAAAACAATCCCTTCTTCCTCACATCTGCGGGAAAATTCGGCATTTTCAGCTAAGAATCCATAACCCGGATGAATAGCATCAACACCTTTAGATTTAGCCAAGCTGATTATTTCCTCAATACCTAAATAAGCATCCACAGGATTTTTATTTCTGCCTATTTTATAAGCCTCATCTGCTTTTGTCCTAAAAAGTGAATTTTTATCCTCCTCAGAATAAATTGCAACACTTCTAATTCCAAGTTCTTCACATGCTCTGAAAACTCTGATGGCAATCTCACCTCTGTTTGCCACCAAAATTCTTTTAAACTTTTTCATCTTTACCTCCATATCATGCAGCTGCCTAAAACATTGTAATAAATAGTTTATCATTATTTTATTAATTTTTCAATCAATAAATTTTTAAATATTAAATTTAAATATAAAATACTTTATTTTATTTGTTTCAATTAACAAAGCAACACAGGGCATCGTTTTCATCTTTTTATTATTATGCAATTATATTAAAAAAAATCAATGTGCCATATTATTAGAACAATTGATTTTAATATGTTATAATATTTTATATATTTTAAATTTCAATAAATTTTCATAATTTAATTGAAAGCGGCATTGTTTTTCAAATGCTTTGTATCATTATAGAAAATTTCTTTTATTTCATTGGCGTCACTAACTTCAAAACAAGAAAGGCTGCAGTTCTGTACAACATTTCCCATCCAGTCGTTATGTATTTTAAATTTTCTTATATAAGATTCAATGCACTTTATAGTTCCACCATGTGCCACAATTAATATATCTTCTCCTCTGAATTTATTGATTGTATTCTTAAAAGACTCTTCTACTCTATTATAAAATTCCATTAAATTTTCACCGTTAGGATAACGCCTGTTAAGCGGGTCTTCAGTAATTCTGTTAAGAAGGTCTCCATTCTTTTCCTCGATTTCATCCCAGCGCATTCCCTCAAAATCCCCTAAATTTATTTCTTCAAAACCTTTGTCTTTTATAATATCTAATTTTTTGTTCCCCCTAACTATCTCCGCAGTTTGGTATGCTCTTTTAAGCGGGCTTGAAACTATAACGTCAATATTTATTTCCTCAACACATAATGATAAAAGCTCTGCGGCCAATAATCCCTTTTCGGTCAATTCAGAATTTCTATGTCCCTGAAATCTTCCCTGCCTGTTCCATTCCGTTTCCCCATGCCTGGTTAAATATACTCTTGTCATAATTTTATCTCCCATCATTATAATTTATTCTATCATTTTCGTTCATAGCTTAATATTGATAATTGTTCAGCCACTCTGTAAACTCATCTTCAGTGATTATTTTAATTCCAAGTTCCTTGGCTTTTTTATTTTTTGTTGAGTTAGAGGTGCTGTCGTTGTTTAATAAATAATTTGTTTTTGTTGTAACCGCGCTTGTAACCTTACCGCCTCTCTGTTCAATAACATTTTTCAATTCATTTCTATTTTTAAAATGTTCAACTGAACCTGTAATAACAAAATTAATGTTTTCAAATATTTGCTCTGATGTATTTTCTGGGGGCTTTTCGATTTCCACTTCACTAAGCAAGTCATTGACAATTTTTTTATTTTTTTCAGAATTAAAAAAATCAACATAGCTTTTTGCCATGATACCGCCTATTCCCGGTATTTCATCCATTTCTTCAAAATTCGCTTCTTCTATTTTGCTCCAGTCATTTTTAAATCTTTTGCATATGAGTTTTGCATTAGACAGCCCTATATTAGGTATTCCCAGACTATATAAAAGTCTTGTTGCAGTTGTTTTCCTTGCCTTATTTACTGCAGCAGACAAATTATTGAAAGATTTTTCTCCAAAGCCTTCCATCTTAATTATTTCATTCCTAAATTCCTCTATATGAAATATATCAGCCAGTTCTTTGACTAAACCTTTAGCTATAAGCTTTTCAATTGTTGCCTCTGATAATCCTTCTATATTTATGGCATCCCTGCTTACAAAATGGGTGAATGACTTTAAATGCTTTGCCAGACAGTCATCATTAGTGCAGTACAATGTTTTTATATCATTTTCATTTCTGATTTGTGTTTCTCCTCCACACACAGGACATTGTTCCGGTATTTTCATATGATCGTTTCTTGTTAAATTATCTGATATTTGAGGAATAATCATATTTGCCTTGTAAACTCTTATTGTATCTCCTATTCCCAGTTCAAGGTTTTCCATAATGCTGATATTGTGTATGCTGGCACGGCTTACCGTAGTACCTTCAAGCTCCACAGGCTCAAATACGGCAATGGGATTTATCAAGCCGGTTCTTGAGGCACTCCATTCTATTTTTAAAAGCTTGGTTTCTTTTATTTCATCCTGCCACTTGAGTGCAATAGAATCCCTTGGAAATTTTGCCGTTGTGCCTAAGGATTCTCCGTATGAGATATTATCATAAGTTAATACTAATCCATCTGACGGTATATCATTTTCTGCTATATGGTCCGAAAACCATTTAACTGTTTCTTCTATATTTGATGAATTAACTTTTTTAAATTCCACTACACCAAACCCTTGGTCATTCAGCCATTGCAGTTGTTCTGACCTCGAATCTTTAAAATCAATGCCGTCAACTTTTACAAGTGTGAATGCATAAAAATGAACATTCCTTTCTGCAGTGATTTTATTGTTCAGTTGCCTAACCGAACCGCTGCACAGATTTCTCGGATTTTTATATTTAGCACCCATAACAGCTATCTCATTGTTAAGTTTCTCAAAGTCAGAATAGCTTATTACTGCTTCTCCTCTTAATATTAAGCTGCCTTTGTATGCAATATTCACAGGAATATTAGTAAATACCCTGGCATTGTTCGTAATAACTTCTCCAGCCTCTCCGTTTCCTCTTGTGACAGCTTTAACCAGCTTTCCGTCCAGATACGTCATTACAATTGTAAGCCCATCGAGTTTCCATGAAAGTATTCCTGCATTCTCTCCCAACCAGTCCTTCAATACTTTAACTTCCTTGGTTTTATCCAAAGAAAGCATAGGCTTTTTATGGCGTTCTTTAGGCAGATTTGATAAAAGCTCATACCCTACGTGAATTGTAGGGCTATTTGACAGCGTAATACCCGTTTCTTTTTCCAGATCAACAAGCTCGTCATAAAGTCTGTCATATTCTAAATTAGACATTATTTCCTTATTTTCTTGATAATACGCCCTGCCGGCAGCATTTAAAAGTTTTATTTTTTCTTTCATTAAAAGAAGCTTATCTTCCATAATATATTCCTTTCAGCCTAAATTTTTTCTATAGGTGCATATTCCAGGATTAGATTTTTAACGCCCTTATTTTCAAATGCTATAAGTACGGATTTGCTGTTGCCTTCACCTTTTATCTGCACAACAGTTCCAATACCCCAGGCTTTATGCATAACTTTATCACCGGGACGTATAACGTCAGATTTAAGCCTTGGCCTTTCGTGTTTAATATCATCTTCGCCTTTGAAAAAACTATTTTTAACAAATGGATGCCTTTTACCATAAAAATGCTTACCTTTTTCAAGTTTCTCAATCTTCTTGGCTGCAAAAGTATCAGGCTGGTTTTCTTCTATGCACTCATCCGGTATTTCTTTCAGGAATCTTGATTTAATTTTCATTTCATGGTTACCAAAACGCATTCTGTCATTGGCATACGTAATATAAAGCATCCTCTTCGCCCTTGTTATTGCCACATAGAACAATCTTCTTTCCTCTTCCAGGTCATCATCATTTAAATCATCCTGATGTATGATTGGAAATATGCCATCCTCAAGGCCTGTAATAAACACTGTATCAAATTCCAAACCTTTCGCACTATGAACCGTCATAAGAGTAACAGTATTTTTTTGGGTTTCGTCTGTCCTGTCAACATCTGACAACAGCGACACATGAGCAAGGAAATCCTCAAGGCTGTTTTCTTCATATCTTTCTTCAAAATCCTTTGCAGCAGACAAAAATTCTTCTATATTTTCAACCCTGCTTCTTCCTTCAACAGTATCATCACTAAAAAGCATAGACTCATATCCCGTAGTCTCATAAACCTCCCGAATAAATTCAGAAACAGGCATAACATCTTTTTTTATCATCAACATTTCAATCATGGATACAAAGTCACTTATATTTTTTGAAGCTGCAGCCGTCAAATTTAATTCTGAAGCATCATAACATGCTTCAAATTTTGAAACTTCTGTTTCATTTGCGTGATCTTCAATAATTCCAATTGTTTTTAATCCTATTTTTCTTCTTGGGACATTAACAATTCTATTAAAACTAATATTGTCTTTCTGATTGTAAACGAGCATCAAATATGCCATTATGTCCTTAATTTCTTTCCTTTCGTAGAACTTTAAGCCTCCTACGATTTTATAAGGTATACCTTCTCTCATGAGGCCTTCTTCCAAAGCTCTGGACTGAACGTTTGTCCTGTATAAAACCGCAATGTCTGAATACTCTATATTGTTTTCTCTCCGTTCTTTTCTCATTAGCGCCGCAACGGTAAACGCCTCATCCTTTTCATTGTCCATTTCAAAAATTCTTATTAAATTTCCGCCTTTAGAATCCGTATAAAGATTTTTGCCTTTCCGTTGGCAATTGTTTTTTATAACTCCATTAGCCGCATTTAATATAATATTGGTTGACCGGTAATTTTTTTCAAGTTTTACAACCTTTGCTCCAGGAAAATCCTTTTCAAAGTTAAGGATGTTATTTATATTAGCTCCTCTCCATCCATATATAGACTGATCCTCATCGCCTACTACAAACACATTATCCCCGCCGTCTGGTTTCTGCCCCAAAATTTTAACGAGCATATATTGTATAAGATTGGTATCTTGGTATTCGTCCACAAGTATATATTTAAATCTGTCCTGGTATAATTTCCTTACCTCTTCTTCCGTTTCGAGAATCTTCAAAGCTTTTAAAAGCAGGTCATCGAAATCTAAAGCATTAGCTATCTTCAGTTTTTTTTCATAAAGAGCATAAATTTCCCCTACATTTCGCTTATAAAATTCCCCGAAGTGTTCCGAAATATATTTGTCAGGACTAATCCTTCTATTTTTCTCTCCGCTTATCATTCCTCTGATTGCATTTATATTATATTTCTTTGAATCAAGATTCAATTCCTTTATGCAGTCTTTAATTAAAATTTTCTGGTCATTTGTATCATAAATAACAAAATTACTGTCGTAACCTATTCTGCCAATATTTTTTCTTAATATTCTCACACACACTGAATGAAAGGTCCCTATCCACATTCTGTCAATTGAATAATCTATAAGTTCAGCTATCCTTTCCTTCATTTCATTGGCGGCTTTATTGGTAAATGTAATAGCAAGAATCTCCCAGGGCATCGCCTTTCCGGTTTCTATAAGATAAGCTATTCTGTGAGTGAGTACCCTTGTCTTACCTGTTCCTGCCCCGGCCACAACAAGTATGGGCCCCTTGCCATAAGAAGCCGCCTCTCTCTGCTTTTCATTTAATTTATCTAATAAATACATAATTCCTCCATGAATCCTTATTACGACTTCATAAGTTATATAAATTATAACACATAGGAATTTTTCTCTCAACAAATTTAAAAAGATACTGGAAACAGCTGTAATTATATAATAAACTTATATAGATTTTAATACTTGATTTTGAAATTTTCCATTCTTCAAAATTAATGATAAGATATGTTATATTTATTCCAAAATTAGACAAAATAAAATAATTTAAAAACGTTTTCTAGTTTTTATGGAATATATATAATCCATATGGATTGATATCATTCCTAATAAATGTTTAAATTATGAAGATTTTAATGTTTGGAATGTAATTATTCCATTAATTAATTACAAAAATACAAACAAATGGCTTTAACCCTTAATAAAACGCATAAATTTAATTGGCATATTTATTGCTACATAAATATAAGGAGATTTAGTAATATGAAAACTCGAAGAATAAAGATAACAACCAGTATAGACAGGCCTCATATAACCTATGATATATTAACTGTACTGCATAGACATAATATAGGCATCGTAATGATGGAAGTATACACATATGTTATATATCTTAAGATCCCTATAATAGAACAAAATCTTTGGAAACAAATTCTTAAAGAAATGAATGAAATAGAGGGGTTTGAAAATGCTGAAGAAATTGATCTAATAGCTTTTGAAGAACGGATCATTGATATAAAAACCGTCTTGGACATTGTACCTCAAGGTGTAATGGTTTTAAACGCAAAAGGTAATATAAAGTATGCCAACAATTATGTAGCTGAGAAGATACTTAAAACCACTTCAGACAAACTTTCAAATATGCCCATAATAAATTATATTAAATCTGATAAAGTTAAACAGTTTATCAGAACCGCAGAAAAACTAAAATCAATAAGAAACTATGAGATTTCTTTAGGAAATCAAGTATACATGTTAAATATTCATCCTATTTTAAATGAAGAAAACGCTTTTTCCGGATATATGCTTTCTTTAAATGAGGTTATAAATCAAGACAACTATCATAATCTAATAACTTTTGATGATATTATTGGTGAAAGCTATAAAATACGAGAGGTAATTGAACAAGCAAAACAATTTGCATTTGCTGATTCGCCAATATTAATTACAGGTGAAAGTGGTACCGGCAAAGAGCTATTTGCCAGAGCAATACATAATCTAAGCAACAGAAACAGCAAACCTTTTATTGCAATTAATTGCGCTGCTATACCGGATCAGTTACTGGAAAGTGAATTGTTTGGATATGAAAGCGGATCCTTCACAGGGGGTAAAAAAGAAGGCAAAAAAGGTATTTTTGAATTAGGGGAATACGGAACTGTATTTTTAGATGAAATCGGTGAAATGGCACCGCATCTGCAGGCTAAATTGCTTAGAGTGCTTCAGGGAAAAAGTGTAAGAAGAATAGGCGGACATGAAGAAATACCTATTGATGTAAGAATAATAACAGCAACAAATAAAAATATAGATAAATTAATAAAAACAGATAAATTTAGATTAGATTTGCTTTATAGAATTAATACATTCCGAGTGGACATACCGCCATTGCGTAAAAGAAAGGAAGATATACCAATATTGGTTGAATATTTTACTGAAAACCATGCAAAAAGATACGGGAAAAACATTAAAGGCTTGGAACCAAAAGCAATGGAGAAACTAATTTCCTATAATTGGCCCGGGAATATAAGAGAACTTCAGAATGTCCTTGAAAGAGCGATAGCACTTACCGCCAACAAAACAATTAAAGAAAATGAGATTATGCTTAACTATAGTATAGAAATTAGCGAGCTTCCTGCTGATAAATCTTCTCTTTCTGATATGGTAGGCAACTATGAAAGGAAAATTATTCTTGAAGTATTGAAAAACAGCAGCAGCATCCGAGAAGCTGCAAGAAAGCTGGATGTTACTCACACCCTATTGATAAACAGGATAAAAAAATATAACATATCTAATGATGAATGGAAATGATAACTTTTAAATAAAGGGGCAAAGGGTTATAATTAATATTATAAGGAGGCATAAAATGGATGATTTAAATAAACAAAAAGTCAAAGGTTCAGCATTATTGCCATTTTTAATTTTTATTATAGTTTATATGGGAACAGGGATTTTCCTTCAAGCTAAAGGTGTGGACATGGCATTCTATCAACTTCCTGCACCAGTAGCGGCAATGGCGGCAATTATATTCGCATTTATATTATTTGAAGGAAAAATGGATGAAAAGTTTGATACATTTATTGAGGGCTGCGGAAACGAAAACATAACCATAATGTGCATCATATATCTTTTAGCAGGTGCTTTTTCCACTGTTTCAGAAGCCATGGGTGCTGTTGATTCAACAGTAAATTTTGCACTGACTTTAATTCCGGCACAATATATAACCATGGGTATTTTTATTATTTCCTGTTTTATATCTTTAGCAACAGGTACTTCTGTAGGCACCGTAGTTGCAGTGGGACCTATAGCCGTAGGACTTGCTGAAAAAGGAGGACTGAACTTACCTCTTGTACTGGGAGCCCTTCTTGGCGGTGCCACATTTGGAGATAATTTATCAATAATTTCCGATACTACCATAGCGGCTACAAAAATTTTAAACTGTAAAATGACGGATAAATTCAGAAGCAATTTAGTAATAGCAATACCATCTGCAATCGTTACATTAATATTGTTATTTATATTTGGTAAACCGGTAAACGAAGTTGCACCCACAACATATAAATACGATTTAATCAAAATAGTACCTTATATTCTAGTTTTAGCAACGGCAATCAAAGGGTTCAATGTATTCCTGGTTTTAACCGGAGGTATTTTATGTTCCGGGATCCTGGGTTTATTAAACGGGAGTTTTAATTTCATAGGCTTCGGGCAGCAAATATATGCAGGCTTTGAAAGCATGTTTGAAATATTTGTTTTGTCCATACTAATAGGCGGTCTTTCCCAGATGGTAAATAAAGAAGGTGGTATTCAATGGCTGCTGAATAAATTGGATAAGAGAATGAAAGGAAGAAAATCAGGTGAACTTGGAATTGTTGCATTGGCATGCCTGGCAGATTTAGCAACTGCCAATAACACTGTAGCAATTATCATAAGTGCTCCCATTGCAAAGCAAATAGTAAACAAATTCAAAATAGATCCCAGAAGAACCGCCTCAATACTGGATATATTCGCATGTGTAGTACAGGGAATAATCCCTTACGGAGCACAGATGTTAATTGCTGTGGGCTTTACAAATGGCGTCGTTTCACCAATTCAGGTAATACCGCAGACATGGTACTGTATAATCCTGGGTATATTTGCCATCATATCAATTTATGTTCCGTATGCTGACAGATTTATTAAAAAAGATCCGTGGAACTTTGAACATGACGTGCCTATGAGTGAAGTGTTAGATTTAAATGCTGATTAATTAATATAAAATTAATTTAAATATAAATTAACATCAGACCTGCAAATAAAAAATCAATAAGAAATTGATAATATTTGCAAAAATTTTATGCATTTTAAGTATTACAATAAAACTATTATATCAGGAGGTAATATAATGGATAAAACAAAATTAAGCAAAATGAGTTTTAGTACAAGGGCAGTACATGCCGGATATAAAAAAAATGAATATGGAGCATTGGCAACTCCAATATATCAAACATCAACATTTATTTTTGATTCAGCAGAACAAGGCGGCAGGAGGTTCGCTCTTGAAGAAGACGGATATATCTATTCAAGGCTTGGAAATCCAACCAATACCCAATTGGAAGAAAAATTAGCCAATTTAGAAGGTGCAGAGGCGGCAATTTCCACATCATCTGGCATGGGTGCTATAACATCGGCCATTTGGTCACATGTTAAGTCTGGAGATCATATAGTAGCTGCAAAGACATTATATGGCTGTACATTTTCTTTTTTAAACCATGGCTTGGAAAGATATGGCGTAGAAGTAACTTTTGTTGATACTTCGGATCCGGAAAACATAAGAAAAGCAATGAAAAAAAATACAAAATTAATATATTTAGAAACGCCGGCAAATCCAAACATGCTTATATCAGACATAAACACTGCGGCAGAAATAGCTCATAAGCAGGAAGGATGTATACTTGTAGTAGATAATACTTATTGTACACCATACTTACAAAGGCCACTGGAATTAGGCGCGGATGTAGTAGTTCATTCTGCAACTAAATATCTGAACGGGCATGGAGATGTTATTGCGGGATTTGTTGCCGGATCTGCTGAATTCATATCTAATGTAAGATTTTTTGGCGTTAAAGACATGACAGGTTCTGTATTAAGTCCTTTTGACGCATACCTAATCAACAGGGGAATGAAAACACTGGATTTAAGAATGGAAAGGCACTGTGCCAATGCACAAAAAGTAGCTGAATTTTTGGAAGCACACCCTGCAGTTGAAGTTGTAAAATATCCAGGGCTAAAAAGTTTTCCTCAATATGAATTAGCAAAAAAACAAATGCTGCTTCCCGGAGCAATGATAGCATTTGAATTAAAAGGCGGATTAGAAGCCGGCAGAAAGCTAATGAACACAGTTGAATTATGTACATTAGCAGTAAGTTTGGGCGACTGTGAAACATTAATCCAACATCCTGCAACAATGACTCACTCTCCATATACACCTGAAGAAAGAGCAGCAAGCGGAATAGCGGAAGGTCTGGTTAGATTGTCGGTAGGCTTAGAGTCGGCAGATGACATAATTGATGATTTAAAACAGGCACTTGATAAATTAATATAAAGTTATACAACTCCGGGGGTTCTAATAAACCCCCGGCAAAATCGTCATCAAATACATAAAATAAAATACTGACAAATTATACTGCTGCAATTCCGGATTCTTCAAATGTAGGCATAATGCTGTTCATATCAGTAGCCGCCTCTATTATATTAAATGCCAGGACTGCTCCTGAGCCTTCTCCCAACCTCATATTAAGATCAAGTATAGGTTTTAGGTTCACAATTTTCGATGCTATCACTGCAGCTTTCTCATTTGAAGAATGAGAAGGCAGTAAATACCCTTTAACCTTTGGTTCTATCATGCATGCAATTATGGCAGATACTGTAGAAATAAACCCATCAACAACTACAGGTACAGAAGATGCTGCCGCACCTATTATAGTTCCGGACATTCCTGCAATTTCATACCCTCCTAATTTTGAAAGAATATCTAATGGATCATTTTTATCCGGTTTATTTATTTCAAGGGATCTTTTAATTACATCTATTTTACGTGCCAGCTTATATTTTGGCAGATTTGCTCCTACTCCTGTTACACGGCTTGGATCTAATCCTGTTACAACAGACAGTATTGCAGAACTGGGAGTTGTGTTGCCTATACCCATTTCTCCGGTTGCCAATATGTTTTTACCTTTTTTCACTTCAGCATTTGCCGTTTCTATACCTACCTCAATTGCTCTTATTGCTTCATCCCTGGTCATTGCAGGTCCTTTTGCAATATTTTTTGTTCCATAAGCTATTTTCCTGTTTATAACATTTTTATTTTCAATATCAGCAGCCACACCTATATCGACAACAACTATGTCTGCTTTTGAAACATTGGCTAGTGCTCCGACGCCGGTTTTTTTTTCTGCAATATTTATAGTTTGTATCATTGTCACTGCCTGTTCCGCTGCAGCAATTCCCTCTTCGTATACTCCATGGTCTGCAGCCATTACTATGACAGATTTTTTATCAACTTTTGGATAAAGGCTGCCGGTTATGCCTGCCAACTGTATCTCAATTTCTTCTAATCTCCCGAGGCTTCCTATTGGCTTAATAAGACTGTCCACTCTTTCTTTAGCTTTTAACATTACATCCTCATCTAAACCTTTTACCTGCATTACTGACTTTTCTAATAAATTCATAAATCCTCCTTTAATACAATAATGATAATTTAGTGATAATTCTTTAATAAATCCTAAAAAATTTCTAAAAAAAAATCACATCAAACAAAGATGTGAATTTTCCATCATTCAGACATTAGTACCGATTTGAGGCAGGTCTCCTGACTTAGAATCATCGTTAACTGCACGCCTTCCCACAAAGGTGGCAAATGTGCATTAACTCATTCATTACAGTGGCGGGCCCGCACAAGATTTACACTTGTTTCCCTATTCTCTGTAAATATATACAGCACCTCAAATGCTATTATCAATTAGTATTACTATATCATAAATTATTCTGCACCTTCTGCAAAAGCCGTCTCCTGCACCAAACCTGTATTTTTAAGATGATCTGCATACTGATAACTCTCATAATTAGGAGCAATAGGTGTAACAGAAATATAACCTTTCTTTACAAAACCTATATCCGCATTTTCTTCCACCGACTTAGCATCCTTTAAATGCAGTTCATAACTGCTGACACCTGGGCTTAATTCTTTTTCCTCAAAATAAAACGGATACTGTCCTGGAGCCGATAATTTTGTACACACAATTCCCTTGAAATTTTCGGGACTGCAGGAAGGAATATTAACATTCAGCATGTACCTAATGTCCATTGTTGTCTTAATATAGCGGGTTATGAAGTCGGCTAAATATATTCGGCATATATCGAAATTATTTCCATCCAGCGAAAGTGCAATAGAAGGTATTTTATACTGAAGTCCTTCAATGGCACCTGCAACCGTACCGGAGTATAATATGTCTCCTCCATAATTCGTTCCGTTGTTTATGCCTGAAAGTATAAGATCAGGTTTTTCAGGGAGTAAATTATTCAATGCTATACGGACACAATCTGCAGGAGTACTTCCAATACTCCATGCCCTTGTTGCATTCACAGGAAAATCAGATTCTTCCACAATTATAGGTTCGTATATTGTTATGCCATGGGATACTGCACTTCTCTGCCTGTCAGGAGCAGCAACAAAAATTTCTCCAAAATCCTTAACAATATCAGTCAGTATTTCAATTCCTTCGGACAATATTCCATCGTCATTGGTTATTAATATCTTTAGCATCGTATACCTCTGTCAATTATTATCAACAAGGGAATTGTATCATGAAATACAAGTATTGTAAACAAAAAATCTAACTATTAAAAATGCTGCTTAATATGATGTAATTTTGTAACATTACAGATATTTACTATTAGGAAAAATAGTGTATAATTAAAATGGCTATTTGAAAAGAATCACAAAGATTAATTACAAAAGAGGAGATGTCATAATGTTCAAAAAAAATGTGTTGCTGTTGTCCATATGTTCTGCAATATTGACGGCAATGGTTCCGGCATACGCATATGGTTCAGAAAAAATTTCTACTGAATACCATGCAGATAAAACTGTACTGGAATCGATCCTTGACAATGACATAAAAGACAAAACTTTGTCGGAGTCAGAGTCGGAGTCAACGCCTATTGATTTAATAATCAGTGAAAAGGACGCCATTATAGAAAACAAAACCATAAGAAACCTGCGCATTACAAAAGATGCTGGCAGCAGTACCATAACTTTAAAAAATGTTGAAATTAAACGAGAACTGCTGATTGAAGGGGATGGTAAAAACTCAATAATAATTGAAAATTCAAAGGTTAATAAGCTGTCAACAAATAATGAAACCGGCCAAGTCGAAATTTCTTTGAAAGGAAATTCAACTGTTGAAACGGCTTATTTAAAGTCAAACGCATTATTAGAGCAGGAACAGCTTACAAACAGCGGATTTAAAAAATTAACCCTTGACTTAAATTCTTCAATTAAATTAAAGGTTAATAAAAATTTGGCATTGTCATCTGACAACAAGAATGCTGCGGAAATTAGTGCAGACAGTACTTTAACTGCCAAAAATCCCGGTACCTCAATTATATCAGCTGTTATTAACAGCAAAAAAACTGAAATATGTGAAATCACTGTAAAAAACCCTTTCGTCAGAACAATTAAAATATTATCCATAGGAAATTCATTTTCACAGGATGCGCTTTATTATTTACATGACATTGCAAATTCAGCCGGTATAAATATAATTGCAGGGAATTTATACATAGGTGGTTGTTCACTTGAAAAACACAGCAATAATGCATTAAGCAACGCAAAGAATTATGTTTATTATAAATGGACATATACCGGTGTTACAGAAAAAAATAATATATCTATGGAAGAGGCTATTCATGATGAGAATTGGGATTACATAACTTTTCAGCAATCATCAGGAGATTCCGGAATATATACTACATATCAGCCCTACTTAAACAATTTGATTAAATATGTAAAAAGTACATCATTAAATCCTAATGTAAAACTTGCACTTAACATGACCTGGGCTTATTCCAGCAAAAGTACGAATGATAATTTTGACCAATACAACCATGATCAGTCATTTATGTACAATGCAATAAGCAAAGCCTATAGGCAGGCTTCTTACAGTACAGGAATAGATGTTTTAATACCTTGCGGTACCTCAATACAAAATGCAAGGACAAATAAATATTTAAGAGCAGTCGGGAATGAACTCACAACTGATGGATACCATCTAAACGAAGGTGTTGGCCGATATATTGCAGGATTAACATTATTTGAAACAATTATTAAAGAAGAAAATATAAACAAGGATTTATATAAAGATATTAATTTTATTCCTAATACAATTGATACTACAGAAAATTTGATTTATTCAGCCAAAAAGGCGGTTGAAAATGCAATAGCAAACCCATTCGAAATCAAAGCTGATATACCTAAAGCTTATGAATATTAACATTCATAAGCTTTAGTCAAGTATGCACCTGTTCTCCGGATTTTGCCATAAACCAAACCTGATTATCGAAACAAAATATTAAATTAATTTAAAAATTTAATTAATTAGAAACTTCATCAACATCTTCGAATTCAATATATATTTTGTCTACTACCGCATCTGCTTCCAGGTCATTGCTGATCATTCCCAACTTCTGCAGGTCTAAGATATTCTCTTTAAGAGCTTCCTTTCCTCCTTCTATTGAAGGCCTGTAATTGTAGGATTCAAGCAACTTTGCATTCAATTTTGGATCACCTGCCACATATGCTTTGTCTACTTGTATCTGTGCTGCCTCTTCAGGATGCTGGTCAACATACATGCAAGCCTTCTGAAGCGCCTTAAGGGTTTTGGCAGCAAGGTCAGCATGTTCTTCTGCAAACTCCGGGCTGAACACGAAAGCACAACAATATTCATTTTCATAAAGAGGATCAGTGGCCTGATTAAAAATTAATTTACCCACACCGCTTTCCGCTATTTGGCTTGCACTAGGATCTCCAAGAGAAATTGCATCAACAGAACCATTTTCAAGTGCCATCTGTAAATCGGAAGCATTGAATGTTATAAATTCAACCTCCATATTTTCAGGTGTGGCACCAATTCCATATTCCATAAGTGTCCTCTGCACAATAATAGCCTGACTGCTTGCAACTCCTGGAACACCTATCTTCTTGCCCTTTAAATCTTTAATTGAATTAATTTCATTGTTATCTGCCAGTGTTAATACCTTAAGGCAACCTGTATGAACTCCGGATGCAACTTTTATATCCAGCCCGTTGTCCACCTGTTGAATGATTTTAGGAATCATTTCCTGATAAACATCTAATTGACCTGAAACCATAAGATCAGACGCAGCTTGTTCAGATTTAACAAATTCAATATTTATGCCCTCTTCTTTAAAATATCCTAGTTCGTAGGCAAGCTGAGCCGGAGCCTGGCACAATGAACCGCTGTATGAAAGCTTTACTACATAATCATCATCCATACCCTCTGACTTATGATTTTGCTGCTCAGTAGAATTACTTTCATTGGCAGGCTGGGAATTGTTTGAGCATCCTGCCAGCACAAATGATAGAACTAAAAATAAAATTAAAATATTTGTTGTTTTTTTCATTAAAATTTCTCCCTTTAATTTTTGAATTTAATTAAAATTCCATTATACTTAAAATATTGTCCTTTATATCAATAAAGTCTTTTGAATCCCTTATCCTTGGCCTTTCTAAATCAACTTTTACAATTTGCGTTATTTTTGCCGGCCTTGGCGTCATAACGAATATCCTATCGCTCATATATATTGCTTCATCCACATCATGTGTTACCATAAGCATAGTTGCTTTTCTATTTTTCCATATTTTAATAATTTCATCTTGCATATTTACTCTTGTAAAAGCATCCAATGCCCCCAACGGCTCGTCCAAAAGCAATACCTTCGGGTGATTTATAAGCGCTCGCGCCAAGGCGGCCCTTTGTGCCATTCCTCCTGACAAGTGATGGGGATATGACTTTTCAAATCCTTTTAGGCCTACAAGATTTAAGAAATAATCAACTTCATTATCGCTTTTTTTATAGACACTTCTTGCTTTAAGCCCGAAGGCAACATTATCATAAATATTCATCCAGGGATACAATTTTGGATTTTGAAATACAAGACCTCTTTCGTAACCTGTAGAGCAAATCTTATCACCGTCTAATTCTATGCTTCCGGAAGTAGGTTTATCAAGGCCGGCAATTAGTCTAAGCAAAGTTGTTTTACCACAGCCTGAAGGACCTACAATAGAAATAAATTCACCAGACTTAATTTCAAAATTTATGTTATTTAAAGCGGCCATTTCACTTCCTTCAACGTTTGTAAATATCTTTGACAGCCTATTTGCTTTTAAAGAACCTGTATGTTGTGCATACTGTTCTACCATTTTATTACTCCTTTCTGCCATGTTAAAAGCTTGTCCCTTATTTTAAACATAATCCCAAGTACAAGCGAACACATAATACCTATTACTATAAGACCGGCATACACATTTGAAAAAGCCATGACTTCTCTTTGCCAGTTCACATACCATCCTATTCCATATTTTACTCCAATCATTTCAGCGGTCATAAGCGTAAGAAAGGAGGAAGTTATACCGTTGAAAAAACCTGTGAATATAGAAGGAAGTGCTCCCGGAATTGCTATTTTTAATACCTGGTAGTAACTAGGCGCTCCAAGTGTTTTTGAAACTTCAAAATAACTTTTCTCAAGGTTCTGTATACCAGAGCTGGTCATCAATGCTGTGGGGAACCACATGCTAAGTGCAACAATAAAAGCACTTGCCGCATAGGAAGTTGGAAATACTACAAGAGCAATAGGAATCCACACTGTGGCGGGAATAGGACCGATAAATTTAACAAGTGGGGCAACCCAATAACTCGCTTTTTCGCTCCAACCTACAAGAATCCCTGTAACTACTCCAACAATCCCGCCAAAAAACACCCCTGTGAAAAGAAGTCTAAGGGAATATAAAAGGCAGGTAGCAAGAAGATCAATTTCTTCAAAAAAAACATTTAAGATCCTGTCAGGATACGGAAAGTATACTGGTGGTATTAGATTAAATTTCAATGTAATTAAATTATAAATGCATAATGCCGTTATTTCCCCAGTTATAAATTTTGATTTGTATATATATTTCCTTCTTAAAACCGGATTTAAAAACGAAATAATAATTACTGCAAGAAAAATAATTATTAATGATGTTAATAAAATACTTAACCAATTATAATCCCGAGTCAGAATATCACTATTTTTTGGTATTACCTTGTGGAGCGCCAAAGTAACAGCAGCAGCTATCAACGGCATAGCCATGTGCCAATCAAATTTGTTTTTTTCCACTGAAGCCTACCTCCATTGTCATTATTATTTAACTGCATATAGAAAATATTAATATATCAATAATCACGGGAATCACTAAATATTTAGTCATGAGCAGGATGATTATTTAATTAATGCTTCTAAGAGTATAATTATTATAGCCTTTTTTATAAAACTCTTCCAATTAAAATAAGTTATGCAAAAATAAATTTGATAAAAATAAATTATATTAAAAATACCAGGCCATTATTTTGACCTGATATTTTTAAAAATTAAATCATTTTTATTTTACAAAGTTACAAACAAATAATTACCCTAAATAGTCTAATGCCGTTTGTACTATCAACGCAGTTCCCCTGCTAAGAAGTGATTCTTCAATATCAAATTTTGAATTATGATTAGGATGACATACTCCGTCGACTTCTCTCTGGTTATTAAGGAATATAAATGTTCCAGGGACCTCTTCCAAATAATAAGCAAAATCTTCACTACCCATTACAGCTTTATTCACAATCTTTATGTCTTCCTCAGGCATTACTTTTTTTGCTGATTTAATAAATTCTTCAGTAAATTTTTTGTTGTTAACTAAAGGAGGGTAACCAAATGTATAGTCCAACTCATAAGATCCTCTCATAGCTTCTGAAATACCTTTAGCTATTCCCTCAAGTCTCTTTGATATATTTTCCCTTACCTTTTGATCTCCAGCTCTTACTGTTCCTTCAAGTTCAACATAATCGGGAACAACATTGTATGCATTTCCGCCGTTTATTTTTCCGATCGTTATTACAGCACTATCAGTTGCAGATATTTCTCTGCTTAAAATTGATTGAGTAGCAGATAAGAAATATCCTGTCATAACAATAGGATCTACTCCAGTTTGCGGATAGGCGCCGTGACACCCTTTCCCTATAAGTTTTAATTTAAATCTGTCAAGGGATGCCATCATATTACCAGGACATACTATAATAGTCCCTTTTCTGGCTCCCTGATACAAATTACCGCCGTGAATGCCAAAAACCGCATCTACTTTCGGATTTTCAAATGCACCGTCATTCAACATCGGTTTTGCTCCGCCGGGACTCTCCTCGGCAGGTTGGAATATAAGCTTTACATTACCATGAATTTCATTTCTGTTTTCACTCAATATCTTAGCCGCACCAAGCAGCATAGCCGTATGAGTGTCATGACCGCATGCATGCATATTTCCATTAGTTGATGCAAATTTCAGACCGGTTTCTTCTTTTATAGGAAGAGCATCCATATCTGCTCTAAGAGCTATGGTTTTCCCATCTTTACTTCCTTTAATAAGTCCTACAATTCCGGAAACACCTACATTCTCATGTATTTCTATGCCCATTTTCTTTAATTCGCTTGCTACATATTTGGATGTTTTAGGAAGATCAAATCCAATTTCAGGTATTTGATGAAGATCACGCCTACACTTTACTATATAATCTTCAACCTGTTTTACCTTTTCTATGGTATTCATAAAACCACCACTCCTCTTGGAAAAAATATAAACAATTAATATATTTGTATAATTATTAACAACTTTTTTATATTTTTTCAATCTGTATAAATTCATATAAAGTATTATTTGTATATTTGTAATTTTTATTATCTGTTTGCTTCATATTGTCTTAGCAGTTTAACAAACAATTCAGGAACTTTTAACATGTTTTCAGGAGTTTCAACATATGAAATACGGAACTGAGTACTTCCGGGGTTATTTTCACCTTCAGGAATATCATAAAATCCTTTCATTGGTGCAACAAGCAATGTTGTCTCCACTCCGTTATAATCCACAGAGCCTTTTCCGGCACAGTACAATACAAAGTCAATTGAATCAAATCCAGGTTTTACTACATTTCTTACGTCAATTACCGAGTAAATTGATGCGGCGGGACTGGATACAATCAGTTTCGGCTCTATTTTTTTCAAGCCATTGTAAACCTTGAAAATCAAATCTTTGTAATATTCACGAAGGCCTTTGCACCATTCAGATATTTGTTCCCTGCTTTCATGAGCCAAAGCTCCGAATATATACTGACCGACTGCATTTGCACAGAGGTTTGCGGTATATTCGGCCGTCGCACGATTAGAAAACTCAGGATTATCTGTAATCAGTGCTCCTATTCTCAAACCGCATGCATTCCATACCTTTGATGCTGTTTCTATACTTATTCTTCTGCCTTCGATTCCAGGTACATCCTTATCTGTAATTCCCCAAATACTAACCAGCTCTTTGTCTTCAATATAATATAATTCACGGTATGCTTCATCGCTTACCATCCAGATATTGTATTTGACGCAAAGTCTTGCAAGTTCTTTAAGGGTTTCCTTGTCATATAGCTGTCCTGTAGGATTATCATATGGTATCACCAGAAGTGCTCCCGGCTTATTTTCCTTTATGGCTTCCTCAATTTTATCAAGCTCCGGAAGGCTGAACTTTCCGTCCTCATTTAGATGACGTTTTATTGTAACAGTTTTGCGTCCTGTTCTTTCCGCAAAAGAAATGTAATTTGTGTACGCCGGAT
>ENA-UOOK01000962-UOOK01000962.1-fermentation-metagenome-genome-assembly--contig:-NODE-962-length-38772-cov-4.339696_pt1 | contig 38772 bp, 31 predicted proteins | sample MGYA00245777_ERZ724023 | MGnify/ENA primary metagenome ERZ724023 (study PRJEB28704, sample SAMN03018312) | fermentation metagenome | biome: anthropogenic terrestrial biome; feature: soil; material...
TATTTGAATCCCAAATCAATTCAGTCACTTCTGCTAAACGCAGCTTGATTCGTTTTCCGGAATCCCAAAATTGCGAACTTCTCTTGACACTAGCCTATTTTGACCAATGAAAATATCACTTAATTTAATGGGCAGGATGTCGCTGATCCGCAAACCTGTGTTAATTCCAAATTTGAACAGCAATCCATATTTTGGATCTCTTCCTTTCAAATAGTAATACATCTTGTTAATTTTCTGTTTGTCTCTAATTGGTTCAACTGTCATAGTAGTCCTCCATTATGCTTGTCAGCATTTTTATCACGTGTAAGAAAGTTACATGATGTTTTTCCATTAATCCTTCTCTTGTCATCAAAAGCTTAGAAATAGCAGTACATTTCTATGGATAAAAAAGTAACAAAATTAATAAATTGATACATTTTATGCTGAAAACTCTCTGGTAATTGGGAAGGAGGAAAAATAATATGGCTAATTTTATTATAAAGTCGAAGATTCCCAACGGAAATCACATATTGGAAATCGAAAGGAATACAAAAATTCCAGATACAACCAAAAATAATATATTAAAATTTAACACTATTCAAAATGCTAATTTTTCAGTCGTAGGTTTGGTAAAAGCTTGTGCAGAAGATATTGCAAATAAATTTCCCGGGATAGATCATTCACTCCTAGAAAACGCGAGCGTAATTCTTAGTAAGACGATATCGGGATTAACAGCGAGCTTATGGTGGACATCTTTCCGTACTTTTTGCAGTTGTACCGATTGGATGATTGCCCATTCCATAAATGTGGCAATGCTTTCTACAATCATAGCAGTAAAATCAAAAGAGCAGTCTGAAAACCAATATAGAATTTGTCTTGGCGCATTGTTGCATGATATTGGAAAACTTCTTATACCTAAAGAGATCGTCCAAAAACCTGGAAAATTAAGTGAAAAAGAAATTTCTATCATGAGACGGCATTGTGAAATTGGCTATTATGTAGCACAAAGGATTAATCTTCCGAACGATTCTGCCGATATTGTGTTGCAGCACCACGAGCGTATGGATGGAAGCGGTTACCCTCAATGTATCACGGCAGACCGTATTCCCAGATTCTCAAGGATTGTTATGATAGCAGATTCCATTGATGCCATTACATCTTTGCGGCCGTACAAGGACGCAGAAAACTCGAAAACCGGTGTTGATATTTTACTATCTGAAAAGTCAAAGTTTGATCCTTATTATATCGGTATTTTGCTTCAGTGCTTGAGAACGTAATGAGGGCGGCAAAACATGACAGCGTACAGGGGCAAAAAATATCTGGTACAAACCTTTTTATGTTATTGTATACTGTCGCTTAAATGCTTTCTGCCTTTTACGGGATAGCCAGGCAGTTTATATGAAAATATCGCTGAAACAATATATGAGTGCTGCAATCGACAGACTGATGCTGCTCCGCAGTTTATATATCATGTAATTTGATATAGAAGAAGATCTAAAATAAAAGGTATTTAAAAATCGATAAGAAAAATAAAATGAGTATGGTACTTCTCCAGCTTTGCAAATAAGTAATATTTATTGCCTAAAATTTTAAAATATGGGTATAATTTTACTGTTCCAAAGGAGAAAACATAAATTGAAAATTACTCATTTTATCTGTAATTGTTCTTGCTTTACATGGGGAAAAAAACTATACTGATATTAAATTGTGAAAGGAAGGGTGATATTTATGCCTCGCGGTAAACGGAAATCTCTTGAAGAACAGATTGCTGAAATCGACCGGAAAATCGCTCAGTTAACCGAATGCAAAAAAGAACTGCAAAAACAAAAAGAGCAGGAAGATGTAAAAAAACTTTTGGACGCAGCCAGCAAAGCTGGTTTAACTCCAGAAGCATTGGTAAAGAAGCTGGCAGAAAAGTCTTAAGCGCATTACTGCAAAAAATATTTGTGACAGACAAAAGGGGCGGAAAACGGAAATTACCGTTTTTCGCCCCACACCTTATTAGAGAATCCATCCAACGCTTCCAGCGAAAGAAGGGTTCTTTTAGTATTTTGGCGTGATTTCACGGTTTGTCGTCGCATACTGTAAAATTTGATTTCCCAGGTAGATGACACATATTTATCGTATAATACTTTCACCATTCCAGATGCCTTGCTTTTGTCATCGGTCTTTTGCACGCCATCAAATAACCGGCGCTGTTTGCTTCCTTTAAAATTCAGGAAAATATCTGTTCCTCGGTTTTGCACAGCTTTTCCAGTTCCAGCAGCTTTCATTACTTGCTCTTATTTTACATCGTTACAACAAAAAGCCCAGCTTTCGCTGAACCTTTTTTAACAGGCTAATTGGTAATTTTCCTACATGGATTTTAAATTAAAATATTTACTATCCGTTAATCTGCTAATCCGCAATTATAAGTGCCATACCATGTTTCCTGATTCATACTAGTACCTGTTTTCTGATAGCCCGCAAAATTAGCAAAACCTTTGCTAAATATTTTAATCTATACTAGAGAACCCAGTGTACTATTTTATTCCTTCAGACAGTTTGCTCAAGTCATTTTTAATGGACATAAAGTTTGATAGTAGGACATTTTGCAAATCGTCATCTATTTTGCTTATATACCATTTATTATCTGTTTTAACGCAGTTTATTTTTATCGTTTTATTTATAAATGTCTCTTTTGTATTTTTGATTTTATCAGACAAAGTTTCTTCAAATTCATTTTCAGCGGTACTGCTATTTACATTTGCCCCAGTAATCGCTTGAGCTATTATCTTCGCCAAGTAACTAGTTACAGTGTCTTTGATAATTGAGCTCCCGTCAATATATTTACAATCCACGGTTACTATGGCAGAATTTCCATTTATTTCGCTACTTTTTATGTTATAGGCTATTTTTTTCATGTTGTCTTTAAAGTAATTGCTAAGTTCTTTTTCAACTTTTTCTTCACCGCTTGATGTACTTGCAGAACTTGACAAAGAAGAGCCACTGTTTTGACTGACATATGTATTCATTTTTTCGCTATCTGATGCTTTTACTGCTTCAAAAAAATTTTTTACGGTATCTTCTGGCTTAGCTTGTTTCGCACAGGAACATAATCCAAATGATATAGTAAGAACCACGAATAATGATAAAAGCTTTTTCATAATATTCCTCCTAATTCAGGTGGAATTATACCACTTTTTTTCTATTTTTTCAATAAATCATATTAGCAAGAGAAACAGGTCATCAGAATTTTAAAAAACGTGAAGCAGAAAAAGCAAAAACTTTTTATGTTCTCCTGTCCAAACGGAACAAGATAGAGGATTTGTAATTCACTTAAATATCGGTTTTTGAACATTAAAATAAGTCATAGCTTGTTTGGTAACCAGGAAAAGGTCGCTTGAAAATGTATTGTAGCCCTACAATTTGGTTACAATGTCTTGCCTAATAGGCTTGCTTCCTTTACATGAAAATGATAAGATTAAATAAATAAAGCTTAATTGGGAAGTGACAAATGATGAGATTCCCTTCCATTCTTTTGCTAGGTGCAGCAACCGGATATTTTGTTTACCGTGCCAACCGCCGGAAAATTCTCAATGTGTCAGATATTGAGTTATGTAGCTCTGACAGGGCAGGAAGTGAGCTTTCCTGTGCGGCAGCCCTTCTTAAGTATTATCATTGCAATACTGCATGGGAACAGCTTAAAGACCGAATACCAAAATCCACGCTGAAACAGACGCCAGACGGTGCTGTGTGGAAAAGCCCGAAAGAGTATTTTATTGGTAATTCGGATTCTGCGGACGCACTTGGGTGCTATGCGCCGGTTGTCGCTGCTACCATGAATACTTTTTTGGTAGAAAAAGGATGGCGCAGAGCCGCTGACCTGACTGGTACGGACTTTTCAAAGCTACTTTCCAATATTGACCATGGCGACCCAGTTATTATCTGGGCAACGCGAGGAATGAAGCCATCCTATCCGGGGCGGATTTGGAAAATGCCCGGGACAAAAGAGACTTTTACTTGGATAGAACCGGAGCATTGTTTTCTTTTGGTTGGCTACGATGGTGATGGATATTACTTTTGTGATCCCGATTTGCCAGACGGTATCATTAGATATGAAAGAAAGCTTGTCGAAGAGCGGTATAACGAACTTGGCAGTCAGGCCATTGCAGCCTTAGTCTACTGATACAACAAGCAAATGAGGCCCTTTGCCAATAAGGTAATCTAAAATGGGAACAGCAAGAATTACCTTCTCCGCAATGTGCAAATGATCTGTCATGGTGGTTAGAGTCTGATGTTCATTTTGGCGCCTCGACTGAAACAAAACATCTATGAGCAGTTTGCTGCAAAGGTCATAGTAGGGCACTCTTTCAAACAGAAACTATTATTTCAACATTTTTTTCAAATACTGTCCGGTATAGGATTCTGGAACTTCTGCTACATGCTCCGGCGTACCGCAAGTTACAATCCGGCCACCGGCATCTCCGCCCTCTGGACCAAGGTCAATAATCCAGTCAGCCGTCTTGATAAGGTCGAGGTTATGTTCAATGACTACAACTGTATTCCCACCATCAACAAGACGCTGTAAGACTTTAATCAGCATATGAACGTCCGCCGTATGAAGGCCTGTTGTCGGCTCATCCAAAATATAAATTGTTCGCCCGGTTGCGCGTTTTCCAAGTTCCGCCGCTAATTTTACACGCTGTGCCTCACCGCCGGAAAGTGTTGTTGCAGGCTGACCAATTTTGATATAGCCGAGGCCAACATCCTGCAAAGTCTGCAACTTTCTTGCAATTTTAGGGAAGTTTCCAAAGAAGGAAACGCCTTCTTCCACTGTCATCTCAAGGACATCATAAATACTTTTTCCCTTATATTTCACTTCAAGGGTTTCGCGGTTATATCGTTTCCCCTTGCAAACTTCACAGGGTACATATACATCAGGAAGAAAGTTCATCTCAATCTTGATAATGCCGTCCCCTTCACAGGCTTCACAGCGGCCGCCCTTGACATTAAAGGAAAAGCGGCTTGGTGTAAAACCGCGTAACTTTGCATCCTGCGTAGAAGCAAACAGTTGACGGATATCATTGAAAACGCCTGTATAAGTTGCCGGATTAGAGCGTGGTGTGCGTCCAATAGGCGATTGGTCAATCGAAATGACTTTGTCCAATTCGGAAGCGCCTGTAATACTTCTGAACTTACCAGGACGTTCTTTCGCCCCATTGAGTTTTGAAGCAAGATAATTATAAAGGATTTCGTTGACCAGTGACGATTTTCCAGAGCCGGAGACTCCCGTGACACAGACGAATTCGCCGAGAGGAATTTCTACATCAATATTTTTCAGGTTGTTCTGAGAGGCACCGAAAATCTTCAGCTTTTTCCCATTTCCCTTTCGACGTGTTTTCGGTACTTCTACTTTTTTCCTGCCGCTGAGGTACTGGCCGGTAATGGATTCCTTGCATTTTACAATTCCGTCTACTTTGCCGCTGTATACGACTTTACCGCCGTGGATACCGGCACCCGGCCCAATATCGACAATATAGTCCGCCGCACGCATTGTCTCTTCATCGTGCTCCACTACAATTACTGTGTTGCCAAGGTCACGCAGGTGTTTAAGCGTGCTAAGCAGTTTGGCATTATCGCGCTGGTGCAGGCCAATGCTCGGCTCGTCCAGGATATAAAGTACACCGGTCAGCGAAGAGCCAATCTGCGTAGCAAGGCGGATCCGCTGGCTTTCCCCTCCGGAAAGTGTCCCGGCAGAACGGGAAAGCGTCAGGTATTCAAGGCCGACATCTTTCAGAAATCCAAGACGGTTTTTGATTTCTTTTAGGACAAGACGTGCAATCGTATTTTCCTTTTCTGTCAGTTTCAGGTTGTCAAGAAATTTAATCTCGTCGGAAACCGGCATGCCGCAAAAGTCCGCAATGTTAAGCCCACCTACCGTAACAGCAAGGCTGACAGGTGAAAGGCGCTTGCCATGGCAAGCGTCACATGGGATTGCGCTCATATAATTTTGAATTTCATCCCGAATCCAGTTGCTCTGTGTTTCATGGAAACGGCGCTCCAGATTGTTGATAATACCTTCAAATGCAGTCTCATACGAATTATGCCCTAGGACACTGTCCCGCTCCACGGCAATCTTTTCTCCTTTTGTCCCGTAAAGCAGGATATCTATAATTTGGGGCGAAAGCTTTCCGATTGGTGTGTCAAGTGAAAAATGGTATTTCCTCGACAGAGACCTCAGATACATGGCAGCTATCGTATTACCATCCATTGCCCATCCGCTGGCTTTCAGGCCGCCCTGGTTGATAGAGAGCCCTTTGTCCGGTATAATAAGGTCTGGGTCAATTTTCATAAAAACGCCCAGGCCGGAACACTTTGGGCAGGCGCCAAACGGGCTGTTAAAGGAAAACATCCGCGGTGTAAGTTCCTCAATACTGATACCGTGCTCCGGGCAGGCGTAGTTTTGTGAAAATAAGTGGTCTTCCCCTCCCACAACACTGATAATAGTCAGGCCACCGGAAAGGGAGGAAGCTGTTTCCACCGAATCAGCCAGACGGGACCGGATTTCCGGATGAATAACAAGCCGGTCTACGACAATTTCGACAGTATGCTTTATATTTTTTTCCAAAGAAATATCTTCAGAAAGGTCATAGAGGATTCCATCCACACGGACACGGACAAAACCGCTGCGGCGTGCAGCGTCCAGCTCTTTTTGATGGGTACCCTTGCGTGCCCGAACAACAGGCGCAAGCACAAGAATTTTTGTACTTTCCGGCAAAGAAATAACCTGGTCTACAATCTGGTCAATGGTCTGCTGACGGATCTCCCGCCCACAGACCGGACAGTGGGGAATTCCAATACGCGCATACAGAAGACGAAGATAATCGTAAATTTCCGTAACGGTTCCGACCGTCGAACGCGGGTTCTTGGAAGTCGTTTTCTGGTCAATGGCTATTGCCGGAGAAAGCCCGTCAATATAATCGACGTCCGGCTTTTCAACCTGACCGAGAAACTGTCTTGCATAGGAGGACAGTGACTCAACATAGCGGCGCTGCCCTTCCGCATAGATTGTATCAAAAGCAAGTGACGACTTTCCAGAGCCAGAAAGCCCTGTGAAGACTATCAGCTTATCGCGCGGAAGCTCAATGTTAATGTTTTTTAGATTGTGTTCCCTGGCACCTTTAATAAATATTGTTTTTGCCGGCATAGTACCCTCCACAACATTTGCTGTATCTGCTATTCCAGTCCATCTTGAAGCTCTTTGATCCTGTCACGCAGATAAGCCGCATGTTCAAATTCAAGGAGTTTTGCCGCATCTTTCATTTCGCGGGTAAGCTCCACAATCAGGCGCTGCTTTTCATCTTGTGAAAGGCTTCCGCGCTTTTTCTTCCTGCCCTCGTCTTTCGGCGTGGAAATTTCCAGAATATCTCCGACGGGTTTTATAATGGTCTTTGGAACGATGCCGTGCTCCTGGTTAAAGCCTAGCTGCAATTTCCGGCGCCGCTCAGTTTCCCGAATGGCTGCCTCCATGGATGGTGTCACCGTGTCCGCATACATAATCACTTTACCTGCCGCATTGCGCGCAGCACGGCCGATTGTCTGAATCAGCGAACGTTTGCTGCGAAGGAATCCTTCCTTGTCTGCATCGAGGATTGCAACAAGTGAAACTTCCGGGATATCAAGTCCCTCACGAAGCAGGTTGATACCGACAAGTGCATCGAATTTGCCGAGGCGCAGGTCACGGATGATTTTCATCCGTTCTACCGTATCAACATCGTAATGCAGATAACGGACCCGTATCCCCATTCCTTCGAGGTAAGAAGTTAAATCTTCAGCCATCTTTTTCGTAAGCGTTGTAATAAGGACACGCTCTTTTTTTGCAACCCGCAGGTTGATTTCCGAAATGAGATCATCAATCTGGCCATCGGTCGGTTTGACGATAATTTCCGGATCAACAAGGCCAGTCGGCCGAATTACCTGTTCCACAACCTGGGCTGATTTGCTGAGCTCGAAGTCACCAGGGGTTGCGCTTACAAAAATCACCTGACTGATATGCTGGTAAAATTCATCAAAGTTCAAGGGACGGTTATCATAGGCAGATGGCAGGCGAAACCCATAATTAATCAGCGTTTCCTTCCTTGCACGGTCCCCCGCATACATGGAACGCACCTGAGGCAGAGTAACATGCGATTCATCTACAAAGAGAAGGAAATCTTTCGGAAAGTAATCCAGCAAGGTAAAGGGTGAGCTGCCTGGGGCTCGGCCCGAAAGAACGCGAGAATAATTTTCGATTCCCTTGCAGAAGCCGACCTCCAGAAGCATTTCCATATCATATTTAGTGCGCTCCTGAATCCGCTGCGCTTCAATCAATTTTCCGCGTTCTGTAAACCATGCAGCCCGCTCTTCCATTTCTCGTTCCATCTCGCCGACGGCACGCTGCATCTTTTCTTTTGGAACAATGTAGTGGGAAGCCGGATAAATAGCAACATGCTTGAGGTCTGCAAATATCTTTCCGTTGAGCGGATCGATCTCACGGATACAGTCGATTTCATCTCCAAAGAATTCGACTCGTATGGCGCGGTCACTGGACTGGACCGGAAAGATCTCGACAACATCCCCGCGGACCCGAAATTTATTCCGGACAAAATTAATGTCGTTGCGCTCATACTGGATTTCCACAAGCCTGCGAAGAAGCTTGTCCCGGTTCATCTGCATTCCTGGCCTCAAGCTGATAACCATGGTGCGGTAGTCAATTGGGTCACCAAGGCTGTAAATGCAGGAGACGCTGGACACAATAATAACATCACGCCGCTCAGAAAGGGCTGAAGTCGCCGAATGGCGCAGCTTATCAATTTCATCATTGATAGCGGAGTCTTTTTCAATATAGGTATCTGTCGTTGGGATATAAGCTTCCGGTTGATAATAATCGTAATAGCTGACAAAATATTCTACAGCATCCTCCGGAAAAAGTGAGCGCATTTCCGTGCAGATCTGCGCAGCAAGTGTTTTGTTTGGCTCAAGAATCAAGGTCGGCCGGTTACACTGAGCGATAATATTTGCCATTGTAAACGTTTTTCCGGAACCAGTAACACCAAGCAGAGTCTGCTCCCGGTTGCCCTCTCCCAGTCCGTCAACAAGCTGTTTGATTGCTTTTGGCTGATCGCCTGCAGGCTGATATTTTGAAACTAGCTTAAAATTCATTCCTGACCTGTAGCTTCCTCCGGATTGAATAATTCCGGCAATATTTTGCTCTGTGCCATAGAAAGATAATCATTTCCGCTTACAATAATATGGTCAAGCAGGCTGACCTCTACCATTCCAAGTGCATCAAAAATCCAGCGGGTTGTATCAAGGTCCTGCTTAGACGGCATACATGAACCGCTGGGATGGTTATGCGCAAGGATTGCATAAACAGCATCAAAGCGGGAAGCAAGACGGATAATGGTCTTGATATAGATATTGGCTGTAGTAGCACTTCCGTCACTTACTTTTCCGCAGTACAAAATACATCCCCGGCTGTCAAGCAGCATCAGCATAACAGATTCATGCTGGCGGCCAATAAATTCTTTTACAAAGGCTTTTCCGGCTTCATCATAGGAACAAATCCGCTTTTTGTCGCGCTCGAGACTTTTTTGATACAAGCGGCAGAACTGTGGAATCATTTTAAGAAAAACAGCAGTGGACTCGCCAATACCGTTTACTTTCATCAGTTCTTCCAAAGGTGCATCAAACACACCGGCAACAGAGCCAAACTTCCGAAGAAGCTCATGAGCGATTGGGTTCGTGTCTTTCTGAGGAATTGCATAAAAGAGAAGCAGTTCCAAGGCTGCATGCGGTGTAAAGGAATCAAGGCCCACCTTTAGGAACAGCTCCTTTACACGCTCTCGGTGCCCTTTATGAATCGAGCTGGAGCTTTTTCCCACAGATTGTTTACCGCTCATAATTCATTCTGGCACTTTCCCTTCTTATATTCCATACCCATAGCTTATTATTATATACTAAAATCCGGCCTTTGAAAAGGCCTGCACCCCTTTCCGCATAACCCACAAAATGGTATAATCAAAGCCGGTACCAATGATCTTAGAAAGGACAGTTCTTTTTATGAAGACAGTAGCTGTCAGAGCAAATGACGCCGGGCAGCGTCTGGACAAATTTCTTACAAAGTCTTTTCCAAACCTGCCCCAGTCCATGATGTACAAAAGCATTCGTAAGAAAAACATTAAATTAAATGGCAGACGCTGTGAAATTTCCACCCGCCTGCAGGAAGGCGATATTCTTTCACTTTATTTGAAAGATGAATTTTTCCAGACAAAACCGAAAGAATACGATTTTTTGAAAGCGCCGGACAAGCTGAGCATTCTCTACGAAGACGAAAACATTATGCTCCTCGACAAAAAGCCGGGGCTGATTGTCCACCCGGACAAACACTACGAGCTTGACTCCCTGATTGCCCGAGTACAGCATTACTTGTTCGCTAAAGGGGAATATCATCCAGAAGCGGAAAACTCCTTTGCCCCTGCTCTGATTAACCGTATTGACCGAAATACGGGTGGAATCGTCATGGCTGCAAAAAATGCCGAGACGCTCCGCGTTATGAATCAGAAAGTAAAAGGCAGGGAAATCAGGAAGCTTTATCTCTGCGTTGTCTGCGGAAGAATGAAGCAGAAATCGGCAACACTGGAAGCTTATCTGACAAAAAATGAAAAACAGAACCGAGTTTATATTTCCGGGACGCCTTTGGAGAATGCCAAAATAATCCGCACAAAGTATCAAGTGATAGCAGAAAAAAAAGATTACAGTTTGCTGGAAGTAGAGCTGCTTACCGGAAGAACCCATCAAATCCGTGCACACTTAGCCTCGATTGGGCACCCTTTGGCTGGGGATGGAAAATACGGAAGGAATCTTCTGAACAAGCGTTCTGGTTTTCCCTATCAGGCCCTTTATTCTTATAAGCTGGACTTCTGTTTTACATCAGACGCAGGGATTCTGAATTACCTCAATCATTTGTCGTTTGAAGCAAAAAATATCTGGTTTCTTCCAGAGTTTTATGCCTTTCAATAAAACGCAGGGGGTCTGTAGATACTTTTCCGGTTTCTACAGGCTCCCTGCGTTTTATCTGCGCATGAATTTAAAATAACGTCATCTGACTGCTTTCAGGCAAGCCATTCAGGACACCTGCCTGAGACAAAGTTTCAATTACAGACTTTGAAACTTTGGAACGTTCCCGCAAATCGTCGATAGAAAGATATTTTTCGCCGTCTTTTGCAGCGGCAATACTATTTGCGGCAGCTTCACCAACACCAGCAAGGGAAAGAAAAGGCAAACGAATTTTCCCATTTTCCACAAGAAATTTCCTCGAATCCGAGTGATAAAGGTCAACCGGCAAAATTTCAATGCCGCGCGCCAGCATTTCATTGACAATCTGTAAGGTTGAATATTCCGCACTTTCTTTGGCGCTGGCATCTTTCCCCTTCATGGCAATTTCATTCATCCTGCGGCGGACAGCCTCGCTTCCCTGCATGACAAGAGCACCGTCAAAGTCTTCCCCGCGGACCGTAAAGTAAGCGGCATAGTACTCCACGGGACGGTGAACCTTATACCATCCGAGCCGAAGCGTTGAAATCATATATGCAGCAGCATGTGCCTTTGGGAACATATACTTGATTTTCATGCAGGAATCAATATACCACTGCGGCACACCATGGCCTTTCATCGCCTGAATGTACTCCGATGTCAGTTTCACCGGAGCTTTGCCTTTTCGGACGATTTCCATGATTTTAAATGCCATTTTTGGCTCAAGGCCTTTTTGCAGCAGATAAGTCATAATACTGTCGCGCGTTCCAATTACTTCTGAAATGCTGCAGGTGCCGTTTTTAATAAGCTCCTGCGCATTGCCAAGCCATACATCTGTTCCATGGGAAAGGCCGGAGACCTGTAGCAGGTCGGAAAATGTCTTTGGCTTTGAATCCATCAGCATTTGACGCACAAAATTGGTGCCAACTTCCGGCAGGGAAAATGTTCCGGTCTGCGAATTGATATCTTCCGGCTTAACACCAATGGCCTTTGTAGAATGAAAAAGCGACATTACTTCTGGGTCACTCATGGAAACCTTCATCACCGGGATGCCGGTGTAGTCCTCAAGGTAACGGTATATCGTCGGGACATCATGCCCCAGCTCGTCCAGTTTGCAAATGGTATCGTGAATCGAATGGAAATCAAAATGTGTTGTAATGCTGTCTGAAGAAGCGTCATTAGCGGGATGCTGAACCGGACAGAAATCAAAAATATCCATTCCTTTCGGGACAACCACCATGCCGCCCGGATGCTGCCCTGTGGTGCGCTTTACGCCCGTGCAGCCAAGCGAAAGGCGAAGTTCCTCCGCACGGTGCATCACCATTCCACGTTCTTCTTCATACTTTTTTACAAAGCCAAGCGCTGTTTTGTCTGCGACTGTGGAGATTGTCCCTGCTTTAAACACGTTGTCTTTGCCAAACAATGTTTCCGTGTAACGGTGAGCTCTGGACTGATATTCGCCGGAAAAGTTTAAATCAATATCTGGTGTTTTGTCCCCGTCAAAGCCGAGAAATGTTTCAAACGGAATGTTATGTCCGTCGCGGTTGTACTCTGTTCCGCAAACCGGACATTTTTTCGGTGGAAGGTCAAATCCGCTTCCGACGCTTCCGTCCGTTATAAATTCACTGTGCTTGCATTTCGGACAGACATAATGGGGCTGTAGGGGATTTACTTCGGAAATTCCAGCCATGTTTGCAACAAAAGAGGAGCCCACAGAACCCCGCGAACCGACAAGGTAGCCATGCTCAACCGAGTTTGCAACCAGTTTCTGGGCAGTCATATAAAGGATGGAAAAACCATGCTTTGTAATGGAACCCAGTTCACGTCCCAGACGCTTTTGGACAATCTCCGGAAGCGGATCGCCGTAAATTTCTTTTGCCCGGCGCCAGGTAATTGTGGTAAGCTGCTTTTCCGCACCCTCTATGAACGGGGGAAACGTGCCCATCGGAACTGGGCGGATATTATCAACCATATCCGCAATCAGATTTGGGTTTTTCACTACGACTTCATATGCTCTTTCTTGCCCAAGATAGGAAAACTCGTCCAACATCTCATCCGTTGTTCGGAAATAAAGCGGCGCCTGATTGTCTGTGTCTTTATAGCCTAAGCCGGCCATCAGAATTTTGCGGTAAGCCCCATCTTTCGGATCCATAAAGTGGACATCGCAGGTGGCAACCACAGGCTTGTTGAGCTTGTCCCCTAACCGTACAATCGTCCGGTTAAAATCACGCAGCTTTTCTTCATCAGGGACCATACCTTCACGGACCATAAATTCATTATTGCCAAGCGGTTGAATTTCAAGATAATCATAAAACAATGCGATTTCACACAGGCGGTCCCATGGCTGCCCTTCAAATACCGCCTCATAAAGTTCACCGGCCTGACACGCGCTTCCAATCAGCAGCCCTTCCCGATATTTTATCAGTTCTGTTTTCGGAATACGTGGATTGCGGTAGAAATAATCAAGATGGGACTTTGAAATTAGTTTATATAAATTTTTCAGGCCGACTTTGTTCTTGGCAAGAATAATCATATGATGAGATTTCATCTTTTTAACATCGCCGCCAGCCAGCGAAGTATTGATATCCGTAACCTTTGAAGCGCCTGTGTCTTCTTCCAGTCTTTGCAGCAGGTGGATAAAAATTTTTCCTAAGGTTGCAGCATCATCGCAGGCTCTGTGATGATGAAAATCATCAAGCTTCAGATATTTTGCAACCGTATCCAGTTTGCAGTTTTTAATATCCTTTAAAAGGGAACGGCACATTGGGACTGTATCAATGTAGGTATTATTAAAGTCCATACCATTGCGTTCTGCCGCTGCACGGAGAAATGAAGTATCAAAATCAGCGTTATGGGCAATCAGGACTGCATCTTTTCCACAGAAAGAGAAAAAAGAAAGTAATGCGTTCTGTTCGGATGGGGCATTTTTCACCATTGCGTCCGTAATGCTTGTCAATTCCGTGATCTTTTTCGGGATTGGTCTTTCTGGATTAACAAAGGTATCAAATGAATCTGTTATTTCCCTGTTTTTAATCTTTACGGCACCAATTTCCGTAATTCGGTCATTTGAAGGGCTGAGGCCGGTTGTCTCAACATCAAATGCAATAAATTCATCGCGGAAAGTTTTATCAGTCATGCCCTTTACGGCGGGCACAAGGTCGTTTACAAAATAAGCCTCCGTCCCATATAGGATTTTAATTGGCTTACCTTTCTTTCCCATTTCATCAGCGGTATTCATTGCTTCTGGAAAGGCCTGGACAACGCCGTGGTCAGTAATGGCAACAGCCTTATGGCCCCATTCAGCCGCACGCTTTACAAGAGCACTTGCTGCTGTGACACCATCCATAGCAGACATATTGGTATGCATGTGAAGTTCTACGCGCTTTTGTTTTGCCATATCGGCTATTTTGATTTGCTCTACCTTTGCAATGCCACGCGGCCGGATAACGATTTCATGATCATATTTGTCATATTCAACTTCGCCGCGAACAAAAACAGTCATCCCAACGGCCAGCATATCAAGGGTCCTGCATTGGTTGGCCATTTCAATGATTTTAAGCGTAATCGAACTGGTATAATCCGTAATATTAATGGAGTAAATTTTGCGCTGCTTATCACGTGTTTCTTTTTTATCTACAGAAAAGATTTCACCCCAGACTGACGTTTTCCCAATATCCGGAGTAACTTTTGAAAGAGGTATCGGTTCAACTTTCCCAACATGTCCATAAATATCCTTCGCGGTTTCCGGAAGAATACATGGGTATAAGGTATCCCCTTTCCGGACACTGATGGTATTAGATTCGGGTATATTTTGCCCTGTACCGTGCTCACAGGAAAGGCCATTTTTCTGGACCGTTTCGGTACGCTGCTTTGTTTCCTTTGTTTTTTTCCAGTGTTCAAGATACGTCTGGTCACTTTTCTGTACGGAAAGGACTCCGTCAAAATGTACCGGAACGGAAATACCAAACTCTTCCAAAATGAGCTGAGATAAAATGTGATCTGCATGGCGTGAAAGTAGCAGTTCCCCGCCCCCATGATGAAGTGTTACAGTAAGTGCACCATTTTCCATTCGTGCAGATGAATCCTTAAAAGTTCCGTTAATGCTGGCTTCACGCCTTTTTAATTCCATAACAAGGCTTGGAAAATATTTTTCGGAAAAGCACTCTTTGGCATAAGCAGGGTGAACGGCCGCATGATTCAGTTTGAGGGCTTTGCAAGCACAAATCCGTTCTTCAACGCTGTAAAGGACAGAACGTTCTACAAGAGTGGAGAATAAAACACAAACAGACAGTGCACGCTTTTCAGAATCAATTTGCAGGGATGTAACGCTTCCCTCCCCTATCACCGGTGGGAGACCGGATAAATCTATGTAAGGGCTGAAAAAATCTCCAAACTGTTTCAACGGTGTCTCTTCCTTTACAGGTTCTCAATTTCTCGCATCAGTTCGCCAACCAATTCACTTTCCGGCACACGCCGGACAATCTTTCCCTTCCTGAAAATCAAGCCGCAGCCATCACCGCCTGCGATTCCAACATCCGCTTCGCGTGCTTCTCCAGGCCCATTGACCGCACACCCCATCACAGCAACCGTTATGTTTTTCTTGCAACCGGAAAGACGACGCTCTATTTCCGAGGCAATAGGAATCAGGTCGATTCTTGTACGGCCGCATGTTGGGCAGGAAACAATTTTTACTCCGCCGCGCATTCCGAGCGATTTCAAAATATCAGTACCTGCCTGAACTTCACAAACTGGGTCTGCCGTAAGTGAAACACGGATTGTATCGCCAATTCCTTCACGCAGAAGCGTTCCGATTCCAATTGATGATTTCACAATCCCCATCCGTTCCGTCCCGGCCTCAGTCACACCAAGATGCAGCGGATAGTCACAGTCTTCCGCAACGATTTCATTTGCCCGAATCATAGTTTCTACATTGGAAGACTTGATTGACAGGATAATATTCCTGAAATCAAATTTTTCAAGAAGTGTAGCATGGTGTAATGCGCTCTCTGCCAGCGCACGCGGTGTCGGCCCGTTATACTTTTCCAAAATTTCTTTCTGTACAGAGCCAGAATTTACGCCGATCCGAATGGGAAGGTTCCGCATCCGGCAGACATCTGCAACTACTTTTATCCGTTCCTCCGAACCAATATTTCCAGGATTGATACGGATTGCATCTGCACCGGCCTTAGCTGCTTCAACTGCAAGCCGGTAATCAAAATGGATATCAGCTACCAGCGGAATCGTCACTTCTTCTTTAATAGCCGGAATCAAATCAACGGATTCCTTGTCCGGTACTGCAACACGAAGTATTTCGCAGCCTGCATCTGCTAACTTTTTGGCTTGAGAAACATTTCTTTTAATGTCGTGGGCCGGAGCGTTCAGCATGGACTGAACAGTAATCTGTGAACCGCCGCCAACCGGAACACTTCCGACCATTATTTTTCTTGAATTCCGCATTATCCTCCCAGTCCCTTTCCGGTTACAAGGCGAAGAATATCACTGTATGCAATGACGACCATAAAGCACATCAGAAGAGCAAATCCAACAGTTTCGACCATACCGACATATTTTTCATTAACCGGTTTGCGGCGGATTGCTTCAACAATAAAAAGGAAAAGCTTGCCGCCATCCAGAGCGGGAAACGGAATCAAATTGAATACGCCCAGGTTTACTGTAATCAGCATCATAAGATAAAGCACATTGTTGAGACCGGCCATAAAGCTTTCTTTGAGCCCTGCAGTTACTGCCTGGCCAACCGCATCAGCTGCTCCGATAGGGCCAGCCATTTCATTCAGGCCGTACTTCCCGCTTAGAAAGCTGATGAGGCTGTACCACACCAGACGAACCACAGAGACAGTATCCTGTGCTGATTTTGAAATCAGGGAGCCAAAGTTCTTCGGAATGGCTTTGACATAGAATTCAAGCGAAACATATTTTTTTCCACTGATTTCCCGTGAGTGTAACTTAACATCGTTAAATGCAAGCGTTTTGCCGCTCCGGTTTACTACAATATCAACAGAAGAAGGATTCGCAGTTGCAAATGCAAAAGAAAGATCTTTATCCCCATAAACACGGTATTTGTCAACAGAGATGAAGGTGTCTCCCACTTTCATCCCTGCAGCTTCAAATGCTGAATTTTTTGAAAACTCTGCAATCGTTGTAGAAGAAAAAGCTTCCTGCTGGCCGAGAAGAATCATCATAAGAACGATTCCGAGGATGATGTTCATCACAGCACCCATAATTACAACGATAATTCTCTTCCAGACAGGCTTACTGTAAAATGAACCCGGTGTCTTCTTGCTGCCATCTTCCCCTTCCATTGCACAGAATCCGCCGATTGGAAAAAGGCGAAGCGAATAGGTCGTTTCGCCTTTTTGAAAATGAAACAGCGTAGGACCCATTCCCATTGCAAACTCATTTACTTTTACACCACAGAGCTTCGCCGTAAAAAAATGGCCAAATTCATGGATAAAGATCATAAAGCCAAACAAGAGGACTGCAATAATAATTAAGATTACACGTATGATAGTAATCACCTCAATACATCGGCTGAGTCCGCAACATATCTGCGTGCGGAGGCATCGGCTTCTATAATATCATCAAGAGAGAATGTCTCCGGCGCATCAGGCTGGCGTTTTACAGCACCGGTGACGAGAATGCCAATCTCCGGGAAAGAAATTTTCCTTTCTAGGAAAAGGCTTACAGCGGCTTCATTTGCTCCATTTGCCGCCGCCGGTGCAAGGCCGCCGCGTGCCATTGCTTCCCGGCAAGCTGAAAGGCAGCAGAATGTTTCCTCGTCCGGGTGGGCAAAAGTAAGCTTTCCATATTCGGAAAGATCAAGCTGCCTGACTGGCGAGGGAAGACGTTCAGGACAAGTAATTGCATATTGGATGGGAAGCCGCATATCCGGAACACCAAGCTGGGCTATAACAGCATTATCCTGATATTCGATCATCGAATGGATAATGCTTTCCCGCTGAATCAGAATATCAATCTGTTCCGCGGGAACCTGAAATAGCCACGACGCTTCCATCATTTCAAGGCCCTTGTTCATCATGGTTGCGGAGTCAATCGTTACTTTTGGTCCCATGTGCCAATTTGGATGGCAAAGTGCCTGCTCGGGCGTAACAGTTTTCAATCGTTCAGCGTTCCACCCAAAAAACGGCCCTCCAGAGGCCGTAAGAATAATCCGCTTTAATGCCTGTTTTTCAGGGCACCCCTGAAGGCACTGGAAAATAGCTGAATGTTCGCTGTCAACTGGAATGATTTTTATGCCGGCATCAGCCGCAGCACTCATAACAATGGAACCTCCGGCAACAAGAGTTTCCTTATTGGCAAGCGCAACATCTTTTTTTGCCGTAATTGCCGCAAGAGTAGGCCTTAGGCCAACAAGTCCAACAACAGAGTTGCAGATAAGATCAGCCTTAGGGATGGATGCGGCTTCACACAGCCCTTCCATTCCTGCGACAATTTTTACGGGAAGATCAGAAACAGCAGATTTCAGTTCCTTTGCAGCAGCTTCATCGTAAACTGCTGCCAAATCCGGCTGGAATTCACGAATTTGTTCCTCTAACAGAGAAATATTATTCTTAGCTGCCAATGCACAGACAGAAATACCAAGCCCGCGGACAACATCAAGAGTCTGTTTTCCAATTGAGCCAGTAGAACCCAAAATTGATAAGCATCTTTTCATTAGTATTCACCACAGAAACAGATTATTGCATCTTTGCTGATTAAAGCACAATCGGCATCACATGCACAATGAGGTAAACAAACGGCGCTTCAAAAATCACACTGTCAAAACGGTCCAAAATACCACCATGGCCTGGAATAATTTCACTGAAATCCTTGATATGGCAACTGCGTTTTATCAGAGAAAAGCTCAGGTCACCAATAATGGAAAGTACGGTTCCGAATACTCCAATGACAAAAAGGGAAAGGTATGAAATTTTAATACCTTTACCATAGTACCGCTGAAACAGAAAACCTAAAAACAACATGGAAAAAATATTAAGTACAAAAGAGCCCACGACGCCTTCTTTTGTCTTTTTAGGGCTAATGTCTGGACAAAGCTTATGGCGACCAAACATACGCCCTGCAAAAAAGCCTCCAACGTCAGACATCCATGCCGAGAAAATAGCAATGATGGCATAAAACATCCCATGTTCCCCACCAAAGTCACGTAAATAAATAATAGTACAGAGGGAAGTTGGAATCATAACTGCCATACTGTACATGACTCCAACTTCACGGAAGGTAAGATTGGAATGATAGAAGATCAGACCAACGAAAATCACTACGGTGTACAGGAAATAAAAAAGGTCACGCCAAATTCCGGTGCCAAGGAAAGGGAAAATCATGGCAAAGACAAGGCTCGGAATCATCAAAATATAGTTTTTGATGAAGTGAAGTGCCGTTCCAATTTCATACACGCCAAGCACAGAGACAAGGGAAATCGCGATATTGAGAGCAAGGCGGAACGAATGGTTAAAAACAACGATCGCCGCCAACAAGATTACAAGTGCTATCGACGAAGTTACCCTTTCTTTCACTCAAATCCCTCCAAAGCGCCTGTCCCGCTTTGCATAAATATCAAATGCACGCTCAAGGTCAGCCGGGGTAAAATCTGGCCAGAGGGTATCCATTACCAGATATTCCGTGTAGGCTGACTGCCAGAGCATAAAGTTTGAAGTACGCTGCTCCCCGCTTGGCCGGATAATCAGGTCTGGATCCGGCTCTCCCGCCGTATAAAGGCGGGAAGCAATATCAGCCTCTTCAATCTCCTCAGGCTTGATTTTCCCCTGCTGCACGTCCTGCGCTAAAAGGCGTACAGCTCGTACAATTTCAGCTCGTCCGCCATAATTCAGCGCAATGTTCAGTACCATGCCGGTATGGCCAACTGAAGCCTCCTTGATTTCATCAATTAATTTCCTCAGTTGAGGATCAAACACAGAAGTATCACCTAAAAAACGGACTTGTATATTCCTATTTAAGAAATTGTCAAGGGCATCTTTCAGATAAATTTTGAAAAGACTGACAAGTGATAGAACTTCTTTTTGCGGGCGTTTCCAGTTCTCTGTGGAAAATGCATAAATGGTTAGGTATTTTAGGCCAATGTCTCCGCAGTAAAGGACCATCTGCTTAAATACTTTGGCACCGGCTGCATGTCCAGCGGATCGTGGCAAGCCGCGTTTTTTTGCCCAGCGGCCGTTCCCATCCATAATAATACCCAGGTGTTGTGGCAAAACCCTTTCGGCCATAATCTTCTATATCTCCATAATTTCCTTTTTTTTCGTTTCGTATGCACTGTCACACTTGTCACAGAACTGATCCGTCAGCTTTTGTGCCTCTTTTTCTTCCTCCTTAAGATCGTCCTCTGTAATCTCCCCCGTCTTCTTTTGTGCCTTCAGGCGATCCATTGCATCACGCCGAACCGCTCGGATTGCAACCTTAGTTTCTTCTGCCATTTTTGCAATTTCTTTATCGAGATCGCGGCGACGTTCTTCGGAAAGAGGAGGAAAAGCAAGGCGGATAACTTTTCCGTCACTCTGCGGGTTTATGCCAAGGTCAGATTTTTCAATGGCACGCTCTACTGCCTTACAGGCAGAGATATCCCATGGCTGAATTGTCAGTACACGGGCTTCACTTACAGAAATGGCCGCAATCTGGTTAATCGGAGTCGGCGTGCCATAATAATCGACACGGATACGGTCCAGAACAGACGGATTTGCACGGCCTACGCGTACGGATGCGTAGTTTTCGTCAAGGACCGCAAGAGATTTTTCCATCCTAGTCTTGGCATCCTTCAAAACGTCTTTCATCTCAAATCCTCCTTAATAATTGTTCCAATATGTTCTCCGCAGATAGCCCGCTTGATGTTTTCCGGTTCCTCAATACTGAAAACACAAATGGGAATCCGGTTATCCATGCAAAGGGAAGCAGCAGTGCTGTCCATAACCTGGAGGCCTTGATTCAAAACATCAAGATAAGTCAGTCTGTCATAGAGGTTACGGAGAATCTCATCATTTAAGGACCCGGTAGCCTCTTTCCTGTATCTTGAAATAAACGGGATGGTATTGCCCTCATCAATCAGTTTTACAGCAGCTTCCACCTGCTGATATCTCACATCCAGTTCATCTGCGAGTATCTTATTCATATCCATAAAAAGCAGTACTCCTTTAAGCTATCTAATGTCTTTTAAAAATGAAGTGTATCCTTTATAGGCTTCATACACATCAGCCTTGCTGGTAATCTCAAATGGCGCATGCATATTCAGAACAGCCACACCACTGTCAACAACTTCCATTCCATATTCAGCCAATATATAAGCAATGGTTCCACCGCCCCCGACATCTACTTTTCCAAGTTCTGCAGTCTGGAACATCACCTTGTCATCATTTAACACTTTACGTATTTTTGCCAGATATTCCGCATTTGCATCGTTAGAGCCGTTCTTTCCCCTAGCTCCGGTGTGTTTCTTAATAACAAGTCCATTTCCAAAGAAGGAGGAGGATTTCTTATCATAAGCGTCTGCATACATTGGATCATAAGCTGCGCCTACATCAGAGGAAATCATAGCGGAATTTGCCATTACATGGCGCAGCTTTAACTCAGAGAAGCACCCCATTTTATCTATTAGATCTGCAACCGCATTCTCAAAGAACCTAGAATGCATACCTGTTGCACCAACACTGCCGATTTCCTCTTTATCCACAAGTATACAACAGGATGTGCGCTCTACATGATCTACTTCCAACATGGCAGCGAGGGAAGTATAAGCACATACACGGTCATCCTGGCCGTATGCCATAATCATACTTCTGTCCAGGCCACAGTCTCTTGCCTTTCCCGCCGGTACTACCTCCAGCTCTGCCGACATCAGATCTTCCTTTTCTATATCATAAGCTTCCTTGAGCAGCTTCAGAATCTGTGCGGCTGCCGCATCCTTTTCTTCTCCTGCCAGCGGTTTACTGCCTATCAAAATATCAAGGTTTTCTCCCTCCACAACTGTGGCGGCCTTCTTTTCCATCTGTTTGCCGGACAAATGAATCAGCAGATCAGTGACCACAAATACAGGTTCTTCTTCTTTTTCTCCGATAGATATTTCAACTTTCGTCCCATCCTTTTTCACGATTATGCCGTGAATTGCCAGTGGCAGCGTTACCCACTGATATTTCTTAATTCCACCGTAATAATGGGTGTCAAAATACGCAAATCCGCTTTCCTCATATAAAGGGTTCTGCTTCGGATCCATCCTGGGAGAATCAACATGGGCACCGAGTATGTTCATGCCCTGCTCCAGGTCATTTTCTCCGATGTTAAAAAGTGCAATAGATTTTCCCATCCACGCTGCGTAAACCTTGTCACCCGGATTCAGCCGCTGTACAGAAGAAAGCTCCCTATAGCCGCCCCTTTCAGCCTGCCTGATAATTTCTGTAACACATTCACGCTCTGTCTTTCCTGCATCCAGGAATTTTTTATAATCCTCGTTTAAGGAATTCAGTTTACTTAGCTGCTCATCTGTGTAAACTTCCCATAAATTTTTATCCATAGTAAAATTACCTTTCTAGTTGCAGCGCATTTCTAAAACCGCATCTTTTCTTCAAAATAAGCTTTTATATCTTTATCATCATAATTTTCTTCCATCTCAATATACAATTCAGTATATATTCTAGTCCTATTAACACTGGTGCTGGAATCGCTCTTACCGCCGTTATTGCCGTCATCGTCGTTATTATTCTTTTCATTTTCCTCATGACTTAACCCTGATATTTCATTGAACACCTTTTCTGTAGTTATCATAATTACACTTCCATCGGGATTATAACCCCTGTTAAGGACGCCTTTCTCCAATACTCCCATTACTTTTAACTTATTGTATTTTTTATTCTCATCCTCAGCACTATGTTCATTGTCGTATGGTAAAAACATAATTTCGTCACCTTGTTTTAAGTGGTAGCCTTCAATTAAGCTGTATTGATTAGTTTTTTCATTATTAACATAGGTATTATTTACAACCAAAATACCATTTTCTTTATCTAAATCTTCTTTATTGCCACTTCCTGTTATAAGCGAATCTTTTAATACCTCGAAATTTTCATCCCCAATAATCATAAAATTCGAATTATGCACTACAACAAAATTGTCTTTCTTTGTTGAAAAAGCGTTTGGTGCCATTTCTTTGATCTTCTTACTGATTTTGTTATCATCAATCAACATCTCTCCATTCATCTGTCTAATTTTATAAACCCTCTTTACATCGTTTACTCCTCTTATTTCATCATATATTTTATCTGTGACTTCTGGATCCTTCATCATTATGGCGTAATCGCCCTTATTAGAGTTATCTATAATATTAGCTTTAAACATGAAATCCGAGAAGGATGCAAAGGTTATGAATAAGGTTATACTAATTACCATAGAGAATACTGTTATAATAAATCTTTTTCTGTTTCTTCTTAGGTTTTTAAAAGCTATTTCTCCTTCTACTCCTAATACTTTTCTAATTAAAAAGGTAAATAAAGATTTTTTGATTTTATGGAAAGATTCCTTTTTTAAACTTCCTGTATTTCTAACAGCTTCAAGAGGTGAAACCTTGCCTGCTTTCCTCGCAGGTCCAATGGCGGATAGAAACACTGTTATTAACCCTATAGCTGCACTAAATAAAAAGACTGGTAGTGAAATACTGATCTCCATATCCCTTATAAATCCTGCCTCAAATTTTAGCAAGCTAATTATATAGAACACTATTTTCATGGCTAATACCCCAGAAAACAACCCTATAGGTATTGCTATTACACTAAGAATAAACGCTTCTTTCAGTACAATACCAATTATCTGGGAAGGTGTTGCACCAACTGATCTCAAAAGCCCAAACTGACTAACTCTTTCCAAAACAGAAATATTGAAGGAATTGTATATAACTGCAACTGTTGATACAACAATCAGTACAATGAAAAATAGTAATAGTGCTATTATGGTACTATTGAAAGTATCATTTAGGCTTTCTGCCGATAATCTGAGAACCTGGTTGTTATATTTGATGTTTCCACTATCTAATCCGACATCATTTGCAATAGCGTTTATCTTATCATTAGCGTTTTTTATGTTATGTAGTTGGATATAAACTGAATAATCACCGTTTTTCCCTTTTGAAATAGTTTTCTCTTCCGAAATGGTTTTATTCTCTATGCTTGCCCCAACTTCACTAAAATATTCTTCATCTATGCCAGTAATCCCAGTAGTTATTAGTTCTCCCTTCCAAACGTATCCTGGATTAGTAAATCCAACTACTGTATACTCCTTTTCTCCTCTTTCATCAAATTTTACCTCATGACCTTTATCATCAAGTATACTTTGCCCTATAGCCAATTTAATAGTATCTCCTAGATTTACTTTATTCTCAAAATAATTTGCCATCCAATACTCTATAGCAATTTCATCTGAGGTATTAGGAAATCGCCCTTCTTTTATCTTATAAGGGAGCATATCTAATGCTTTTTCTTCGAAGCTCACTATATTTAGATATCTATGTGAGAAATTTCTTCCATACATCTCCTTTTCTTCCTCTGTAGCCTCTCTTACTATGCCATATCCCCGATATAAACTAGCTCCAGATTCCTTTACTTCTACATGATTAACTATCTTTTCTAAAGTTTCGCTGCTTATATTTGTAAAACCTGCATGATAACTGCCATTTTGTCTTATGGCATCTTTGACCAAGGCTTCTCTTGTACTCGCAATGATTGTACCTATAGCAGAAACCATAGCCACTGACAAAATTATTCCTAATATTGTTAATAAAGTTCTGTTTCTTTGCCCTTTTAAGTATCTGTAAGTAATTTGCTTGTAGTTTGCCATGCTTCTACGGTTTTTCACTGTTCCTCACCTCGGCTCATATAGTCCTCATCTTTTACGATCATTCCATCTTCTATTGATATGATTCTATCTGCCTGAGATGCAATATTTAAATCATGAGTAATAATGATTAAGGTTTGATTGTATTTTTTTACAGATATCTTTAGCAAATCAACTATCTCTTTGCTGTTTTTACTATCTAAATTTCCTGTAGGCTCATCGGCTAACACTATAGACGGATTATATGCCAGCGCTCTTCCTATAGATACTCTTTGCTGCTGTCCACCAGATAATTCATTAGGCAAATGATTTCTTCTATCATCTAGCCCCAATATATTAATCAGCTCCTGAAACCTATCTTTATCAATTTTATTGCTATCCAGCAATAGCGGCAAGAGCATATTTTCTTCTGCAGTTAGTACCGGCACTAAATTATAGAATTGAAATATTATGCCTACATTTCTCCTTCTGAATATGGCCAGTTCCTTTTCCGACAGACTATATACATCAACACCATTTACAAATACCTTACCACTGCTCGGCTTATCAACTCCACCTAACAAGTGCAGCAAAGTACTTTTACCTGAGCCACTGGCTCCTACCACCGCTACAAACTCTCCTTGGCATATAGACAAATTAATATTTTTTAACGCTTCCACTTTCGTATTCCCAGTACCATAACTTTTGCACAAATCAATTGTTTTTACTATCTCCATATGTAAATCTCCTTTCAAAATAGAAAATAGGGGGACGGTTCTCCAAAAATTAGGGAGCCATCCTCCAAAAGAGATTATCTTCATTGCAGAGAAAAGTATTCTCTTGCTGAAGAATATCCCCTTGTAGAAATATTATAAAATGCCAACCTTACAATTAGGTGAATATAAATATTACTTTTTTGTAAGAAAAGCGGAATATTTCCTTGCCTTATTCCACTAGATTATTCCCTTAAGGAAACTTATAGTAAACTCCGTTCCCTGCCCTTTTTGGCTCTTTACAGAAATAGCTCCATTTTGAGATTCAATTATTAGTTTAGTTAAGTTTAATCCAATACCTATACTTTCAGGTTTGATTTCACTTTTCCCTTTATAGAATCTTTCGAATACATGAGGGATATCTTTTTCGTCTATACCTTCCCCATTGTCTTTTATTATGATACTGCTGAATAGGGGTGTTTCATCCAGGATAATTTTAATTTTACATTTATCTCCTTTATTATCCAATTTTGAACTATTTTCCCCTTTCTGCGAATGCTCAATAGAGTTTTTAATTAAATTTATAAGTGCTTCTGCAGTCCAATCTTTATCACCATGAAAAGCCGCCTTAACATTGCCCAGAACTTCTATAGATAGATCCGGTACAGGTGTGGCTAATGTAGATAATGCTATTTCAACTGCATCAATTAATAAAATCTTTTCTTTTTTAAAATCTATAGCTCCTGCTTCTATTCTGGCTACTTTTAACAGATTTATAGTTAGCCACTCCATTCTTTCCAACTGGATCTTGGACTTTTGCAAAAATTTTATTTTCACTTCCTGCTCCATATTTTCATTATCCAACATTAGATCATTCAGCATTATCAACGAAGAAAGCGGAGTTTTTAGTTGATGTGATATATCAGAAATAGTATTTTTAAGAAATATCTTATCTTTTTCCAGAGCTTGAAGGGTGTTTTCTAATCTATTGGCCATTTGATTAAATTGATGATATAAAATATTAAATTCGCCCTCACCTTCATCTTTCAAAGAAACATTAAAATCTCCTTCAACAACCTTTGTAGCTCCCATACTCAATTCTTTCACTTTTTTATAAATCCAGCTGTATTCTTTATTTGCCACAAACCCCAATGACACAAGGAATAGAAATGTAATGATGAAATTTGTGATTTGTAGTGTTTGATTAATGTCTTTTAGTATTGGTTGTAGTGATTTATTCATTTTTAAGTTGTAGCCATAGCTTTTTAAAACTTCCTGCCCAATTTCAATAGCATCTTTATGAATATTTTTCGTGATATACGGTATTATTGCTTTTTCCAACTCCGGGTAGTCTTTAAGTATATTTCCTACTAATGCCTGATTTTGCTCAACTATTTCATCATTTATTTTACCCATAAAAAAGCTTGCTATAATAAATCCTATTGCTCCGAATATTAGCACAAGTATCGTTAATTTTATCAGTATAGATTTAAATTCTTGATTCCTCAGAATGCCCACACTATTATTACTATTAACATTTCTATTATTAGTGTTATTATTAATGTCATTATTAGCGCTATTACTGGTGTTGCTATTGGTGTTACTATTAGTGGCATTTTTACTCATGTTCAAAGCCTAGCTCCCCCTTACAGGTATATCCCATTTATACCCGATACCTCTTACTGTCTTTATATATTCAGGGCTTGAAGAATCTTCTTCAAGCTTTTCCCTAAGCCTTCTTATATATACCGACAATGTATTATCATCAACGAAGTCTCCTTCTACATCCCAAAGCTTCTCAAGGATAATACTTCTTGTTAATGTACACTGAGAATTTTGCATTAATATCAACAGCAGCTTATATTCTGAAGGGGTTAAGAAGATATCTTTCCCTTTAATCACAACTTTGCTTTCTATTTTTTTTACTGTAACATCCTTTGACTCTAAGATTGCTATATCTTGAGATTTTTGAGCAGTTTGAGAGTATCTCCTCATAACTGCATTAATTCTTGATAATAATTCTCTTATTCTAAACGGTTTTGTTATGTAATCATCTCCACCAATATCTAGACCCATAACAACATTTACCTCTTCATCAAGAGCCGTTAAAAAAATTATAGGTGTGGTTTTACTTTTCCTGATGTGTTTACATAAATCATATCCGCTGCCGTCAGGTAGGCTTATATCAAGTATTATAAGATTATAATCCTTCTCATCAGCTAACTTTTTCCCTATTGCTAAGTTATTAGCTAGATCTACTTCATAACCTTCGTTTTTAAGAGAGTATTCTATTCCCATAGCCAAGGTTGAATCATCTTCAACTAAAAGTATTTTGTTCAAAATATCACCTCTCTAAATTTTTATTCCACTTCTTTACTCTCACCCCATTGTGAATTTATCTGTATAAAACGTCTTCTTCATGGTCTATATCTTTGTCTATATCTTTGTCCTTAAAGTCCTTAATCTTTTCTAAAAACACTTCACCATATTTTGCAAGTTTAGCTTGTCCCACACCAGATATGTCCAAAAATTGCAGTTCTGTAGTAGGCATATGTATACACATTTCTCTTAGTGTCGCATCTGTAAAGACAATATATGCAGGAACTCTTGCCTCCGAGGCAATTTTGTTTCTAAGTAATCTCAACCTTTCAAACAACTCCTCATTGACCACTGTATTTATTCCTTTAAATTGCTTATTTAACTGTTTAATTTTTATTGACTCATCCTTATCATTTTCTTTACTATCTCTTTTATTATGCTCTTTATCATATTTCAATATTTTCATCTTTATCTTAAAGCCCTCAGAAAGCACATCATAAGCATTTTGCGCAAGTTTAATAATTGGATAATCATTGTTGACTGTCTCTAGGTAATCATTTAAGATTAGGAAATTAATTATGTTTCTGATTTTATCTTCTGAAATATCAGCCATTAAACCATATGTAGATAATTGGTCAAGCCTGTTAGCTATTAATCTTTTATTCTTGCTGCCACGTAATATATCAACTATCATTTTAACTCCAAAACGTTCACCTGCTTTTTTGATACATGACATAATTTTTTGAGCTTCTATAGTTATATCCGCTTCTTCAAAATTTGTTTTACAATTTGAACAATTACCACAATAATTTGACGGTTTTTCTCCAAAATAATTTAAAATATATTCCCTTAAGCAATCGTTTGTATGACAATAAAATGTCATTATTTTCAGTAATTCTCGGTCTTTTTTCTTTATAGCTTCAATGGTTTCTGGATCAGTATCATCATTATTTTCATTAGAGTAGTTAATTAAAAGTTGGTTTGTGACCACATCCTGTCCACTATAAAATAGCAAACAATCTGCAGCCTCACCATCACGTCCTGCTCTACCTGCTTCCTGATAATAGCTTTCAATATTTTTCGGCATATTATAATGTATGACATAGGACACATTAGATTTATCAATGCCCATACCGAATGCATTTGTGGCAACAATAATATTACTCTTGTCATAGATAAAGGAATCCTGATTTTCCCTTCGTTCCGTTTCCGAAAGCCCTGCATGATATTTTGTAGCATTAAATCCTTCGCTAATTAAATTGCTGCACACTTCATCAACAGTTTTTCTCGTGGAACAATAAACAATTCCACATTTCTTTGCGTTTTTACTCACATATCCTTTTAAAGCGGAAAATTTGTCTTTTGGTTTTTGTACAGAGAAATACAGATTTTCTCTATCAAATCCTGTTGTTATAATATAAGGATTATCCAAGTTGAGTTTTTCTACTATATCAGCTTTTACTTTTAAGGTAGCCGTTGCAGTAAATGCTGTTACAACGGGTCTATTTTCGAAACTGCTGATAAATTGTGCTATTTTAAGGTAACTTGGCCTGAAGTCCTGTCCCCATTGGGAAACACAATGAGCTTCATCTATTGTTACCATTGAAATTTTTACCTTTTGTACAAATGAAATAAACTCCTCAGTCATCAATCTTTCAGGTGCAATATAGATTATCTTATATTTATAGTCAACTGCATTTTTAAGTGCTTTAATATATTGATTATAATTCAATGAGCTATTGAGATACGCTGCTTTTATACCTACTTGTATAAGTGAATTCACCTGATCTTTCATCAGTGAAATGAGCGGAGATATAACCAGGGTTATCCCATCAAACATTAATGCAGGCAACTGATAACATAGAGACTTACCTGCACCTGTAGGCATTATCCCCAGTACATCTCTGTTATTCAAAATATTATTTATTAATTCCTCTTGTCCTTTTTTAAAAGATGTAAATCCAAAGAAATCTTTTAATGCTTTTAGTTTTTCCATATGATCCTTCCTAGTGTATTAAATAGTATTAAAGCCAACACTAAGAATTATAAAGGTTATTTTCATAAGTAACAAGCATTTATTCTAAAATCATAATTTGAATAAGATTAAGAAATTTTAAGAAATATGAAGAAAATTTAAGGAATATAAAGAAAGTATCATATAAATTTAAAAATTAATTGTATTTATCTAAAAATGATTGTATACTTAGATTGGTATTATAATTTTTAGTATGACTGTATTTTAGCCACCTCATTATTATAATTAATCAAATAAACTGGAAAATTGGGGGAAAATATTATGTTTGGAAAAAAGAAACCAGCAGAAGGCAGATTTATTATCGCAGTGAAGGATTATGCTAATATAGCAAATTCAATTAAAGCAGGTTCCATTTCGCTTCCTTATAGTAAAGAAGTATACTTGAAAATAATAGAAAGTGCTACTTCTAAATTAAATAACCTTAAGGACTTAGGAAAGTATGCTAAAGCTAATGGTAAGATAAAAAAAGAAGTAGCACATTTTTGGGAAAATCTTGTTACTGAAGGTTATACCCTTATTAATGTAGGTTATATCGAAAAAGCGCCTTCAATTGAGCAAATATGCAGCAACGACTCAATAAGATTTGTTTGCAAAGTTTAATAATAAAAATTAAGTAAAAGCTTAGGAATACTATTATTCACTCCTAAGCTTTTACTCTCACTATCTTGCATATTAAGCTCCATTTCTGCCTTTTCCGATTCCAACCTAAGACCTATTGCTTTTATGAAGTTATTCAACATCATTGCCATCTCTTGCCTGGTGATTAAATCTTTCGGTCCAAAGTTACCATTTCCATAGCCACTTACTTCCTTGTCTTCTATTGTGACTTTAAGTTGCACCTAATATTTCATCTATCTTGTCGTTAATTTTTTGAATGTCCGTTGAATTTATTGTGTCTATTTTGTCTATTTTGTCATCTGATAGTTTATACTTGTCTTTTAGCTTTAATATTCTGTATACACTTTCATTTATTGTTTCTTGTGAAATGGTTCTGTTTTCTACCGCATTTTTCAAAGCATCAATCACTGCTATCTCATTATCATAACCATGGCAAACGAGAATTATATCACTTCCGGCTTTTACAGATTTTATTGCTGCTTCACCAATATTATAATTTTCTACAATAGCCCTCATTGTCATATCATCAGTTATTATAACTCCATTAAACTTCAATTGGTTCCTAAGAAGCTCTGTAATTACAGTCTTAGATAAAGAAGAGGGATTTTCCGAGTCTATTTTATTTAAAAGTATATGAGCAATCATCACTGCATCTGCTTGATTATTTATTGCATCTTTAAATGGTATAAGTTCAAAGTCTATAAGCCTGTTCATATCATGGCTAACAGCTGGTAACCCTATATGCGAATCTTCAGAAGTATCCCCATGCCCTGGGAAATGCTTAACCACTGGAATCACACCACCTGACTGGATACCTTTCATGGTTTGTACACCCAATCTGCTTACAATTTCTTTGCTATTGCCAAAGGACCTGTCACCTATTACAGGGTTTTGCGGATTACTGTTTATATCCAGTACAGGCGCAAAGTTCATATTAAACCCAAACATTTTTACTTCATCTGCCAGAATGCTTCCAATTTCGTAGGATAAATTTTCATCATTAGCTTCTCCAATTGTTTTATTAGTAGGAAGCTTTCTAATTTCCTTCGGCATCCTACTTACCTTGCCACCTTCTTCATCAATTGATATAAATAGTGGAATTTTGTTGCCTGAGTTTATATTTTTTAAAGTATTATTAAGTGTGATTAGCTGCTCTGGATTTTCTACATTTCTGCCAAATAAAATAACACCACCAACTTTATAACTTTGTATCATGGTTTTTATACTATCATCTGCAGTATATCCATCAAAACCTACTATCACCAATTGACCAACTCTTTCCTGTAATGTCATACTATCAATCCGTTCCCTTATAGGATCACTTTTGTGTGTATCTTTATTTTCTTTCTGAGTTAATGTATTGTCTGTTGAAGATGATGCATCATTCTCTGAAAGTTGTGTATCCTTCATTGATAATGCAAAAAGCAATGCTGCTATTAATAAAATGACTGATAATAATATTACAGTTCTTTTAGTTTTGCTCATTGAATAAATCCCTTCGTATCAGTTCTTTCTTTTTGAGGTCTTTTTTGAATTAACATTTTTATTATACTTTTCATTCAATTTCTTATTGAAAGTTTTTTTTATATCTTTAGTTTTCCGTATGCTCCCGCTTTGTTTAGGTCTTATTAAACATTCTTTGCCAAATCCAATTAAATCAGTCCTGCCTGCCATCGTTAAAGCTTCGTGCACTAAATTATAATTTTTAGGATTTCTATATTGTATAAGCGCCCTTTGCATAGCCTTCTCATGGTTCAACTTAGGCACATACACTTTTCCCATAGTCCTTGGGTCTAATTCTGTATAAAACATACATGTTGATAAGGTACCTGGTGTTGGATAAAAATCTTGAACCTGTTCAGGCATATATCCTAAGTCCCTAAGGTACTCAGCAAGTTCTATAGCATCCTCTAATGTTGACCCTGGATGGCTTGACATAAGATAAGGAACAAGAAATTGCTTCATACCTAATTCTTCATTTATTTTATTAAATTTCTTTACGAATCTTTCATATACTTCCCTTTGTGGTTTTCCCATCTTATCCAACACTTCTGCCGATATATGCTCCGGTGCTACTTTTAACTGTCCACTTATATGATGCTCGCATAATTCTCTGAAAAACTCATCATTCTTATCATTAATCAAATAATCATATCTTATCCCTGACCGTACAAACACTTTTTTTACATTTGGTAGTCTCCTTAGGCTCTTCAAGAGCTTCAAATAATCACTATGATCTATTTTTAGCTGCTTACAAAGATCAGGGAACATACATTGCTTATTAACACAAACTCCATATTTCTTTTGTTTTTCACATGCTCTGTGACGAAAATTAGCAGTAGGACCTCCTACATCATGAATATATCCTTTAAAATCAGGATCCCATACAAGCTTTTCTGCTTCAGATATAATTGACTGATGACTTCTTGCCTGTACTACTCTTCCTTGATGGAATGTAAGTGCACAGAAATTACACCCCCCAAAGCAACCTCTATTGCTTATCAGGCTAAATTTCACTTCTTGTATAGCTGGTATTCCACCTGCTTTTTCATATATTGGATGATAATCTCTCATATAAGGCAGAGAATATACCCTGTCTAATTCAGACTGGCTCATAGGTTCCTGGGGTGGATTTTGTACTACATAATAGTTGCTGTAGGTCTCTATAAGTGTCTTACCTGTTACAGAATCCATATTATTATATTGTATCATAAAACTCTCTGCATACTTCTTCTTAGACTCCAGTATTTCCTCATAACTTGGTAAAATTAAAGGCTTATATGGTCTTTCTTTATCCTTTGTTTTATATATAGTTCCCTTAATAAATGTTATTTCTTTTGCAGGTATTCCACTTTCCAATGCTTCTGCAATTTCTATTATCGGGTTTTCTCCCATTCCATATACAATTAAATCTGCTTTGGAATCCAGAAGTATAGATCTTCTTATTTTATTGCTCCAATAGTCATAATGGGCAAATCGTCTTAAGCTTGCCTCTAATCCACCTAAAATTATGGGAACATCACTATATATCTCTTTAATTTTACTAGAATATACAATAGTGGCTCTGTCAGGCCTATACCCACTTTTTCCTCCAGGAGAATAAAGATCTTCTTTTCGCTTCTTTTTTGCTACTGTATAATGATTTACCATAGAGTCTATATTTCCAGAGGCAACTAAAAACCCAAGCTTTGGTTTACCAAAAACCTTAAAACTCTCTGCATTATTCCATGAAGGTTGAGCTATGATACCTACCTTATATCCTCGATTCTCCAGAACTCTTCCAATAACTGCTACTCCAAAGGATGGGTGATCTACGTAGGCATCACCTGAAACAAGAACAAAATCCAACTGTTCCCATCCCCTTATTTTCATGTCATCTTTACTTATAGGTAAAAAGTTTGTCATATATGTTTTCCAATCCCTGTGTTTTGACCTAGCTACATTAATTTTGTTGAATATCAATAATTTTGTATAACTTTAATATCTTACCTTACCTTACCTTACCTTATCCTATCCTATCTTATCTTATCCTATCCTATTTTAATAATCTTATTGTACTCCATTTATGATTATATATCTAGAGATATTTCTAAGCATAGTAGGAATACTCTCAGCTTGTTTTAGATGTTTTTTTCAAGTATAATAAAGCCATATTTCAATTGATATTGCTAAGAGTAAACTTAAAATTACACAAAGGATAAATCTTTGTATAAGGAGTAGATTATGAATAATTATAGGGCAGTTATTTTTGATTTGGATGGCACTTTATTAGATTCTATTGAAGATTTGTCTGATTCAATGAATGCAGTGCTTAAGGATGCAGGCTATCCAATTCACGAAATTCAAAGTTACAAATATTTTGTAGGAAATGGTATGGAGAAGCTTGTGTTTAATGCTTTACCTCAAGAATACAGGTGCGAAGATACAATAAAAAAGCTTACAGAAAAAATGAATCAGGAATATGATAAAAGATGGAATGTTAAAACTCATCCTTATGATGGCATCGCCGAGTTATTGGACGCACTTATAACAAAGAATATAGATATGGCTGTATTGTCAAATAAGCCAGATAAATTTACAAAAATTATAGTAAAAGAATTGCTTTCAAACTGGAAGTTCCATGTAGTATACGGTGAACGAAAATTTGTTCCTAAAAAACCAGATCCAACAGGTGCTATTGAAATTGCACATACACTAGGCTTAAAACCACGGGAAATAATTTATCTAGGTGACACTAATACAGACATGCAAACTGCAATAAGTGCGGGAATGTATGCTGTCGGAGCTTTATGGGGCTTCAGGGAAAAAGATGAACTTGTATCTAGCGGAGCAAAGGCAGTAATCCAAAAGCCTCTTGAACTGCTAAACTTTATGCATTGAGTAAGGTGTTTTCAAAAAATTCATTATTCAATATTTTTTGGTTGATAATGCATTAAGGGATTAACAAAAATTACATTAGTCCATAAAAATTTTAAAAGTCATGTCTTTAGGCTTTTACGATTTTTATTTGAACAGTTTATTTTTTTAATCCCCCTAAATCTACTTTTTTTGTAAACCCAATTGACCAGTTTATTTTTTGATTATGCCTAAAGCAAGTGAGGCAAGGTGTGGCAAGCAAAATGTCCCCTTGTCTCATTCTTTGCTTCATTAAACGTCCCCTTGGCTCACTTTAGATTTTTTGAAGGTTTGCATAAGCTGCCATCAGTCTTTTCATTCCAAAATTATTAAATACAATTTCTAATTTTTGGTCGCCATTTTCCTCTTCAACTTTAGTAATGACACCTTTTCCAAACTTACTGTGCATGACTATATTCCCAACAGCATATCTTACATTGCTTGAATTTTTAACACTACTTGCACTACTTGCACTACTAAAGTTACTTGCATTCTTAACATTATTTATCTTCTTAATATCGTTCGAATTACCTATATTAACAACATTATTAACATTAGAGAAATTATTTGTTGAATGAGAAATATTCTTGGTAGTTTTAGTATAATAGTTTTCAAATTTGACAATATGACCATTATTATCATCATCTTCAACATCATCATCATTTGACGGAAAATCGCCTTCAAGAAATTTATAAGGTATTTCCTCCATGAATCTTGATAACCTGTTATTAGTTGTTTTTCCGAATAAGGTTCTACAACTGGTGTTAGTCATATAAAGCCGTTCTTTGGCTCTTGTAATTCCAACATAACAAAGTCTGCGTTCTTCCTCTAATTCACTTTCGCTATACATAGATCGATACCCAGGAAATATGCCTTCTTCCAGTCCAACCATAAATACAACGGGAAATTCAAGCCCTTTTGCACTATGTATAGTCATCAAAACTACATTGTTCTTTACCTCATCAAGGTTATCAATATCAGCTACCAAGGAAACATTGGCTAAGAATTCCTCAAGTCTAATTTTATGATTTATTTCTATTTGATTATCAATTTGATCTACTTGAATTTGATTATCGCTCTGTTCTAGTTCTACTTGTTTTTCAATTTGTTCAAGTTGAGCTTGTTTTTCAAATTCTAAAGCTGCTGATATAAGTTCTTTAATATTTTCAACTCTTGCTTCAGATTCTAAAGTTTTATCATTATCCAATTCGCCTAATATCCCCGATTTTTCTATAACCTCACCAATCAGAATGGATACAGACAAAGTCTCTGTTAATCCTCGTAATTCCTCTATTAGATTGCAGAATTTTTCTAATTTTATAGCAACTCTTTGTAGTTCAATATGTTCACTTGCCGATGAAATAATATCAAACATACTACATCCCTGGCTGGAAGCTAAATTTTCTATAGTATCTACTGCAACACTTCCTAATCCTCTCTTTGGAACATTAATAATTCTTTTAAATGCATAATTATCCGAAGGATTCTGAATAAGTCGTAAATAAGCAATAACATCTTTTATTTCTTTTCGGTCGTAGAACTTTAGACCTCCAAAAATGCGATAAGGTATTCCTTCTCTCATGAGTCTTTCTTCAAGTACACGTGATTGCGCATTCATCCTATATAATATTGCGAAATCCTTATAATCTTTATTTTCAGACTGAACAATTTTTTTAATCTCTCTTGCTGCAAATAAAGCTTCTTCATGCTCATTTTGCCCTTCAAAGCATCTGATTTTGCACCCTGGATCATTGTCGGTCCACAAGGCTTTCTGTTTCCTGCCTGTATTATGTTTTATAACACTATTAGCAGCATCAAGTATTGTTTTTGTTGACCGATAATTTTGCTCAAGCTTTATTACTTTTGAACCTTTAAACTCCTTCTCAAAATCTAAGATATTAGTAATATCTGCCCCTCTGAACATATAAATAGACTGGTCATCATCTCCTACAACGCACAAGTTTCTATGCCTGTGAGCAAGCAGACTTATTAGTGTATATTGCGCTTTATTAGTATCTTGATATTCATCTACATGAATATATTTAAATCTTTTTTGATAATACTCTAAAACTGCCGAGTTGTCCATAAAAAGCTTAATAGTATACATTATTATATCATCAAAATCCAAGGCATTACTCTGCTTAAGCTTTTGTTGATAAAGCTTGTATATTTCTGCAATTTTAGTCAACCTGAAGTCGGCTTCATTTTTCTTTGCAAAGGTCTCTGGCTCTATTAACTCATCCTTAGCCCTTCCTATAGTACTAAGTACATTTGAAGGCGGATAGTTTTTTTCGTTAAGATTTAGTTCTTTAAGACAGTCTTTTATTACAACTTGCTGATCAGAAGTATCAAATATTACAAAGCTCCTATTAAAGCCTATCTTTTCTATATCTCTCCTAAGTATTCTAACGCATGCTGAATGGAATGTGCTTATCCATATATCATTCGCTGCTTGTCCAACAAGAGATTCAACTCGTTCTTTCATCTCCTTAGCTGCTTTGTTGGTAAAAGTGATAGCAAGAATGCTTCTTGGGAAAACACCCATGTTCTTAATTAGATGAGCAATTCTATGTGTAACAACTCTTGTTTTTCCGCTTCCTGCTCCCGCAAGTATAAGTAAAGGTCCTTCTGTATGTAAAACAGCTTCCTGTTGTTCTGTATTTAAGTTTTTTATCAAATTATTATCCATATCTGTATTACCCGCCATTCCGCCGCTGTGCATCGGCACAAAATTATTAATTAGGCACATTCCTTGTAATAAGCATTAAAGGTGTGTCCCTTGAGCTTGATATATCTACTTATCATGCACAGCAAGGAATGATAAGTAGCGTACCTACAATTTAAATAGCCGTGACTTTGATCATCACGGCTATAGCTAACTTATATTAAAACATTATATTTGATTTCTTATTATGAATCAAGTTGTTATTTTTTACCTATTACTGATTGTTAAAGAAATTCTAAATAAATCTCTACTTTCTAATATTATTCTATGTTTTACTTATGAGTTGGTTAATATTCCGGTTCAATAAGGCCATAGTTACCATCTTTCCTTCTGTAAACTACATTCACTTCGTCAGTTTCTGCACTCGAAAATACAAAAAATTGATGTCCGAGCAAATTCATTTGTAGAATTGCTTCGTCTAAAGTCATAGGCTTTATAGCAAATTTTTTAGACCTTACAACCTTAAATTCATGTTCTTCTTCATCTTTTTGAGCTTCTATCTGTGCAAAATACTCAGCCTTTATTGCACCATTATAAAGCTTTTTCTTTAATCTGGTTTTATTTCTTCTTATCTGCCCTTCCAGTACATCAATAACTTCATCGATTGAAATATACATATCGTCACTTGCTTCTTCTGCTCTTAAAACTACTCCATTAAAAGGAATTGTAACCTCAACTATGTGCCTGTTTTTCTCTACACTCATTGTAACATAAGCATCAGTATCAGGATTAAAGAACTTATCCAGCTTTCCTAACTTTTTAATAATTGTGCTTCTTAATGCTTCTGTAATATCAATGTTTTTACCACTTACGATAAAGTTCATAAAACACAACCCCTTCCACTTTAACTATTAATATTCTTACCAACTTATTAATATACCAAACAAGTTTTTATTAAACATATTATATATTTTAATATGTTTCTCCTTATGCTTATGCTTATAATATATTAATACCACAACTATATCCAATTTACTCAATTATTATTTTATATTTTTATTTAATATTTTTATATTTGATTCCACTTCAAAAACCCAGATTTTGCTGCAAAGGGCGAATTTTGCTTGGAGACATGTTGTAAAATTTGCCGCTGAAAT
>ENA-UOOK01000963-UOOK01000963.1-fermentation-metagenome-genome-assembly--contig:-NODE-963-length-38771-cov-12.419542_pt1 | contig 38771 bp, 37 predicted proteins | sample MGYA00245777_ERZ724023 | MGnify/ENA primary metagenome ERZ724023 (study PRJEB28704, sample SAMN03018312) | fermentation metagenome | biome: anthropogenic terrestrial biome; feature: soil; material...
TGGTTGCTTGATTCTCTTCATTTACTCATTATCAACAGGAGTTGACAAAGAGCCATAGAATTGAGGAATTAAACTAACAGCTAGGGAATTAAATAATCCAATTCCAAAGCCAAGTAAAGCCCGAGAAATTAAAATGAGTGTGTAAACACTGGAATACATTGGAAAAGTTCCAGCTAACAACGTAACTATTAATCCTGTTAAAATAGTAGCTTTTTGTCCCATTAATTTAATTAAAAATGGACTAATTAACAATCCAATAACGATACCAATATTAGGAACCGTTGATAAAGTCTCTACTCCAGCTTTATTAACACCCGGAAATGCGTTGTACATCAGTGGTAAGGCTGGTGCAATTGCCGGTGCCATCATTAAGAAGATGGAGATTGACAGCAGAGATATTTTGAACATCCAGCTATCTTGTAATTTCTTTTGTTTCATTATATAAAGCCTCCTACTTCTTTATATGTTTCGTGAAGAATTCTATTTCCTCATCATTAGCCTTGTTAGCCAAACTGTCTTTTTGATTAATTATAAAGACATGCGGTTCAGGATGTTGATCGTCACCGTAAGATTTATAAACTTCTTCAACCCCTTTAGCTTTCAAGAAGCCATCCAAGCGAGCGGCACAATCATGTAACGGATCCTGATTAGCCGTGGTAAGGAACGTTGGCAGAAAATCTTTAGTAATATAATTTTCTACCTCTAATTCATCCTTCGTTTCCGGCTTAGCCATCACTTCAGGAGTGAAATAACCTGAAGCTGGTTTAGCAAGTGGGCCAGCAGCTAAGATACCAGTCTCAATTACGAAAGTAACTGGGCTGTTTAAGGCTACGGCTCTAAATTTTAAGTTAGGCAAATCGTAACCAAATTTTTTACAATAATCTGGGTTGGTCAAACAGGTAACATATTCTTCTGCGATACTGCCACCTGAAGAATCTCCAACAATAAAGACATTATTGCGGTCAAAGTTGTACTTATCCGCATTTTTATCAACCCAATGCATATATTGGTTAACCTGATCCAATTCTGCTGGGAATTGGACATCCGGGCCAAGCTTAAAACTAGGATTTACAAAAGCAAAGCCACGTTTAGCTAAACCTAAACCATAATATTGATAAGTTGCTTTAGTACCATAAATCCAATCACCACCATGAATATTAACAATTACTGGCAGTTTACCAGCCACGTTTTCAGGCAGATAAAGATCTAATAAATTCCAATTCTCATCAGAACCGTACTGTACGTTATCAATTCGTTTAACATTGGGAATATCATGCGGTAATCCTGCATCCCGCTTGTCATCGTTTGATTTCCAGGCTTTTCTGATTTGTTTGACAGCTTCCACTGTTTTATCATCAACCATATTCTAGATCTCCTTTTTACTGAATTCGGTTTCAATTTATATTAACAGGAAAAGAAATAAATGTACAATATTGATAAATATATGGCATTAATTAACTTTTTTGCCAATTTTTAACCTATATCTACTCTTAGTTAATAATGATAGGTACTTTTTTCAATCGACCATTGCTATATTGAAAGCAAAAATTTATTATGAAATTAAATAGTATTAAAAGAGAGGATGTAAAATATGAAATACACACTTGACGATTTTGCTCGCCTAATCGACCACACAAATTTACACGCTGACGCGACGCACGAAGATATGAAAAAACTTTGCGACGAAGCTAAGAAATACCACTTTAAAATGGTAGCAATTAACCAGGTTCAATCAGCTTTTTGTGCAAAACAGCTGAAAGAAACAGATATCGATACAGGTGCAGCAATCGCCTTCCCTCTTAGTCAACAAAGTATCGCATCAAAGGTATTTGATACTGAAGATGCCATCAAGAACGGTGCTAATGAAATTGATTATGTAATTAACATTACTGAGTTAAAAGCAAAGAATTATGCTTATGTCAAAAAAGAGATGCAAGCAATGGTAGCAACTTGCCACAAACACAATATTCCTTGCAAAGTCATCTTTGAAAATTGCTACTTAACTAAAGAAGAAATCAAAAAACTAGCTGAAATCGCCAAAGAAGTTAAAACTGATTTCATCAAAACCTCAACTGGCTTTGGCAGTTCCGGCGCTAAAGTCGAAGATGTTAAATTAATGAAAGCCATTGTTAAAAATGATGTTCGCGTCAAAGCGGCTGGCGGAATTAGAGACTCAGATACTTTTTTAGCAATGGTTCGCGCAGGTGCTGATCGGATTGGTTGCAGCAAAGGCGTCCAGATAATCAAAGCTTTAAAGCAAAGAATGACCGACGATAAAGTTAGTTCGATCGAAATAAAACGCTAACAATCTTATAAATAACGGCTATAACCCCATTTTTTCTGTTGATAGACTATTATCTGTGTTAAAATAAGAAAAGTCAGTGATAAGGAGCGGCGCATAGTGCTATATTAGCAATGTCGTCGGTTTATCCAGACTTATAATTGTGTTGTTTTTCGTAAGATTTTTAAAGAAAGAGAAGATACATTTTATGGCTTCAATTAACAAATCTGAACTTACAAAAGAAGTTGCATCTAAGACCGATTTAAAGCAAAAAGATGCAGATGCTGTTATCGATGCCCTTGTTGAAACAATCAAGGATGATTTATCTAAGGGCAACAAGGTACAAATCATTGGTTTCGGCTCATTTGAAGTTCGCAACCGTGCAGCAAGAAAAGGTAGAAACCCACAAACTGGTAAGGCCTTAACTATTCCTGCAACCAAGGTACCTGCATTTAAGCCAGGCAAGGCTTTAAAGGATGCTGTTAAGTAGTTCTTTAACAAGTTTAATAATAAAAAGCCAGCAAGTATTAAATTTAATACTTGCTGGTTTTTGTTTTGCCTAAAAATAATTTATCTGCTCTGATGATTCAATCTTTTAGCGAAGAAGTCACCCACAATTTGCACAATAAAAATCAAAATAATGACCAATACTGTTGCAACTAAAGTTACGTCGTTATCAAAACGGTTATAGCCATAAGCGATAGCTGTGTTGCCAAGTCCACCGGCACCAATTGCACCAGCCATTGCCGTTAAACCAATCAAACTGATAATCGTAACCGTTGATACCCTGACAAGTTCAGAACGGGATTCACTCAAATAGACATCAAAGATAATGTCTTTTACCGTTGCACCCAAACTTTGAGCAGCTTCTATCTTGCCCTGATCTACACTTTCAAGGGCAACCTGCACCTGCCGGGCATAAAACGGGAAGACACCGAGAGTTAATGGTATTAACGCAGCCTTCATCCCAATTTGTGTCCCAACAATTTTCTGTGTTACGGGTGCAATAAAAGCCAGCATAATAACAAAAGGAACGGCCCGAAAGATCGAGACTATTTTATCGCATACATTAAACCAAAATTTATTGGGCCTGATACCATCTTCATTCGTTAAGACAAGAATAACTCCAAAGATAATTCCTAAGATACCGCCAAAAATGGCCGACCAAAAAGTCATGAACAAAGTTTGAAAGATACTAGTACCCCAACCAGCATCCCCACTCCAGCCAAGTTGTACAACATTGGGGAAATATTTACTAAACCAACTAATCATATGGATTTCCTTTCTCATCTAAGCGGGTAACCGTAACCTCTTCTTGCTTTAAGAACCTAACTGTCTTAGTACGCTTTTCTTGGTCACCCTTCACCATCACAACTAAGGTACCGATCGGCTCATCGTTTAAGAGTTCAACGTTACCATAAAGCATACTTACCTCAACGCCAATCTTCTTATAGAGATCGATAATAATTGACTTGGTCACATTGGCAATGCTGTATACCAACTGGTAAATGGCTTCATTTTTATTCAAAGTATCCAAGTGCAATGAATTCAAGGTGTTAATTGTTTCAAGCGATCCACCCACAAAACGCTTGGTCAAAGCTTTTTTCGGGTGTAAAAATACCTGTCGCAGCTCACCATTTTCAATGATTTGTCCGTTTTCCATTACGGCGACCTTGTCACATATTTTCTTAACCGCATCCATTTCATGGGTGATTAATATGACGGTTAAGTTCAACTTAGTATTCAATTTCTTCAATAAATCTAAAATTTGTTGGGTATTTTGCGGATCCAACGCACTCGTTGCCTCATCAGAAATCAAAATATTGGGTTTATTGGCCAGTGCCCTGGCGATGGCTACTCTTTGCTGCTGCCCGCCAGATAATTCAACTGGGTAAGCATTGGCCTTATCCTTTAAATCAACTAAGTCTAGTAACTCTAATGACCGTTTTTCTAGTTCTTCATCATTTAAGCCGGCATGTTTTAATGCAAAAGCCACATTTTCTACTACCGTAACTTCGTTTAACAGGTTAAAGTCTTGAAAAATCATGCCAATTTTCCTGCGCTCTACCTGCAGCTTTTTATTAGAAATAACCTGCTTACCGGCTTTAATAAAGGTGTTTCCATTAACGGTAATTTCTCCTTCTGTTGGTTTCTGCAAAAGATTAACCGTTCTAACTAACGTCGACTTCCCTGCTCCAGAAAAGCCAACAATTCCGTAAATATCGCCCTTTTCTACCTGCAAAGATACGTCATGGACCGCATGGACAACCTTATTTTCCTTTTCCGGGAAATCAACGTTTACGTGTTTAATATCAATAATACTCATTGTTATCTCCCTTTCTTTACTTCAACTTAATATCCCAAGCAGCAACCTGAGTATTGCCATAAAACTTACGGTATAACTTCTTAGTTTTCTCTGTCTGGTAAGCTTTAACTACATCTTGGTATTCTTTATTATTCTTTTGCCCCTTCTTAGTAGCGATAATATTGATCCACTGTTCAGAATCTTTGTTAATCGGCTCAACGTAAATTGTTTGCTTATCCGTTAACCCAGCAGGGCCAGAATAGTCATTGTTAACCACGGCTGCGTCAACCGAACTAAGGACACGCCCACATTGATCGGCACTAACCTCTTTAAATTTCAATCCATTCGGATTTTTCATAATGTCAGCAACCGTTAGTAAGGACTTACCTTTGCGTAGCGTAATTAATCCAGCATTCTTCAAAACGAAGAGGGCACGCGATTCATTAGTTGGATCATTTGGAATTGCGATCGTAGCACCATTAGGCAAAGCACTTAATTTATGGTACTTGCGTGAATAAAGCCGAATTGGGGCAATCATTGTTTTACCAACTGCTACTACTCCACCATGATTGGCTTTATTCCAAGATTTCAAGAAAGCATAATGCTGAAAGGCATTCAAATCAATGTCACCGGACTTCAAGGCCTTATTAGGTTGGTTATAATCGGTAAAATTCTTTACCTGTAAGTTAATGCCATACTTTTCTTTAGCAGTTGCAGCCACACTCTTCCAAATGACCTGTTCAGGTTTACTTTCACCAACTACGCCAATTGTGACAGTTTTATTCTGCTGGCCAGTATTAATTCCTGGTCCAAAACTGAACCAAGCAGCAATTAAAATAAGAACTGCAATTATTATCCAAATAATTGTGTTTCTGCGTCTTTTTCTCCTCATTTTGAACACCTTCTAAAATTTTTCCATAAAAAAAGCACCCGTCCCATAAAAGGACGAATGCTCGTGTTACCACCTTTAATTCATCTGTTACTCACGTAACAAATCTTAACAGCTATCTACTAATAGCTTGCAAGAATAACGGATGCAACTCCGCCGCCAGCTAAATATCACTAACGGTCATCATTTCGAGCCCATATTCACTACTTCTTGTTTATCAACTTTCACCAACGCGTTGACTCTCTTTATAAACAAGTATCATAGCTACTCTGCTTTTCAAGATGTTTTTCTTTAATTGAATTGTAATTAAATTTATCATTTAATTTTAATCTTGTCAATAAAGGTATTTGATAAATTTTTATCTAACCATATCTTTACCACGAATATAAGCTTCCTTTAAATCGGAGAAAGTCATATCTTTACCCTTCTGATCAAAGATAACAAGTACTTCGCAAATACCATCTAAAATTTTGGATAACCATCTAAACACCGTAGTTGCAGCGCAGAAAAGAATTATCAAAATAAAGATAGCCTTGCCGGAGATCATCGTCATGGCAAATAACCGTGGCAAAAAGATAATTGAAGCAATTATACAAACAAGCGATAATGACATGACACCTAATCTAAATTTATTCAATGGCGCAGAGATATGATACATTACCATCATCCCGACGGCAATTAATAACAAAGTGGCCGTTGTTCCAACGTCATGAGTGTTTAACTGAACGTAATAACTGGCGACTACTAAAATACTTACGGCTAGCATATCGGTTACCCCACCAGGAATCGAACGGGTCAACACGTTTAATAGGAATTTGCCCCGAATACGGTTGTGGTTGCTTTCTAATGCCAGCAGAAATGATGGTAAGCCAATGGTGAAGGCAGAGATCAAACTGATCTGAGCTGGCTGCAATGGATAATTAACAACCATAATCAAAGAAAAAATTGCCATTAAGAATGAAAAGATATTTTTAACTAAGTACAAGCTGGCGGAACGTTGAATATTATTAACCACCCTGCGTCCCTCATTTACAACATCTGGCATTCTTGCAAAGTTGGAATCGAGTAAGACCACCTGTGAAGCTTGCACAGCCGCACTGTTACCTGAAGCCATTGCAACACTACAATCGGCCTTTTTCATTGCCAAAATATCATTAACACCATCACCAGTCATGGCCACGGTGTTACCTAAATTTTGCAGAGCAGTCACAAATTTCTTCTTTTGTTCTGGTTTCACCCTGCCAAACACGTTATATTTTTTAACAGCTTCCTCATATTTACCATCGTGGATTTCTTGAGCGTCAATATATTTATCAGCACCGACAATCCCTGCTTGGCCGGCCACTCGTGAAACCGTGACCGGATTATCACCGGAAATAACCTTGATATTGATACCCTGTTTGCCAAAGTATTCAAAAGTAGGCTTTGCTTCTTTTCTAATTGGGTTAGATAAAAGAATATAACCTAAAACAGAAACATCTTTGCTTAATTTTGAATTGTCTTCAGTTAAAACTCCAGGATAATTAGCAACAATTAGTACTCGGTAGCCTTCCTCTGCATACTCTTCAAATTCATCTTTATATTGGTCAAATTGCTTACGCAGAATCATTTCAGGTGCCCCGATCAACATAGTAGTTTGACCAAAAATCACACCAGAAAATTTATTGACCGAAGTAAAGGGCAAAACACTATCGGCCTTTTGACCACTGCCAGTCTTAAAATATGCGTGAATAGCCTTCATGGTTACATTGTCTGCCGGCATATTTTTAGCAAAATCACCAATTAATAAATCCAAATTCTGTCCGTTAAAAGCACGTGAATTTATCGTTTTAGCAACAGCCATTTTGGGTTCAGTAATAGTACCGGTCTTATCAACACAAAGCACGTTTACCCGCGCCAACGTTTCAACACTCTTCATATCATGTAGCATAACCTGTTTACGGGCCAAACGAACAGCCGATAAAGCCAGGGCCACAGTAGTTAAAAGGTAGAGCCCTTCCGGAATCATCCCTAAAACAGCGGCTTCCATAGAAACAATACTGTGTGCAAACGATGCGTGATTCTTGAAGAAACTTAAGCTGAACAACGCAATTCCAAGGGGAATAATGATAATTCCAACCCACTTAATAATTCCGTTGATCGAGCGCACCATCTCAGACTGCTCAACGCCACCCATAGATTTGGCTTTCATAGTCAGTTTTGAAATGTAAGAATCTTTGCCGACCTTTTCTAACTGGGCATAAGCTTCACCAGAAACGACAAAAGAACCAGACATCAACTTTGAACCGGGATCTTTGCTGATTTCATCTGATTCACCGGTTAGAAGTGCTTCATTGACCCGAATATTACCCTTAACAACCTGCGCGTCTGCCGGAATTTGATCACCTGTTTTCAAAATAACCAAATCATCAACAACCAACTTTTCAATTGGAATTTTAACTTTCTTACTATCACGTAGAACTGTTACTTCGGTTGCGTTCATCACACTTAATTTGCTTAAAGTATGCTTGGCACTAATTTCCTGAATAATCCCAATAATCGTATTCAAAATAATTACTGGCAAGAAAGTCAGGTCACGGTAAGCCCCCACAACTAACAGTAAAATTGCTAAGACCAAAAAGATCAGGTTAAAATAGGTACAAACATTTTCCTTAATAATTTGTCCGTTCGTTTTAAACTGATTATCTACCGTTTGATTAACTTGTCCATTTTCAACTCGCTGCTTAACCTCAGCTTCGGTTAAACCAGTTGCAATATTTGTTTGATTTTCTTTTTTCATTAAATTTACCTGAATAAGATTTTTTCATCAATTATAGCAATTATTGCACAGAATAAAAAAGTATCACAAAATTGTGATACTTTTTTACTACTTCTTTTTACTCTTCTTATAGGTACGAATGATTGACATATGCCAGTCTAAAATTCCCCAGGTGACGAAAGCCATGCCAATTGCTCCCCACCAAAACATCGGGTTCGACATCTTAGCTAAAACAATGCTAACGATAAATAAAATAATTGTTATTAGAAAAACGATCCCAGAGTAGATTACTTTCCTTAATTCTCTTGCATTACCCATTCTGTATAGGTTCTCCTTTTCTCATATAAGTTAAAAACGAGTACGGATATTTATTTTTGCTATCTGGATCATGATGCTCATTCTTTATTAAAGTAAATTGCGAATAATCGATTGCCGGCATTACCGTATCTGCTTTAAAAGTTGCGTCAATCTGCGTTTTTTCTAAGCAGTCTACCCGGTTAAGCAGAGCCTTAAAGATTGAAGCCCCACCTACTGCACAAACTTTTTCATCTTTATGCTGATCAAGCCAATCATTTAATTTATCAAGTGAAGGTAAAATAAGGACTTGTTTATTATCAGCATATTTTTTTGCTAGGTCCTCGTTTCTACTTAAAACAATGTGTTTGCGACCTGGTAAAACTTTGGGGAAACTCGCAAATGTTCTTCGCCCCATGATCATTGGGTGCCCCATCGTCTCTTCTTTATAATGCTTCATATCAGCTGGCAAATGCCAAGGCAAATGACCATCAACACCAATTTGGTGCTTTTGGTCTTCTGCCCATACATAAGTTATCATACTATCTTGTCCATTCTTTAAACGGCTACTGGCGCTTTAATTGTATCGTGATGTTTATAGCCAATCAATTTAATATCACGCATTTCAAAATCATCAATGTGCTTCTTATCGGGATTAAGCCACAATTGCGGTGAATCATATGGCTTACGGCTGAGCAATTCTTTTACCTGTTCAAAGTGGTTATTATAAATATGTGCATCACCTAAAGTATGAACAAATTCGCCCACTTGTAGATCTGTTTCGCGCGCAATCATATGCAATAATAAGGAATAACTGACAATGTTAAAAGGCACACCTAAGAACATGTCACCAGAACGCTGGTAAAGTTGTAAACTCAACTTGCCATCAACCACGTAGAATTGGAACAATACGTGACATGGTGGGAGTGCACTACTAGGCACATCTTCTGGGTTCCATGCAGTAACGATCATTCTACGTGAATCCGGGGTAGTCTTAATCTTCTTAATTACATTTGCAATCTGATCGATATGACCACCATCACGCTTCTTCCAGTGTCGCCACTGCGCACCGTAAACGTCACCTAAACTGCCATATTTCTTAGCAAAGTCCGTATCATCAAGAATTCGTTGGTCAAACTTTTTCATTTCTTCACGATAAACTTTATTAAATTCTGGATCTGATTGGCTACGCAAACCAAAGTTGGTCATATCCGGACCATGATATTCATCACTATTTACCCAATTTTCAAAAGCCCACTCATCCCAAATATGGTTTTTATGTTGAAGCAAAAAGCGAATATTAGTATCTCCTCGCAGAAACCAAAGAAGTTCACTTTTAATTAAACCAAATGGTACTCGTTTAGTAGTTAAAATGGGAAAGCCCTTTGAAAGATCAAAACGCATTTGTGCACCAAAAAGACTGCGCGTACCCGTTCCGGTACGATCATCTTTATTGTGACCAGTTGTCATTATCTTATTTAAAAGATCTAAATATGGTTGTTCTAGAATTGCCATCTTTTTCATTCCTTTTCTGTTCAATCATTAATTAGAGTACCACAATATGTATACATACGGTAATCTTGAATGCCATATTTTGTGGCAATATGGTTATTAAATCAAAGGAAAATATGTTTTTAAATACATACCGTACTAAAAAAATAATCGCACAACAAAGCATGTGCGATTATTTTTTACTTAATTTAACTAGTTTTTATCGTGACAATGACAGATACCATCGGCGCCTAAACAGTGACAATCTTTACCACAGTTGCAGCCCTTTTCTTGCTTTTCTGACATAAATCGACATCTCCTCTCTTAACTACGTACGTTAATGAGTTACATCTGTAACCACTTTCAGTATAATAAATAATTAAGTAGAATAGAAATAATCTGCTCAGCAAGAATAACGTTGATTACTTAATATCAAATTATGTATGATTATATAATTACCTTCAAATAAGACGATAATAGCTGTATTAATTGAATCTGCTTTTTATTAAAATAACAATTTATAGTAAAAAAACGTTGGAAATCATAAAAAATTTTAAGTTGAGATTCAAGCTGAAAATTATTAAGGCTATTTTATATGATCCTGAGTTTAATATTGATAATGCATTGCAGATTCAGATACAATTATTAGAGAGTAAACGCCAAAATTTAGATAAATTTAAGCACACTATTAAAGAAAGAAATGGAACAGCAAAAATGAGTGATAAAGAAAAATTTAACGAATTAAAAAAAGATTCAATTAAAAATAATGAGAAGAGATATGGTAAAGAAATTCGGCAGAAGTATGGTGAAAGTGTCGTAAATGCCAGTAATAAGCACGTCGAAGAAATGTCTAAAGAACGTTATAACAAACTAAAAGAAACTGAAACTGATTTAGTAAAGAATTTAGAAACTGTTTTGAGAGATCCATCCAGAGAGGAAAAACTTAGTGATCAGATTTTTCGTGATCATCAAACCTGGTTACAAATTGTCATGCCTAACTACTCACCTAAACTTCATTTAAGTATCATTAAACTTTATGAAACTGAGCCTCGTTTCCAAGATTATTATGATCATAAGACTGGTAAAGGCGCCACTAAGATATTGATCAAAGCAGTTAAAGAACATTTAAGCAAATAATGCATAGAAAAATTAATAAAAATAATATTATGAAAGATGATTTTAAGTTCAATTTTATCTCCAACACTAAAATTAAAAATGGCATAGTTATTCCTCCCAGTCTAAGAGGATTCGTCCATGTGAATGGTCTTCTTTAGAAACATGTTGAGCCTTTTTTACATTCCGATAATTAAAAGTATCTTGCACTACACTCTTAATCCGACCATCTGCTAACATTTGTAGCAATTGTTGATATTCAGACAAGCTAACAGTCCCACTTATAAATTGAAATGATTGATCATTTTTAATCGGTTGATAATTTGTTAGAGATAAAGAAACAATTTTTAAATCATCTAGTGAATTAGTTATTTCATCTAATATTTTAATTGAACCAACCGTATCAATTACCTTATTGATTTTAGGTAAATCCTTGAAATCAAGCTTTTTATTATAATCGATAACATAATCGGCGCCTAGATTTTTAAGAAAAGCAAAATTTTGTGCATTTGCTAGAGCAACAACCATGGATCCTTGCAATTTCAATAATTGAATTAAATAAATGCCAACACCACCAGACGCACCCGTGATTAATACGGCATCTTGTTTATTAATGTAACTTTTATTAATAGCAAATTTAGCAGCGTCTGCCCCACCAATAATCGTTGAAGCAGATTTCAAACTAACCTGATTCGGTACTTTAAACAATAAAGGTGGGATTTTCGAATCAATAAGGGATCGATTGGAGCCAGCCATACTTGCACCGATTACTTCCTTTCCTATTAGGTTTTTATCTCGTAGAAAACCAACCTTCTCAACTATCCCACTAAAACTGTAACCAATAGTCATTGGTAATTTAATTGAACGTAAATCCCCTAATCTTCCCTCTTCTGTCATCCAGTCGTAAGGCAAAACTGGCGTATATTTGGTTTGAACAATTGCTGACATAGGAGAAATTCGCGGATCGGCCACTTCTTGAATTACTAAATCATCGATTCCTTGATAAGTCTTTTGAATAATTGCTTTCATAATATTAATACCTCGCTTTATTTGTTAGGCATAATATACAAAGAAATCATCCATAGAAAAAATCAGAATACTGATATTAAAAAAATACCTATCAATTTTTTAAGTATTAAATACTAATTATTTACAAAAATTTGCTTATAACGTCTTAAGGAAAGAATTCCAAAAATAATTATTAAACCAACTATCCAAACAATTGCTAACGTCGTATTCAAATTATTAAAAGAAAAACTGCCATTAAGCAATGCCTTAATAGTTTCAGTTATTGGCGTCATCGGTTGGTAAGTCGCAAATCCTCTGATTTGATCAGCCATCCCAGCTGTAGGGACAAAAGCAGAACTAAGGAATAACATAAAGATCAACAAGTATGAAATTGAATTCGAACTATTATAATTTTTAGCAGTTAACGAAACTGGCAATGATATTAAAGTAATCATTAAAGCAAATAATACAATTACTAAGATAAATAAACCAAAGTTTGCACCTGTAGTGGTTGGTCTATAGCCTAAGAGCATTGTCAATAAAAAGATCACTACTGCAGAAATCAACATAAAAATAACTGAGGCTAAAATATAAGAAGTTAGTATGGCCCAACGTTTTATTGGTAAAGATAATAACCTCGTCATGAAACCCTTATTTTTATCGTTATTTATCCTCAATGCTGCAAAAGCTGATCCCATAGCCATGGCCATTAATATAAAGCCTGGCAGTGAGTAAGCTAAATAACTGCCACTGCTGCCTGTTTTACCATTAATAGCAATATTGCCACCAATAATATAAACAAAAAATAGCAACATAGCGATTGGCATAATAAAAGTAGTAATTATAGTATCTGTATCTGTTAAATTTTGCTTAATCACCCTAGAAGTCAAAACGGATAATTGCTTAATTGTTTTCATTTTGTTGCTCTCCTTTAGTTGCATTCAAGAATACGTCTTCCAATGATTGTTTAACCGGATTAATTTCCAAAATTACAATATTCGCATTTATTAACTGTTTTAGTGCTGTTTGTAAAATAGAATCTTGAATTTCAAAGGTATCACTAACTTTCTTAAATTCTATTTTATTTTCACTGAGTACCTTTTCAGCTAAATCTAAATCTTTTGTAGAAACCGTGATTCTATGAAGATTATTTGTTTGGCTCTTCAGTTGCTCTGGAGTACCTTGCAAAGATATTTTGCCATTTCGAATAAAGGCAATCATGTCAGATAATTTATCCGCTTCATCCAAATATTGAGTAGTTAAAAAGACGGTTTTTCCTTCATTTCTTAATTCTCTAATTAATTTCCAAATCTCAAGTCTATTTTTAGGATCTACTCCTGTTGTTGGTTCATCTAAAAATAGAATATTGGTATTCCCTAAAATTGAAACACCAATATCTAACCGTCTCTTCATCCCACCAGAATAGGTTTGAATTTTTCTATTAATAAAACTACTGAGATTTAAACGCTGGGATACTTCCTTTATTCTCTTATCAACATCTTTAATATCCAAAAGCTGTGCAACTAACTTCATATTTTGATAACCGGTAAATTCGTTATCTAACGTAACAAATTGGCTATTTACACTAATATTTTCACGAATATTATCCGCAGCGCTTTTAATACTTTTCCCTAATACAAAAGCATTGCCACTATCCGGCCTCGATAAAGTCGTTAGGATACTAATTAAGGTTGACTTCCCAGCCCCATTTTCACCAAGCAGAGTAAATATTTCCCCCCGTTTTATATTCAGGTTAATTCCCTTTAATACTTGGTGCTTGCCGTATGATTTCGTAATGTTTTTTGTAACAATTGCATCCATGTTTTACCTCGCGATCCAAAAATAAATTACTTATAATTTTTAACCATGAGTTTTATTGTGACACAGTGTCACTTTTTAGTCAAAAAGATTTTAAAATTCATTCTATTAATTGTTATTTCAAAATATCTTTCATAAAAAATTAATAAACTTCAAATACTCTTTATATCCAAGCGTAAACGTACCATATCTTTTAATAACAAATTATTTTCAATTAAAGGCTTAGAATAATTTTTACTAAAAAAGTCACGATCAATTGAAATCATTCGAAACCCACATTTTTGATATAAATAAAGTGGGCCAAAACTAGTAGTACCAGTTCCAACTTCTAAAGTATGATAACCATTAATTTGGCCAAATTTAATTGCATATTGGACTAAATGGGTACCAATTCCATGTCTTTGAAATTTTTTAGAAACCGATAAATTAACAATCTCAAGAGTTTCTGGACGTGTAGGTAAAAGAACTATGATTCCTGCCAATTTACCAAACGCTACTGCCTCATAAACCCAAGAACGTTTAAGATAATCATCAACTAATTTTTTAGAAGGATCAGCATTTAATAATAACTTATAATGTTGATCGGTTATTTCTTTTATTTTTTTAATTCTAATTTTCATATTTTTCATCAATTGCATCCATTTTTAATACCTAAACTATTTATTACTAATTTTTTAAGTTGATTAACTAAAAAAGCCCATTTTGGTCCTAATTTTAATTTTTTCAGTATTAACCATTTTTTTCTTTCCAACCTTATTAAAATGGTATATATCGTGCCCTCTACTAAATCCTGAAAGCCTAAATTAACTTGTGCAATTTCGTAAGTATCACCAGTTCGACGCTCAAATATCGCCTTATAAAACAGATCGTCAAAAACAGTTGTAAGTTATCCTTTAATCACATTCATGTGATCCTCTCCTCAAAAATATAATTTGAAAAGGCAGGCGACCCTGAAAAGGAAGGTTACTTACAGTAATTTACCGCGTCCGGACTACCAACCGAACTGTGTTTTCACTTTTCAATATCTTAGCATATCAAATTTTAAATATTACGATATATTTCATTTAACTCTTGTTTCATTTTAGATTTGATGCTTTTCGGGCTTAGAATTTTTATATATTTCCCAAATGATAATAAATAGCGGATTAGCCATCCTTCATTAGGTAAATCAGTATCTACTACAACAGTTCCATCATCCCTGCTGTGAATGTCGTGATGATTAAATTCATCATATACACGGTAGCAAATTCTCTCAGAAAACAATAAACGCAAATGAATAGTTTGTTCTTGCAAATTGATTTTCGGTATTTTAGGAACAGACTTAGAAGAAAAAGTTTGCTTTAAAATCTTAATCGAACTCATTCGGTTAATTTTAAAAGTTCTAAATTCATTTCTTGTTAAGCAAAAGCCCTGTAAATACCAAGCCTGAGCCTTAAATATTAACTTAAATGGATCACATCTTCTCTTTTCTAACCTTCCATTTGCTTTTATATAATTAAACTTTATTTGCCTTTGATTTAAAATTGCAGATTTAAGTAAAGTAAAAGTTTGAGCATTATTATTTGTTTGATGCCAATTAGAAAAATCAACTTCAAGCCAATCATCAAATGAATTTTTAAATAAAGATTGGAGTTTTAAAAAGGATTGACTATTAATTTTAGGATTAATTTGTTTTAAAACCTTAAGAGCCAATAAAAGACTATTTTGTTCTTCTTTTGACAACAATACTTTATTAAGAGTGAAATTACTTAATAAATGAATCCCACCATTTCTACCCGCTTCAGTATATATAGGAATCCCCATGGTACTTAATGTATCAATATCTCTATAAATAGTTCTTGTAGACACTTCAAAAACTTTAGCTAATCCAGTTGCAGTAGTAGATTTTTTATTATTTAAAAGATAATAAATAATGCCAAATAAACGACTTTTACTCAAACTATTTTCTCCTTAATTTATTTAATAAAACATGACAGAAGATGTCAGGATTTTTATCATACCATTAAATCATAGTAATCAGGAGGTTTTACAATGAAGTTTACAATTATGGATACTAAAAGAACTAACAATTTTAATGATCCAGATATTAAGCAAAAGATAAAATCACTATGGAAAGAAAATACCAGTTCCATAAATGATGCTAAAAGGCAGGGATTAACTATCGCAAGTGTTTATTATGATTATGAATCCAATTATAAGAGTGACTACTCCATTTCACTGTGTAAAGAGAGTAACTCAAATGCTGATTTTGATACTGCGAAGTACCATTGGAAAGAATATAAAGTTAATCCGAATGATAAAACGAGTATCCCTAAAACTTGGAACAAAATATGGAACGATGAAAAAAAGCATTTAATTAAGCGGGTATATGATTTTGATTTTGAACAATATAAACCAGATGGAAAAATAACAATTTTTGTAGCAATTTACTAAATTAGAAAAAACAATTTGAATATAAATAAAGGGTGAGCAGAAATACACTTCTGTTCACCCTTTATTTTAATTTTCGTAATCTTCTTGAGCATCTAATCAACTAATAATACATAGAAATATCGTCTCAAGTTACCATGGCAACTCATTTTCCTTAAACTTGCCCCAATTCAACTCATGATCACGTTTACCATCATCTTTCTAATGGTTTTCTTACTTACCTAAATTAGCAAGCAATTTCTTAGCAACTGCTCTAGGAGATTCTGGATTTTGACCAGTAATCAACTGACCATCTTGAACGGCAAAACTCTTAAATGGCAATGCTTTTTGAAAGTCTGCACCATGATCTTCAGCTACTTTTTCATTTAAGAACGGTACCCGCTTACGATTACCACTTAAAATTTCTTCTTTAGTAATAAAACCTGTGATCTTTTTACCAGCAATTAAATACTTGCCATTTTCCAATTTAGTGTTTAATAAACCAGCAATACCGTGGCATACAGAGCAAATGTACCCACCCTGCTGATAAATAGCTAAGCTGATTTTCTGTAAAGCAGCATTATTAGGAAAATCCCACATAACACCGTGACCACCAGTATAATAAATAGCCGCATAATCTTCAGAATTAATATCCTCTGGTTTCAAAGTTTCCGCTAATGCGCGCTTTTGGTAATCTTGATCCTGATATAAGTGCAGGGTATCTTCATCTAAATACGTGTTTTTCATACTTCTGGGATCAACTGGAACATAGCCACCTTTAGGGCTGACAAAATCAACTTTATAAGCAGATTCTTTCATTTCACTCACAAATTCAGCTGATTCACCCAACCATAATCCAGTTAAATGATCACTATTAGCAAAATTAGTTGTATTAGTCTCAACTACTAAAATTTTCTTGTTCATTTTTATTGCCTCTTACTTATTATTAATAAAATACGGATTCAAAATTTGCGATATTTCTTTTAACAATTTTTCTTCGTTAATCGAACCATCTTTTAGGACAATATGTTCAATAATTCCGTCAATCCCATAACAAAGAAAATCAACCGTCAACTTATTAGAATCTCTTAATTCGAATAATAACTGCTCTTTTGTAAAATGATTAAACTTTTCTCGAAATTGGTAAGAATCGTTACTTTCAAATAATTTTCTAAAGAAATCACGATTCTTAATAAAGAATTTAATCCAAATTTCAATCTTATTATGGAAATTTTCTTCATTTAAATTCTGACAGGTTAATTTCAACTCATTTAGATAACTATCCATAAACTCATCCATCAAAGCAAACTTATCAGAATAATGTGAATAAAAAGTCTTCCTACCAATATTAGCCCGATCACAAATCATTTTTACAGAAATTTGATCTAAATTTTTATTTTCTAACAGTAGCTCTTTCAAACTACTCTGAATAGCATTTTTTGTTTTTTGAATTCTTCGATCTGGTTTCTTTACCACAGCTTCTACCTTTCTAAAATTTTTTTAAATAATGCTTGTAAAAGTAACTTATGTATAATAATATACACGTGTTACCTAATTTACGCAAGTTTCAATAAAGAAGGCAAATTATGAAAACAATTTTAATTACTGGAGCCAGTTCAGGGATTGGCTATCAAACCGCAGAATTATTAGCCAAAGCTGGCAATCAAGTATTCGGCGCAGCTCGCCACGTTAAAGCAATGGATCCACTTAAAAAATTGGGCGTCATCCCCATAATTATGGACGTTACAAGTGAATCTTCTATAAAAAATGGACTTCAAGCAATCATTCAAAAAGCTGGCAAAATTGACGTTTTAATAAACGGCGCTGGTTACGGCTCCTTTGGCGCTATCGAAAATGTAACCATCGCAGAAGCCAAACGACAATTCGATGTGAATGTATTCGGTTTAGCTGCTTTAACTAAATTAGTCCTTCCATATATGAAGAAACAATATTCTGGTAAAATCATTAATATTTCTTCAATGGCTGGCCGCTTCAGCAGTTCCCTGGCCGGATGGTATTTTGCTTCTAAACATGCGGTTGAGGCACTCAGCGATTCCTTAAGGATGGAAGTAAAACGATTTGGCATTAAAGTTGTTTTAATTGAACCCGGAGCTATCAAAAGCAATTGGTCACACATCGCTATGGACCACCTAGTTAAATCATCTCGCGGAACTGATTATGAGAAAGCAGCAAACAAAATGGCCCGCCAAACTAACAAAATCTACGCTTCTAAGTTTGCTTCCAAACCAAGTCTAGTTGCCAAGAAAATCAAAAAAGTTGTAGATAGCAACCATCCCCGTCCACGTTACCTCTTCGGCTTTTCTGCTAAACCAATTATCTTTTTCAACACAATTTTACCTACCCGTTTAATGGATAAATTAGTTCCAATGTTTATGTAAAAAGGAGATTTTGTAAATGAATATTCCTAAAACAATGCCTGCAGTTCAATTATTTAAATACAAGCATCCCTTTGTCAAAAATACTATTCCTGTGCCTACCATTAATGCCAATGAAGTACTTGTTGCCATTAAGGGAGCGGCATTAAATCCCGTTGATATTGGTATCCAAAGCGGCAAAATGCGAATGATCATGCCTTACAAATTGCCTATTACGGTGGGCAATGATTTTGCCGGTGTGATTGTTCAGATTGGCAAAAACGTCACTAAATTTAAGGTTAGCGATAAAGTTTATGGTCGTCCTAACGACTTCAAAAGCGGTACCCTTGCTCAATACATTGCAATTAATGAAAGAGAAATTGCGTTAATGCCTAAAAATCTGGATTTCGTTCAGGCTGCCTCTATTCCATTAGTTAGTCTGACCTCCTATCAAGCCCTGATTGAATATGGTCACCTTAAACCAGGACAAAGAGTCTTTATTCAAGCGGGCTCTGGTGGTGTCGGTACCATAGCAATTCAAATTGCTAAGGCGTTGGGAGCTTATGTTGCTACAACCGCCAGTGGTAAAAACTCTGCGCTGGTAAAATCACTGGGAGCAGACAAGGTCATCGATTACCATACTGAATACTTTGCTGATGAACTACGAAATTATGATATTGCCTTTGACACCTTAGGTGGGAATTTTTTAAAAGACAGTTTTAAGATTCTAAAACCTGGTGGCCGTGTAATTACCTTGAATGGACTACCAGATTACCGCTTTGGCGTTGATCATGATTTAGGAAGGATTAGGTCTATTCTTTTTGAAATTGCCAGTAGTCACCTTCGCCATTTAGCAAAGAAATATCACGTCTTCTATCGTTTCTTCATCATGCATCCAAGTGGCACCCAATTAGCTACCATTACCAAATTCATTGAGGAAGGCAAAGTAAAACCAATTATTGATAAAGTTTATTCCTATAACCAAGTTTTTACCGCCTACGATCATCTCCAATCAAAACACGCACCAGGCAAGACCGTAGTAAAAATAAACGTATAACTTAGTAACCGGCAAAGAAGGGAAGTGACGAAATTATTTTTTAAATTTTAATTTATGATTTTATTACTTAATAAGTTTTCTAAAGATATTACTATACACAAAAATAGGAGAAACTATCTCCTAAACTAAAAAGATTGCAGTACTGAAATAACTGCAATTTTTTTCTTGTCTACATTTTTTATTTAAATTCTCTATTACCAAAATTTAAATCTTTTATCTGTGTATTTTCAATTTAGAATCAGTATAATAGAAATAATGAGAACCGATCGGAGGTAAATATGAACGCTTTAATTGAATTAAAGAACGTGGGCTACCAAGTCAAAGATAAAACTATCCTTAGCAACATTAATTTGAAAATTAATGCTGGCACAAAGACAACCTTTGTCGGCCCTTCCGGTGCAGGCAAAAGCACGTTAGCCCGCCTGATTGCCCGAATGATTTCCTATACTTCTGGATCAATCACTTATAAGGGTAAAGAAATAACGAATTATGAGCCTACTTTATATCGACGCAAAGTTTCTTATTGTTTTCAACAACCAACCTTGTTCGGCAATACTGTAAGAGATAACCTAAATTTCCCCTTTGTTGTACGCAAAGAGAAACCAGATCAAGAAAGAATCATTCAGGCTTTAAAATCTGTTAATTTATCAGCTAATTTTTTGGATATGGGTGTCACCGAATTATCTGGTGGTGAACGGCAACGGGTCGCAATGCTCCGAAACATTATTTTCCATCCCGACATTTTAATTATCGATGAAGTTAGTGCCGGTTTAGACGCTGACAATAAAAAAATTATCAACCATTTAATTAATGGTATTAACAAAAAAGGCGTCACTATCTTACAAATCACTCATGATGAAAGCGAGATTAAGAACGCACAAAATATTATTAAGATGAATTCCGGAAAGTTGGTACAATAATGAATAATTTACAAGCAAGCAATTATACTTTACTACTATCATTTGTTTTAGTAGTCGTTGCCCTTTTGATTGGTTATAAAGAAAAATTAGGGATCGACAAAGATATTATCATTAGTGTCGCTCGTGCAATTGTACAATTATTTATTGTTGGTTATATCTTAAAATTTATTATTCGCAGCAACAATTATCTTTTGACCCTTGCCATGATTCTTGTAATTCTATTTAACGCTGCTTGGAATGCGAAAAAACGAGGAGCGGGAATTCCAAATATATTTTGGATTTCTTTTACGGCAATCACCGCAAGTACTGCGTTAACCTTAGGCGTCCTGGTTTTAACTCATTCTGTAAAGTTCATCCCGCAACAAATGATTCCAATCACGGGAATGATTGCCGGTAACACGATGGTCGCAATCGGCTTATGTTACCGCAGCATGAAGAAAAGCTTCCATGATCAGCAGCAACAAGTTTTAGAAAAATTAGCTTTGGGTGCCGATCATAAACTAGCTTCAATGGACATTTTACGCAGCAGCATTAAAACGGGGATGTCACCTTCAATTGATTCTGCCAAAACAGTAGGAATCGTCAACTTGCCAGGGATGATGGCTGGTCTAATATTTGCAGGAGTTGATCCGGTTCAAGCCATCCGTTACCAGATTATGGTAACCTTCATGTTATTATCTGCCACAAGTATTGGCTCAGTTATCGCCTGCTATTGGGCATATCGCCGCTTCTTTAATGATCAAGAACAATTAGAATTACATTAAACAATTTATTTATTTAACGAAGAAAAGACGCCATTTTCTTAAATGACGTCTTTTCTTATACTCTCAATTTAATCAAATATCTTTATAGATTTTTTCACCAAACAATTCATTAAATAAATCTTGTCTATTGCCTGCTTCTATCTTTTTATCTTTCTGCCCCATTTTGTCAGCTAATATTGACATTAAGTAGTAGAAATTAGCTAGCATATAGTGAGAATCATGCTTAGTTATAAAAGCTATTCCTTCATCTAATATCGTGACTGATTTAGTAAATTCACCTAATTTAAAATAAATTAATGCAGCTAAGTAATATAAAATATTTTGATTTTCATCATAATTTACTTGATTTATTTCTTTAAAAGCCAAATCCATATTCTTTAGTGCTAACCCTTTTTGCTTTTTTAGAACTGCTAGATAGCCCAATGCCATATAAGTTAGACTTTGAAAAGTTTTCGATCCAGATTCAGCCAAAGATAACTTTAAATCTTGTTCAGCTGTTTTTAACTCACCAGTTTGTAAACAAGCAACAGCTAAATAGTAATAATAGGCTTGTAACTGTTCCGCACTTTTTAAATTAGAATTATTACTCTCCAAATAGTTCTTTAACTCAAAATATTGGTGCTGATTACACAAGTATTCAACTTGTTTGTTAAATTGCTCGTTTGAACTAACAGCATAATTATCAGCTAAACTAATTTCATTTAAGTTAATTTCTAAACGTTTGCATAACCGAATCGACAGTTGCGCATTAGGAACATACTTATTATTTTCAATCGCTGACAACATTGATTGGGCACAAATATTGTTAACAAGCTCTTTTTGAGAGAAACCTTTTTCATTACGTTTAAGCTTTATAATTGTACCTAATTTAATAGTCATTTACGTTCTTCCCTATATTCCAATTGATGTGTGAAATACCTTTAAATTTAATATAAAAAGTATCTCCAAATCACTATCAGTTGCAAATAAATTCTTGCTCTTGATTATAACGCAAGATAGAAATAGCATTTAGCTATCGATCAAAGTAGAAAAATCTAAATGATTAGGTTATAATAGTTTCGTTACGGAGAGTTGGCAGAGTGGTAATGCACCGGACTCGAAATCCGGCGAACCAAGTTTTATCCTTGGCGCGCAGGTTCAAATCCTGTACTCTCCTTATTTAAGAGTGATAAGCCTATAAGATCAATACTTATAGGTTTTTTGGTACCTAATTCTTTCACAAGTAAATATAACGTTTATTGTTTAGATCACCATATATTTATCTAAATATTGATTAACTATCTTTTTTATTTTATTAAAAGATGATTTCTTATATTTATAAGGAATTACAATCAAAGGAATATTATTTTTCTTACACCAATTACTTTTAATTTTATCTCTTTGTAATCGGTTTTCTAAAGGATCCTTTTTATCGAGTAAGTGTCAATATTTTTGCGGTAGTCCAAAAACCATTAGTCTGACCTTAATTTCTTAATATTTTATGTGGTTTAACATTCGATCTAATTTAGCTAAATAGCTTCCCCCGGCAACCTCTGCTGTTAGTGCTCCGTGTTGAATGCCAACATGAATTTCATGGCGACGCTTCAAGCTGTCTCTGGCCGCTGCCAGTAGCTTCTTGTGATCTAAGCTGATTAATTTGCCTGCTTCAAAATCACTATTTAGCCATTGTTCTAAGTCACGATTCTTGATACAGGTCAAAATCCGAAGCATGCCTTCTGCTCCAGCTTCAGACCAGTATTTGCCTTGGCCTTTAACACGATAAGTGTACTTACGGTGATTGCTTTCACAGCTGCCAATTGCCTTAGTAACCTTCAAATTACGCATTTTAAACGGTTTAATGTCGTCCCAGCGTCGATTAATATAGCTGCGAAGCCGTGCTAAATGCTCGTGATTTTGTGGTGTATCTAACTCATCAATTAGTTTGCTTTCGGCAGTATCAAGAATTATATTCACTAAATCGCGGTCATATTTGAACTCTAAGGCATAAATCAATTTGCCTTGCAGTTCTGGAGCGAAACAAAGTCGGTCTTTAATCTTTTTGTTCAAATGGAAGACATCCAAAAAGTGCTCATGTTTAGCGCAACGACCGACAATTTCATCAAAGTCCTTTTTCGCGTAACCAGCACCACCATCGGCATTACTGATGATCAAGGTATTAGCTAAATCATAAGTGTTAGCTATATATTCCTTAGCTTCATTCAAAGCGTCTAGACGACTTAATGACACAAATTCTTGGGCATTAGTCCGCTCTCTACGTTTGTAGGTCACATTACGTAATCCTTCACAAACTTGATAGCGATGAAACTCCAATCGTCCTTGAGTGCCTTTAATCATGACGCCATCGCCTTCAAGATAAAGAACTGGCACTTGCTTCTTTGCAGTTTGAGCATCATAACGACTATCAGCTTCTTGTTGTTCCTTGATCTTTTGACCTGCAGTCTTAACTAAATTGCCAATCTGAGCGTGACTAATATTAAAACCCGAAAGACAATTAACAGCTAAGGCAGTATTGCGATAAGTAGCGACGCTGCTTACTTCCAGGATATTTCTTACTGCCAAGACGCTATAATGCTTGTACTTATCAAAGCCCATGAATTTATCTAAAGGATAGCGACTTTCTTGCCCAGCTTTAACGTACCTTCTTCTGACATAAGTCACTTCGCCAAAAGCCATATTGATTGAACGTTGATTCTTCTTTTCAATTTGGTAGCCCTGATTCTTCATTGATCCACTTAGCTCTTGATCTACTCGTTCCAAGGCTAAGGACATCAATTCTCTGATCAAATTGAGAAAGAAAAAGGCTATAGCTTTTTCACGCTTAATAATATTAGTTTCAGACTTTATAATTTTGACGATTTCAGTTACAATTAATTCCATAAAGGACCAGCTTCTAATGTGTTTTTTTGCTTAACATCAGACTACTGGTCTTTTTGTTTTGGAGTCAAGTCCTGAAATGGATTTGACTCCTTTTAATTTATATTTAAACGTTACCGCAAACTATTTTACACTTAGTTTTATCGAATAATTCAATATGTTTATAATGTTGAATCCCTTGAAATTCTATAAGATATAATAATTTATTATTTTTATAAACAGCAAAATCAAAAGGTAAAGAACGTTTATTTCTGCAATTACTAAATTTAACCTGTTCTTTAAAAGAAACACGATGATCAATAAGATATATGCGAATAGCTTTTTCTCCTTTAGATGTTGCACAAAATGGGCAACCAGTTTCATTTCTTGAAAGCATACTTGGTATTGAAATAAAATGTCGTTTACATTTATTATCAAAACATACAGCTTTTTTACTAGCCCTGGTGTAATGCGAACTAACTTTATACCTATTTCCAGTTGTTAATTTTAAAATTTGATTCATTTTTTTAAACGAATAGGCATTAGAATCTCCTCTTCGCTTAGATGCACTATAGGGGCAGCGTTCTTCAGACACTATAAAATTATGAGGAGTCATATAAAATAAATTACCACATTCTTTATGTAATATTTTTACTTTCTTTTTAGAAGAAATTACTAAACCAATTAATTTATAATCTTTCGCATATCTATTAAGATATTTTTTAAAACTGATAGTAGTAATTTTAGCTTTCCCGCTACATTGCGGACAACCATGTCCTTTATATACAACATAAGGTTCAGTTGACCATTTATAGTTACACACTTTACATTGCATTTCAGTTTTATTCTTAGCACCATTATATTTACCAATCATAATAATAGTACCTTTACTTTCTTTAAATATCCTATTCGCTACACTTTCTTGATTACCATTAATATGATGGTAACAGTTCTTACCAATATGATAGGTCATTAAAGTTTTAGCAGTTTCATCAAATTTACGACCACATTTTTTACACTTTACTGTAATTTTTGCATATTCATTCCTATATTTACTTAAAATTTTATATTGATCGTGTTGAATATAATTTACTTTTTTTATGAATTTATCATTGGTTAAACGTTTCATAATTATATTTTAATTCAATACATAACAAGTACTTCTTTAAAAACAATTAAATTTGTTAAGTTTTAGACAAGAAAACTATTGCGGCTCACCTTTCCTGATAAAATATCTTATGAAATGTTTATTTTATAGGCAGGGACTTAATTGTGAGAATAGATAATTGGGTTGTGGTGCTAAGCTCTGCAATCATTTTGTTACTACTCATCATTAACATTAAAAATTCTCGCCGCTTTAATCTTTACGATCGTTGGCTACACCACAAATTGATCCGTAATCATGATGGCTTTAGCTGGCAAGTAATCGCCTTTTTAAATGATCCTAAGTTGATGGTAGTTTGGGCTGTACTTCTAGCTGCATTTTTAATTAATGAAGAGAAAAATATTACAGCTTTATGGGTTTTGGCAACCTTAGGGTTTGCCGACGCCACAGGAATTATTTTAAAAAGAACTATCCATAGAAGACGCCCTTTCGAACACTCAGATTTAGAAAGTGGTTATAGCTTCCCAAGTGGACACGTTCTTGGCGCCACAACCATGGCGTTAATCCTTTTGCAACTTTTTGGTAAAAAATTAGGCTTGAGTTTCATCATTCTTCTTGGTGTAATTTGGGTTATGGTAATTGTCTCAAGGTTAAGTTTACGTGCACATTACCCATCAGACGTTATTGGTGCAGCGAGTCTAGCAATTCTCTGCTTTAGTATTTCACAACAAATTTTTTTGGCAATCATCTAAAATAACTTTTTAATCATGTAAACCGCTTTCATATGTTTACACCATCACAAAGTTAGGCTAAAATTTGACTTGTAGAGATTGGAGCAAATGCTCCAACGATGTTCGTACATTAATTCGGTACAGCATCATAATTTTTTAGGAGGTTTTTTGATGTTAAAATCAGTCATTGAAAATATTCATGCACTTGAAATCTTTGATTCACGTGGCAACCCAACTGTTGAAGCTTTCGTTACCCTTTCAAACGGTATCGTAGGCAAGGCTGAAGTTCCATCTGGTGCTTCAACTGGTGAAAACGAAGCCGTTGAATTACGTGACGGTGGTAAGCGTCTTGGTGGTAAAGGCGTTACCAAAGCTGTTAACAACGTTAACACTAAGATTGCTAAAGCTTTAAAGGGTATGGACCCACACGATCAAGCTAAGATCGACCAAACCATGATCGACTTAGACGGTACCCCTAACAAGGCTAAGCTTGGTGCTAATGCTATCTTAGGTGTATCTATGGCCGTTGCTGTTGCTGCAGCTAAAGACAGTCATGAACCATTATACAGATACCTTGGTGGTACTGACATTGAAATGCCACAAACATTCCACAATGTTATCAATGGTGGTGAACATGCCGACAACGGTATCGATGTTCAAGAGTTCATGATCACCCCAGTTAACAAGACTTCATTCCGTGACGGTTTCGAAAAGATCGTTAACACTTACCACACCTTGAAGAAAGTTCTTGAAGGTATGGGCTTTGAAACTGGTTTAGGTGACGAAGGTGGTTTCGCTCCTAACTTGAAGAGTTCCGAAGAAGCTTTAAAGGCTTTACACGAAGCTATTGTTAAAGCTGGTTACAAGCCAGGCAAAGATATCGCTATTGCCTTTGACTGTGCTGCTTCTTACTTCTACAACAAAGATGACAAGAAGTATCACTTTGAAGGTAAGGTTCTTGATGATCAACAATTATCAGACTACTACGACAAGTTATTCAAGGAATTCCCAGAAATAATTTCTATCGAAGACCCATATGATGAAAACGATATCGATGGTATGGTTAAATTCACTAAGAGCCACAAAGACAAGATTCAAATTGTTTTGGATGACTTCATTTGTACTAACCCAAAGCTTTTAGCTAAGGCTATCAAGGAAGGTGCAGGTAACGCCGCATTAATCAAGTTGAACCAAATCGGTACTGTTAGTGAAACTCTTGAAACAGTTCGCCTTTCACGTAAGAATGGTTACAACACCATGATTTCTCACCGTTCAGGTGAAACTGGTGACACCTTCTTAAGTGACTTCGCTGTTGCTGTAAAGGGTGGCCAATTAAAGGCTGGTGCTCCTGCACGTTCAGAACGTGTTGAAAAGTACAACCGTTTGCTTGAAATTGAAAGTGAACTTGGCAAGGGTGAGCACATCGCTACATTCCCAGACAGCATTGACAAAGACTAATTAAGTTAGTTAATTCGATTTAAAATAAGCTTGCAGTTTTGCAAGCTTATTTTTTGTTTATTTTTTTCTTTAACCTAATAAAAAATTTTCAACTATGGCATAATTATGCTAGTTTAGATAATGTATTAATTATGAAAAGAAGGAAAATTATGTCTGAAAAATTTCATGGCTTGACACAAGCCGAAGCAGATAAACTCCTTAAGAAAAACGGCTTGAATGAGGTTCCAGAACCAAAATTCAATTTCTTTAAAGAATTCTTATCTAAATTATGGAATTTATCCGCATGGATTCTAGAAGCTGCCCTGCTTTTAGAATGTATTCTGGGTAAATGGATCCAGTCACTATTCGTGTTGCTAATGCTTTTATTCGCTGCATGGAATGGTGCTTCCAAGAAAAAGCAATCACGGCGAGTTTTAAATAATATCTCGCACAAATTGACCCCTACTGTTTCAGTCGAACGAGACGACAAGTGGACAACAATCGATTCAAAATATTTGGTTGTTGGCGACTTAATTAGTATCCAGGCTGGGGATGTTTTATCAGCCGATACTAAAATAATTAGTGGACAGCTTTCATTCGATGAAAGTTCAATCACTGGTGAAGCTAAAACCGTTAAAAAGAGTGTCAATGACAAAGCTTACGCCGGGACTACCGTAATGGAAGGCTCAGGCTTAGCTGTCGTCACCGCCACAGGTGCTGATTCACGATCCGGTAAAACTATTAATTTAATCAACAAATCTGCCGCTCCAGGTCATTTACAACAACTGTTAACCAAAATCATCTATTACCTCTGTATACTTGATGGTATTTTGACCCTTGTAATCATCATTGCCTCATTCTTCAAGGGTGGCAATCTCAATACGTTGGTCAATATGCTGCCATTCCTGGCCATGATGTTTATTGCTTCTATCCCAGTTGCAATGCCTTCAACTTTCGCCCTATCTAACTCCTTTGAGGCAACCAGATTAAGTAAACAAGGCGTTTTAACTTCAGATTTGACCGGTATTCAAGACGCAGCCAACTTAAACTTAATTTTATTAGATAAGACCGGCACTATCACTGAAAATAAGACTGCGGTCGCCCACTGGACAAATTTTAGCAACTTAAATAATGATCAAGTACTAGAATTTGCCAGCGCAGCAACTGATCAGAGAAATAAAAAAATTATTGATACCGCAATTGATGATTATGTAACTGCAAAAGGTTTACCAATTAAAACTGGTGATGATTTTACCCCCTTCACTTCAGCCACAGGTTATTCCATGGCCGATGTTGACGGTCACAACGTAAAGCTCGGTTCTTTCAAGCAACTTTCATTAATTGATGAGGACGCTAACCAGAAAGTACAAGATGTCGACTTTGGAGCCGGACGTTCCGTTGCCCTTTTAATTGATAATAAACTAGCCGGTGTATTTATCTTACAAGACAAGGTTCGTAAAGATTCTAAAGCAGCCTTAGCTGAACTTAAAAAGCGTGGTGTACGCCCAATAATGTTAACAGGTGACAACCAACGAACGGCTGCCTCTGTAGCTAAACAAGTTGACTTAAAAGGCAACGTTATTTCCATTCACGACTTTAATGAAAATACTGACATTACTAAATTAGCTGGAATTGCTGACGTTTTACCAGAAGATAAACTACGGATGGTCAAATTCTTCCAGAAGAAAGGTTACATCGTTGGTATGACTGGTGATGGTGTTAATGACTCTCCTGCTTTGAAACAAGCCGAAGTTGGGATTGCCGTATCAAATGCCGCCGATGTTGCTAAACGATCTGGTAAAATGGTCTTGCTTAATGATGGCTTAACCTCAATTGTCAAAATTTTGGATGCTGGCCACCGAGTTTATCAAAGAATGACAACCTGGTCATTGACTAAATTAGCTAGAACGGCTGAATTGACCATGCTTTTAACTTTTGGATACCTCTTCTTCAACTACATCCCTATGGCATTAAACGCTATGGTTATTTACACCATTATGAACAACATGGTTACCATGATGATCGGTACCGACCGAACCCATATTACTTATAAGCCAGAGAATTGGAACATGGCAAAACTCGCCAAAATTGCCTTTTCACTAGCTGCTGGTTGGACAGTTATTGGAATTGGATTTATTTACTACCTCAACACGCACAACTGGGGACACGGAACAATTTCAACTATGGTCTATGTTTACTTAGTATTAAGTGCTATGTTGATCGTTCTCATTACCAGAACCAAGAAATACTTCTGGCAAGATCACCCAGCTAAATTAGTCGGCATGGTTCAAATTGCAGACGTTGTCTTAACCTTCATATTGGCACTGTTTGGCTTAGCCATGACCCAAATTTCCTGGGCTAACCTACTAATTACAGTAATTATTGCCTTAGCTGCTGCTATCATAATTGATTTATTCTACCAACCAATTATGAAGAACAGATAAATAAAGATAATAATAGTAAAAAGAAACCGAATTAAATTCGGCTTCTTTTTTTCTGGATAAATCTGCTAGAATAGCTATTAGTAACTATCAAAGGAGAAAAATAATGGTTTGGGATTGGAACATCATCCGCAAAATAATTGAAATCTTATGGCTAATTGATATCGTTCTGGCTGGTTGGACAGTTTTTCGTAGTCACCGCGACATTGCTTCCACGTGGGCATGGCTTTTAGTCCTAATTGGTATCCCATATATTGGATTTCTTATTTACCTGTTTTTAGGCAGGCAAATTTCGCACGATGATATTTTTGCCATTCAAAATGAACAAAAGAAAATTCAGGATCAATATCTAACTAAGCAGCAAGAAATGCTAAAGCAATATGACATGTTGCCAGAAAAAGAAAAATCTGAACGTGCGCGGATGTTAACGACTTTAAATTTAAACACTGATAGTGCCTTCATTACCTTTGATAATAATGTAAAAATTTTTATAGATGGAACGAAATTATTTAAAGATATAATTGCAAAAATCAATAACGCTAAGGAATCTATTAATGTTGAATTCTACACTTTCTATTCCGATGATTTAGGTAATCATGTTTTAAAAGCTTTAGAAGACGCAGCACGACGTGGAGTTAAAGTTAGGGTAATCTATGACGCAAGCGGCTCTTTAGGTACTAAGCCCTCTTATTTCGATAATCTACGCAAATTAGGCGGTGAGGTACAAACTTTTATTTCAACTTCAAGCAAATATTGGTTCAGAACTCCTCGGTTAAATTATCATTTGCACCGTAAACTAGTTATTATTGATCATAAAATTGGTTACATCGGTGGTTTTAACATTGGTGACCAATACGTTGACAAATCAAAAAAGTTTGGTCACTGGCGCGATACCCACCTTCAAGTAGTTGGCCAAGCAGCGATAATGATGGAAATTCGCTTTGCAATGGATTGGAATACCTCTTGCCGTAAATCTCGTTTACCTAAGTATAATTTAAAGAATTTAGATAAACTTAAACTCAAGCGCCCAACTTCAGAAGATCAAGTAGCTATGCAGATTGTTGCATCAGGACCAGATAGTCAAAATTTTGCAATTCGGCGTGGTTATGAAGGAATCATAGCAGGTGCACGAAAATACGTTTATATTCAATCACCATATTTAATTCCTGAACCTTCTATCTTGGAAGCTTTAATTGTTTCCGCTAAAAGTAGTGTCGATGTCCGTATAATGATTCCATGTATGGCGGATCACCCATTTGTATACCGAGCAACCGAATATTATGCAAAATATTTAACTGCTAACGGAATTAAGGTTTACAAGTATAACAATGGCTTCATTCACGCAAAGACTATGGTAAGCGGCTCAAATATTTGTTCAGTCGGTTCAGCTAATCAAGACTACAGAAGTTATATGTTAAATTTTGAGGTTAACTCATTTAACTACAGTCCTAAACTAGCAGAAAAATTAAAGAAAATCTTTGAAGATGATTTAGAGCAATCAACTTTATTAACCAATGAGTACTTTGATGAACAATCTCATTGGCGGAAATTTAAACAGTACTTCTCAAGGCTGTTATCACCAATACTTTAATAAAAGCAAAAAAAGCTTCCGTTTATATTAACGGAAGCCCTTTTCTCTATCTTTGATTAATGTAAAAGCATTTCATAAACGTAAGAAGTTTCGTTTAAACAATATACACCATGAAGTGAACCAACACGTTTGAAACCCATCTTATCGATCAAGTGTTGCATCGCTTTATTATCTTCATGTGTATCTATTCTGATCGAATCTATATCTTTACGGTTATCACAAATATAATTAATCACCTCAGTTAAAAGTTTGGTTGCATAACCATTACCAGCATGTTTGGAATGAATGGCTACTCGGTGAATTACAACGTATCTATTAGTATCTTTTAACCATTTGCCCTTCATCTTATCGTAAGAGTGATCAGGTGCATCAACAATTGAAATAGCTCCTACAGTCTGCCGATCTTGCGAAATAGCTAGATAAGCCCACCCTTTTTCAATATCTTCGTTAACTTGATCTGGAGACGGATAATCACCCTGCCATTGATCAACTCCGTGTTCGGCTAATTGGTCAGCACCATCTTTTAATATATTCATAATTTGATCAAAATCAGCTTTTGTAGCTTGTCTAAGTTTCAAACTTTTCACTCTCCTTTTAAAATAGCGTTTTTAATTATATAGAAAATTAGATTGCTTGTAAAAGATTAGTAATTAAACTTTATATTTATTTAGACAAACAAAAAAGCTTTGGTTCACATCGCAAACCAAAGCTTTAATATAATTTTATAAATTTAAGCACCATGGAATTCAACAAGTGAGAAAATATCTAAATCAGATAATTTCTTATACCCATTCAAATCAGGTAATACAACATAAAATGCTGCACCAACTACCTCACCACCAAGAGTTTCTACTAATTGCTTAGTAGCTCTTAAAGTGCCAGAGGTAGCCAATAAATCATCACAGACAACAACTCTTTGACCAGGCTTAATTGCATCCTTATGCATTTCCAAACTGTTAGAGCCGTATTCCAAGTCATATGAAGCACGTACTACAGGCCGTGGTAATTTATGTGGCTTTCTAGCAGGAACAAAGCCCAAGCCTAATTCAGTTGCAACTGGACAGCCAACAATAAAGCCACGTGCCTCAGGACCAACGATAACCTCAGCTTTCTTACTTTTAGCATATTCAGCTAATTTATGTGTAGCAAGTCGATAAAGTTTACCATCTTGTACAATCGGTGTAACGTCTCGATAAACTATCCCTTTATTAGGGAAATTCGGAACACTTGCAATATGTTCTTTAAAAATGTTTGCCATAAGAAGAAAAAGCCTCCAAAAAATTTTAGTGCTTGTTTACAAACACGCTTGACTTTTATATTCTAACAAACTTTTAACTCAAAAGCATTAAAAGCCAAAATTTTTATTAATTATTTGATGAAATTATTAACATATGCCAATAATTGTTGGCTTGGCATATTACGCAATTCCCGAACAAACTTTATTTGTGACTGTGTTGCCAACAAATATTTAGAAGCCGTGAGTGGCTTCTTTTCAGGATCTTTCTTTCCAACCAATTTATCGTTATCAAGTTGCACAAATCCTAATTCGAAGAAAACTCTTAAAATAAACAAAATACTATCATAATTTAAGCCCAGATATGGAGCCACTGTGCGATAATCCTCGGGTTTTAAAGTAGGATGCGCATAAATATACTTCAAAACTTTGCCAAAGTAAGATTTATCCGGAATCTTTTCAACTGGTAATTGATCAAGCAAAAAGCGTAAATATAATTGCTGATAATTGTTTTCTAGCGCATTATCTAGATCAATCTGATTGTGCGGCACATCAAGCAAAACCGCCGTTTCACCATTTGCATTATAATCTTTTGCTAAGCTAATCTTATCTTCATCGATACCTAAACCATTTTTAACAGTTGCAATATTCTTCGGATCAAACAATAAATACCTGTCAGCAAAACCCATTACGTAACTCTCTGAACGCATATCAATTACTTGGGTTGGTACAGCCAACTTAGGTGCAGCAAAAGATACGCCTTCCATGATCCCTTGTAAGGAAACCTTGTTGCGGTAAGTATTTAAAGATAATTGAACAAAGATTTTCGAAACAAAGGGTAACAAGTTATTGTTTAAGAATGCTTTATTAAAACCAACAACATCAAGCTTGCCGTCACCTTTAACCGCATTAAACTTAACGTGTGTTTTATCTTTACCAATCTTACGAAAATCTGTAATCTGCGGATCAGAAATACTGAAAATGGGCTGAGCATTATCGGTACCAAAAGGACCTGCTTGGTTCACTTCTGCTATTGTACTAGGAGCTAATCCCTTCATCGGTAGTTCCATATCATAATACTTAGTTTCTAGACCGCCCTTAACGTGAAAACTCTTTTCAAAGGCATCCCTTAAAGCATTGATCTTATCTTCAGTCATCGACAAACCACAAGCAAAATCATGACCACCAAACTTAGTCAACAATTTTTCTTTAAGCGGATTTAATGCATCAAATAGGTTAAAGCCAGGAATTGAACGGCCAGAACCCTTTATTTCACCAACAGAATTTTTAGTCAAAATAACCGTTGGCTTGTGCAACTTTTCAACTATTTTATTTGCTACTAGACCTAACACACCTTCATGAAAAGATGGATCATAAAGTACCAATGTATTTTTACGTTGCCAACTATTTTTCTTAACTTGCTTCAAACAAGCATTATAGACTTTAGTAGTTAATTTCTTACGCTTCTCATTTAATTTTTCAACCTGATCAGCTAATTTTTGCGCCTCAACGTCATCATCACTAAGCAGCAACTCAACCGCTAAATTAGCGTCTGCTAAACGGCCAACGGCATTTAACCGTGGAGCAATATTAAAACCAATATCAGTTTCATTAATGCTGCCCATAGTCAAGCTGGCATTTTTAATTAAAGCACGCAAACCTGGACGGTCAGTCTGATTAAGTACCTCTAGACCCCGCTTAACAATTATGTGACCTTCACCAGATACTTTTACCATATCGCCAATGGTACCAATCATTGCCAAATCTAGGAGTTCCGGCATAGGATCCTGCATTAAACTACGACAAATGGTGTAAGCAATCCCTGCACCACAGTAATCATCAAAGGGGTACTTTTGACCAGGATAATTACAGTGAACAATCGCATAAGCGTCAGGCAATTTATCTTGAATAGTGTGGTGATCGGTAACAATCGTGTCGACACCCTTATCTTTGGCATAAGCTACCTCATCGATCCCGGTAACCCCATTGTCAACCGTAATAATTAATTTGGTACCATCGGCAACAATTTGCTTATAACGTTCTAGATTAGGTCCATAACCATCTTTAAAACGGCTCGGTATGAAGTAATGGACATCGGCCCCAAGAATACTCAGGGTCTCCGTCATGATCGTTGTAGAAGTTATTCCATCCGCATCGTAATCACCATAGACAGTGATCTTTTCACCCTTATCAATTGCCTGATTAATCCGCTTAACCGCTTTATCCATATCATGCATAAGTGATGGATCTGCCAAATCATCTTCAGTTGCATTAAACCAAAAATTTAACTTTTCATCCGTATTAATCCCGCGCAAAGAAAACAACTTAGCCGCAATTGGGCTAAGTTGATACTTATCAATTAATTTAGGATCTAACTCTTCCGCAGTTCTTTGTTTCCACTTCATAATTTAAGTTTGGAACCCTTCATAATATCTATTCTGCCAATCTTATTTTTTCTTAATATCGTCATCATTCATCTTAAGTACGGCCATGAACGCATCTTGTGGTATTTCCACCTTACCAACAGCCTTCATCCGTTTCTTTCCCCGCTTCTGTTTCTCAAGCAACTTAGCACGTCTATCCGGATCACCTGTGTGGATCTTCCAGGTAACATCCTTTCTGTAAGGCTTAACAGTAGCACGAGAAATAATCTTTGAGCCAATTGCTCCCTGAATATCAACCTCAAAGTTTTGCCGCGGAATTAGTTTCTTCAGCGTTGAGGTCATTTGCCGGGCTCTTGGCTGGGCCTCATCTCTGTGGGCAATAAAGCTCAAGGCATCGACCGGTTTCTTATTTAATAAGATATCAATCTTAACCAGATCGGTAGTCTTATAACCGGTAATCTCATAATCAAGTGAAGCATAACCTTTAGTGGAAGACTTCAAATCATCAAAGAAATCATAAATTATTTCAGCTAACGGCATATTGTAAATAACGTTTACCCGATATTTATCCAAGTAATCCATCGTTACAAATTCACCCCGCTTATGCTGGCACAATTCCATTACTGGACCAACATAATCGTTTGGAACCATGATCTCGGCTTTAACGTAAGGTTCTTGCACTTCTTTATATTCACCTGCGTCAGGCAAATCAGATGGGTTATCAATTACTTTGGTTGAACCATCGTTCATAATTGCGTGATAGTCAACTGATGGAGCAGTCATAATTAAATCAAGACCAAATTCTTGCTCTAAACGTTCCTGAACAACGTCCATATGCAAAAGACCTAAGAAGCCACACCGAAAACCGAATCCTAAAGCAGTGGAAGTTTCTGGTTCAAATTCCAGTGCTGCATCGTTTAATTGCAATTTTTGCAAAGCATCCTTTAATTCATCGTACTTAGAATTATCAACCGGATACATCCCAGAAAAGACCATTGGTGGAATTTGCCGATAACCTGGTAATGGTTCAGCCGTTGGTTTGTTTGCGTCCGTAATCGTATCACCTACACGGGTTTCACGAACGGATTTAATGTTAGCCGTAAGGTAACCTACATCCCCAGCAACCAAAATATCTTTCTTAATAGGGTGCGGGCTAGATACACCGACTTCGGTAACCTCGTAATTTTTACCAGTATTCATAATCTGAATCTGATCACCTGGTTTAACGGTACCATCCTCGATTCGGACAGATAGCACTACCCCACGGTAATCATCATACTTAGAATCAAAAATCAAAGCCTTAAGCGGAGCCTGCAAGTCACCTGTTGGTGCGGGAATATCAGTTACAATTCTCTCGAGCAATTCTGGAATACCTTGTCCGGTCTTACCAGATACCTCGACCGCTCCTGAAGCATCCAAACCAAGCATTTCTTCAATTTCATTTTTAGTTCCTTCAGGATCAGCTGAAGGAAGGTCAATCTTATTAATAACCGGTAGGATCTTTAAATCATCATCAATCGCTAAATAAGTGTTAGCCAAAGTTTGTGCTTGTACACCCTGAGAAGCATCAACTACAAGTAAGGCACCCTCACAGGCAGCCAGCGACCGCGAAACTTCATAAGAAAAATCCACGTGCCCCGGTGTATCAATTAGGTGAAAAATATAATCTTCTCCATTTTTAGCATGGTATTTAACCTCAACTGAGTTCATCTTGATTGTGATACCGCGTTGCCGTTCAAGCGGCATATCATCAAGCATCTGATTTTTCAACTGCCGTTCAGACACAGTATCGGTCAATTCCAAAATACGGTCGGCAATAGTTGATTTACCATGATCGATGTGTGCAACAATTGAAAAGTTGCGAATATGTTTTTGATAGTCTTTTAATTTTTTAATATCCATAAATTATTTGCACCCTTTATTTCTATCTTATTATTATAGCAAAGGACTGAGAACAGGTGAAATCAAACAAATAAAAAAGATCCTAGTGTTATTGATAACATCAGGATCAAATTCTAATCTATTACTTCAATTTATCTTTCAATCGTTCAAAGAAGCCTTTCTCTTGCGGGGTAATTGAACCACCACCAGCTTTAACAAAGTCAACCAAAGCCTGCTTCTGCTTATCATTAATTGATTCTGGAATCTGGACTTTAACCGTTGTTATCTGGTTGCCGTTTCCGTTACCTCTAAGATAAGGCACACCTTTGCCCCTCAAAGTAAACTGCTTATCGGGTTGCGTACCTGCAGGTATCTTCAACTTGCTGTCGCCATGGACAGTTTTAATGTTTATTTCGTCACCCAAGGTTGCTTGAGCAAAGGAAATTGGCACAGTCGTATAAATAGTATTGCCCCGTCTCTCAAAGTCTTTGGAAGGCTTAATCCGGTAACTAATGTATAAGTCACCGTAAGGGCCACCATTTTTACCTGCTTCACCTTGTCCTTCATAGCGGAGTTGTTGGCCATTGTCGATACCAGCTGGGATATCAACTTCAATGGTATTCTTCTTGTTTACAGTGCCTTTACCATGACAAGTTTTACATGGGTGTTCAATAATAACACCACGACCATGACACTTATCACAGGTAGTCTGCCGTCTAATAACACCCAGCATCGACTTCTGAGTTATGGTCATATAACCCGTACCATGACACTTATCACAGGTAACCGGATGCGTACCTTTTTCGGCACCATTACCGCCACAAGTTGGACAAGTCTCATCACGTGTATAACTTACTTGGGTCTTTTTACCATTAATGGCATCCATAAAATCAATATTCAGGGTGTAATCAAGGTCTTGACCACGCTGTGGAGCAGTTGGATTGGCTTGTTGCCTTTGGCCGCCACCATTAAAGAAGTCGTTAAAAATATCACCAAAGTCACCGAAACCGCCAAAGTCGCCGTATCCGGCACCTTGACCGGCACCAGCATTGCCAAAACCTCCTTGGCCGTTTACACCAGCCTGACCAAATTGATCATACTGAGCACGTTTCTTCTTGTCATGCAAAACTTCATAAGCTTCGTTAACCTGTTTATACTTTTCCTCTGCTCCTGGTGCATGGTTTAGGTCAGGGTGATACTTCTTAGCCAACTTACGGTAGGCAGAATTGATTTCTTTTTCACTGGCATTGCGATCAACACCCAAAACTTTGTAATAATCTTCTTGTGCCATCTATCAAAAGCTCCTTACTTTCCAAAAGAAAAGAACTACTCAACGGGCAGTTCTTTTCTAATTTATTCAATTATAAACCCATTATTTATTTGGGTCTACTTTATGGAAATTGCCATTTTCAGCGTTACCATCATTTGGGTTACCACCTTGTGGTCCTTTAGGACCTTGAGGGCCCTTAGGGCCAGCTTGTGGACCTGCCTGACCAGCTGCACCTTGATTGCCACCGTTAGCTTGGTATAACTTAACAGCTAAATCTTGAGCAACTTTGGATAAAGCATCTTTCTTCTTCTTCATTTCATCCAAATCATTGTCTTTTTGAGCTTTCTTCAAGTCAGCCAATG
>ENA-UOOK01000964-UOOK01000964.1-fermentation-metagenome-genome-assembly--contig:-NODE-964-length-38764-cov-6.805627_pt1 | contig 38764 bp, 34 predicted proteins | sample MGYA00245777_ERZ724023 | MGnify/ENA primary metagenome ERZ724023 (study PRJEB28704, sample SAMN03018312) | fermentation metagenome | biome: anthropogenic terrestrial biome; feature: soil; material...
CAGCAGGCCCGCCGCATCCTCGACCGGCTGGTCGGCTACAAGCTCAGCCCGTTCCTTTCGCAGAAGATCCGCCATGGGCTTTCCGCGGGGCGCGTGCAATCCGTCGCGGTGCGGCTGATCGTCGACCGCGAAGAGGAAATCCACGCTTTTGTGCCGAAGGAATACTGGTCCATTGAAGCGAAGCTCTCCCCGAAAGATTCCAATGAGACCTTCACCGCGTCTTTTTACGGGGATGAAAACGGAAAGCTCCAGATAACGAACAAGGAGCAGTCCGACCGGATCCTCGCCGATCTCGACGGCGCCGAGTTTATCGTCGCCAATGTGAAGAAAGGGACGCGCAGAAAATCCCCCGTGCCGCCGTTTTCCACGTCCACCATGCAGCAGGAAGCCTCCCGCAGGCTTGGGTTCCAGGCGCGCCGCACGATGAAGGCCGCGCAGGAGCTCTACGAGGGCGTCGAAATCGAAGGGATGGGCGCGATCGGTCTGATCACCTATATGAGGACCGATTCGCTGCGCATTTCGGAAGAGGCCATCCAGAGCGCGGCGGATTATATCCGTGGCCGCTGGGGAGAACAATATCTGCCGGAAAAGCCGCGCCATTACAAATCCCGCGCGAACGCGCAGGACGGCCATGAGGCGATCCGCCCGACCATCCCGAGCCTTTCGCCGGACAAAGTGAAGGACAGCCTTTCCTCCGACCAATACAAGCTCTACAAGCTGGTCTGGGAGCGTTTTCTGGCCAGCCAGATGGCAAATTGCCTCCAGAGCACCGTCCAGGTCACCGTCCAGGCGAAAAATTACCTTTTCAAAGCGTCGGGTTACACGGTGACGTTCGACGGCTTCACAGTCCTTTACGAGGAAGCCAAGGACGAAGAAGAAAAAGAAGGCGGCACCCTGCCGGCGCTGAAGAAAAATATGCCTCTCCGTCTCAGGAAAATCGCGGGGAACCAGCATTTCACGCTTCCGCCGCCGCGCTATACCGAGGCGTCGCTGATCAAGGCGCTGGAGGAAAACGGCATCGGGCGCCCTTCCACCTACGCCGTTACGATCTCGAACATCACGGCGCGGGAATACGTCGTCCGCGACGGAAAGTCGCTCAAGCCGACGGAACTCGGCGAAACCGTCACGAAGCTGCTCAAGGAGCATTTCCCGCAGATCGTGAACGTGAAGTTCACCGCCCAGGTGGAAAGCGATCTGGACAACGTGCAGAGCGGGAAATCGGACTGGGTGCAGGAGCTGCACAAATTTTACGGAGATTTCGACAAAACCCTGACGGAAGCGAAGGAATCCATGAAGGGCGTGAAGATTCAGCTGAAGGAGGACGTCACGGACGTCATCTGTGAAAAATGCGGCCGCCACATGGTCATCAAAACCGGAAGATACGGTAAGTTCCTCGCCTGCCCGGGGTACCCGGAATGCAAAAACGTGAAGAAGTATGTGGAGACCAACGGGGCGGAGTGCCCCAAATGCGGCGGAAAGGTCGTTATCAAGCACACGAAGAAGGGCCGTATTTTCTACGGCTGTTCCAATTATCCGAAATGTGATTTCGTATCGTGGGACGAACCGACCATGGAAAAATGCCCCCGCTGTGGAAAAACGCTGCTGAAGAAAAAGGGGAAACATCCGAAATATTACTGCATCACGACGGGGTGCGGCTACGAAAAGACGGAGGAAGAATGACCGTTCGGGTGATCGGCGCGGGCCTCGCCGGCTGTGAAGCCGCGTGGCAGCTTGCGGAACGGGGGGTGGAGACGGAGCTTTACGAGATGAAGCCCGCCCGCTTTTCCCCCGCGCACCACAGCGAGAATCTCGCCGAGCTTGTTTGCTCCAATTCGCTGAAAGCGGATCGTCTGGAGAGCGCATGCGGGCTGCTGAAAGAGGAGATGCGCCGCATGGGGTCGCTTTTAGTCCCGTGCGCGTTGGCCTGCCGCGTTCCGGCGGGTGGGGCCCTCGCCGTGGACCGCGCGGCGTTTTCCGGGGCGGTGACGGCGAGAATCACTTCGCACCCGCTGATCCGCCTGCGCCGGGAGGAAGTCGTCCGCATTCCGGAGGACGGAATCAGCGTGATCGCGACGGGGCCGCTGACCTCGGATGCGCTGGCGGAGCAGATCCGCCGTCTCTGCGGCGGAAGCCTGAGCTTTTACGACGCGGCCGCGCCGATCGTGACGGCGGAAAGCCTTGTAAGGGAACGGATCTTTTCCGCGTCGCGCTACGGGCACGGAGAAAGCGACGCCTACCTGAACTGCCCGATGAACAAAGAGGAATACGAACGCTTTTACGAGGAGCTCCTCGCGGCGGAGCGCGCTCCGCTGCACGGCTTCGACGCGGCCGATCCGAAGGTATACGAAGGGTGTATGCCGGTGGAAATCATGGCCGCGCGCGGGCCGGACACGCTCCGCTTCGGCCCGATGAAACCCGTAGGGCTGCAAGACCCGCATACGGGCCATCGGCCTTGGGCTGTGCTGCAGCTCCGCCGCGAGGACGCGGATGGCAGGCTTTATAATCTCGTCGGCTTCCAGACGAACCTGAAGTTTGGGGAACAAAAGCGCGTTTTCGGGATGATCCCCGGTCTGGAACACGCGGAATTTATCCGGTACGGCGTGATGCACCGCAACACGTTCCTGGATTCTCCCTCCGTCCTGTCCGCCGATTACAGCGTGAGACGCAGGCCGAACCTCTTCTTTGCCGGCCAGATCACCGGTGTGGAGGGCTATATGGAATCCGCTTCCTCGGGGATCGTTGCGGGAATCAACGCCGCCCGGCGCGCTGCCGGACAAAGGCCTTTCCTGCCGCCGGAAACGACCATGACGGGCGCGCTCTGCCGTTACGCCGCGAACGGAGGGAAAGGGCCGTTCCAGCCGATGGGGGCCAATTTCGGCATCCTTCCGCCGCTGCCGGAAAAGATACGCTGCAAGCAAGAGCGCTATGCCGCCCTGGCGGCCCGCGCGCTTGCGGACCTCGCTTCCGCTTTCGCCGAGGAAGGCGTCGCTTTTTCCGACAGGTAGCCCAGCCACTTATTCCACGGAAAGGGAGATGTTCTCATGAAAATCATCGTAGATGCTTTCGGCGGAGACAACGCGCCCCTTGAAATCCTCAAAGGCAGCGCGGACGCCGTCCGCGAGCTTGATATCGATATCATGCTTACCGGCCGGGAGGACGAGATCCGCCGCGTCGCGAAGGAGAACGGGATTTCTCTGGAGCGCATGGAGATCGCCGACGCTCCGTCCGTGATCTCCATGCAAGACAGCCCGGGGGAAATCATGCGGTCAAAAAAGGACTGCTCCATGGCGGTCGGGCTGCGCAAGCTTGCCGCCGGCGAGGGGGACGCGTTCGTTTCCGGGGGAAACAGCGGCGCGCTCGTAGTTGGCTCCAGCCTGATCGTCAAGCGCATCCGCGGTGTGAGCCGCATCGCGTTCGCCCCGGTGATCCCGAACAGCGAAAGCTGCTTCATGCTGATCGACTGCGGCGCTAACGTGGACTGCAAGCCGGAGGCGCTGCAGCAGTTCGGCATTATGGGTTCGATTTATATGGAGAAGGTCATGGGCTTCTCCAATCCCCGCGTTTCGCTCGCAAATATCGGCACGGAGGACGGCAAGGGAAACGAACTCCAGCGCGAAGCGTTCGCTTTGCTGAAGGAGTCCGGCGTCAACTTCGTTGGAAACGTGGAGGCGCGGGACGTGCCGAACGATGCGGGCGAAGTCGTCGTCGCAGACGGTTTTACCGGAAATGTGATTTTGAAAATGTACGAGGGCGTTGCGATCCTGCTGCTGGGAAAGCTGAAAAAAGTCTTTCTGAAGAATTTGCGGAATAAAATTGCCGCAGCGCTCGTGCTGAAGGACCTGAAACAGTTCAAAAAACAATACGATTACAACGAATACGGCGGCGCGCCGCTGGTAGGCTGCTCCAAGCCGATTTTCAAGGCGCACGGCAGCTCGAAGGAAAGGACTTTTTTCAACGCCGTCCGTCTGACGAAAGCCTATGTGGAGGGCCATGTGACGGAAGAGATTTCTTCCGCGCTGAAACAGTACCGGGAAAAAAAGAATCTTTCCATGGACGACGATGAATTCGGGAGCGAGGACTAATGACGGAACTGGAACAAAAACTTCAATATCAATTTCAGGACCCGGAGATCCTGAAGACTGCGCTGACGCATTCTTCCTATGCGAATGAATACCGTACTCCGGGCGGGAGCAACGAGCGGCTGGAGTTCCTCGGGGATTCCATCCTCGGCTTTGTCGTCGCGGATTACCTTTACCGGAATTATCCGAAGCTCCCGGAAGGCGAGCTGACGAAAAAGCGCGCGGCGCTTGTCTGCGAGAAGGCCTGCTGCGGATTTTCCAGCCAGATCGGTCTGGGGGAAAGCCTGCTCCTGAGCCACGGCGAGCAGAACTCCGGCGGCAGCACGCGATCCTCCATCCTTGCGGATGCGTTTGAATCGGTGACCGCGGCCATTTATCTCGACGGGGGAATGCGGGAGGCGAGAAAATTCATCCTGCGCTTCGTGCTGCCGCTGCTGAAGGAGACAAAGCCGAAAACGTTCAAAGACTATAAGACGTTCCTTCAGGAGGTGGTCCAGAAAAACCCGGAGGAAAGCCTGGAATATGTCCTGACGGGGGAAAGCGGCCCGGACCACGACAAGCATTTTACCGTGGAGGTCCTGCTCGACGGGAACGTCGTCGGCAAGGGCGGGGGGCGCAGCAAAAAGGAAGCCGAACAGCAGGCCGCCCGCGAGGCGCTGAGCCTGATGGGATATTGAGGCACGCGAACGTCGCGCTCTTTGTGCCGAACAACGGCTGCCCCCACGCCTGCAGCTTCTGCAATCAGCGCAGCATCACGGGCTTTCAGCGCCAGCCGGGGCCGGAAGACGTGCGCCGCGCGGCGGAAACGGCCCTGCGCAGCCTGGGACCGGCGTCGAAGGGCGCTGAGATCGCGTTTTTCGGGGGAAGCTTTACGGCGGTCGAGCGCGGGTACATGGTTTCCCTGCTCGAAGCGGCCGCGCCCTACGTCCGTTCGGGCGTCTTCGCAGGCATCCGCGTTTCCACGCGGCCGGACTGCGTCGGCGGGGAAATCCTTGCGCTGCTGCGCCGGTACGGCGTAAAGACGATCGAGCTCGGCGCGCAGAGTATGGACGATGCCGTCCTCGCGCGAAACGGGCGCGGGCACACGGCCGCGCAGACGGAGCGCGCGGCCGCAATGGTCCGGGAAAAGGGATTTTCGCTCGGGCTTCAAATGATGACGGGCCTTGCGGGAGACACGGACGCGGGAGCCGCCGAAACCGCAAAGCGGCTTGCGGCTTTGAAACCGGACTGCGTGCGGATTTACCCGACGCTTGCCCTGAAGGGAACTCCGCTCGGCGCAGCGTACCTGCGCGGCGAATACCGGCCTCAGACGCTGGAGCAGGCCGTTTCTCTCTGCGCCGCGCTGCTCGGCTTCTTTGAAGGCCGCGGCATCCCCGTGATCCGGCTCGGCCTGCACGCTTCACCCGAGCTGGAACGGGACATGCTGGCCGGTCCGTGGCACCCGGCTTTCCGCGAGCTTTGCGAAAGCCGGCGCTTCCTCGGCAGGATGCAGCGGGAACTCGCGGCGAAGAACGCCGTGGAGGGTCCGGTGCGGATTGCGGTGCATCCGGCCTGCGTCTCGCAGGCCGTGGGGCAGAAACGGCGGAACCTTGCGGAGCTGGCTCGGTCCGGCTACCGGGTTTCCGTCGTACCCGACCTTTCCGTCCCGAAGGGCGGGATCAGGATCATCTGAATGCGGAGGGTATCGATTTGCTTCTGAAATCGCTGGAGCTTCACGGCTTCAAAACGTTCCCGGATAAGGCGACGCTCGAGTTTCACGACGGGATCACCGCGGTGGTCGGGCCGAACGGGAGCGGAAAAAGCAATATCAGCGACGCCGTTCGGTGGGTTCTCGGGGAGCAGTCCGTCCGCGAGCTGCGCTGCACGAAGATGGAGGACGTGATCTTCGGCGGTACGCCGCAGCGCAACCCCCTGGGCTTCGCCGAGGTGACGCTCAATATCGACAACGCCGGCCGCGAGCTTCCCTGCGATTCCGATTCCGTCGCCGTGACACGCCGCTATTACCGATCCGGCGAGAGCGAATACCTGATCAACGGCGCCGCCGTCCGTCTGCGCGACGTCAACGAGCTCTTCATGGACACCGGCCTCGGGCGCGACGGATATTCCATCATCGGCCAGGGAAAAATCGACGCGATCGTTGCGGCCCGCAGCGAAGACCGGCGCGAGATCTTCGAGGAAGCCGCGGGCATTTCGCGTTTCCGTTACCGGAAGGAAGACGCCGAGCACAGACTCGTGCAGGCGGAAGAAAACCTGCTGCGCCTGCACGACATCCTTTCGGAGCTGGAGAACCGCATCGGGCCGCTCCGCGAGCAGTCGGAAAAAGCGAAGCGGTACCTCGCCCTTTCCGGCGAGAAAAAAGAGCTGGAACTCGGCCTCTGGCTTGCGACGCTTGACCAGTCCGGCCGCGTCCTGCGCGGGCAGGAGGATAAAATTTCCATCGAAAAAAATCAGTACGACGCGGTGGAATCCGCGATCGCCGAATTGGAAGGCAAAATCGAGCGGTCGTTTCAGGGAGCGAACGAATGCGCGGCGAAAGCGGACGAGATCCGGACGAACTGTTCTTCGATGGAGGAAGCCGCGGCCAAAAAAGACGGCGAAGTCTCCGTCCTGCAGAACGACATCCGCCATAATTCGGAGAATATCGCGCGCGTCCGGCAAGAGATCGAACAGAACAGCCTTTCCGGGGACGACCTGAAGAAAAAAGTGGCCGCGCAGGAGATCCGGCTTGCGGAAATGCGAAAGTCGATCGAAGAAAAAGACGCCGGTTTTGCGGCCGGTTCCGCCCATTTGGAGGAACTGAAAACCGGCGCAAGCGAATCGGCGGAGAAAATCGACGCTTTCTCCCGCCGTATTGCCGAGCTTACCGCTCAGGCGGCGGAAGCGAAAACCGCGGAGACGGCCGCCGTTTCCTCGATTTCGGAGATCAAACTGCGCGTGGAGTCGCTGCGGGGAAACGTCGGGGAAAAGCGCAGCCGACGGCAGGAGCTGGAGCGTTCCGCTGAGGAATACGAAAAAAAGCTCGCTGCCGCCGACGAAAAAATCCGGTCGCTTGCCAATGCGGTCAACGGCTATCGCATGCGTTTGGACGCGCGCCTCGCCAGGCGCGAGGCGGCGAAGCAGCGGAGCGACGCGCTCCGTCTCGATCTTTCGGAGCAGCTCCGCCGCGCGAAGCTGCTGGAGGATCTGGAGCGGAACCTCGAAGGCTTTTCCGGCAGCGTGAAGGCGGTCATGAAAGAAGCGGGGCGCGGAGCCATTACGGGCGTGCGCGGCCCCGTTTCGCGCCTGATCGAAGTGCCGGAGCAATATGCCGTCGCGATGGAAACGGCGTTGGGCGCCGCCATGCAGGATATTGTCGTCGATACGGAGCAGGACGCAAAGCGTGCAATCGCTTTCTTAAAGCGCTCCAACTCAGGACGCGCCACATTTCTGCCGGTTGCCACCGTCCGCGGGCGAACGGTGCAGGAAAGCGGGCTGCCGTCCTGCCGGGGGTTCGTCGGGATCGCTTCCGAGCTTTGTTCCTGCGAGGATACATACCGCGGCGTGGTGAGCTTCTTGCTGGGGCGGATCGCGATTGCGGAAGACCTAGACTGCGCCGCCGCCATAGCGGGAAGATTCGGTTACCGCTTCCGTGTCGTGACGCTGGATGGGCAGGTCGTGAACGCGGGAGGATCGTTCACCGGCGGTTCCCTCGCGCGCAATTCCGGCCTTTTGAGCCGCGCGACGGAGATCGAAAAGATCAAAAAAGGCGCGCGGGCCCTGCAGCAGAAAGCGGACGCCGCGGCCTCGGCGCTGAAAGCGGCGGCGGGGGAAGTGTCGGAGGCCGAAGCGCAGCTTACCGGCGCGCGCGGGGAGCTTTCTTCCGCGCAGGAAGACCGCGTCCGTCTGGATGCGGAGCACAGCCGCGCACAGGCGGATATCCGCACGGCGGAGAAGGACGCCGAAGCGCTCGAAAAAGAGCTCGCCGCCGCCGCCGGGCGCCTCGAAGCCCAGGAACAGGCAAAAGCCGCCGCAAGGAAAAAAGCCGAGGGGTTTTCCAGCACGATCGAGCGGCAGAAAGAGGAGCTTGCGAAAATCAGCGGAAACCGCGAGGAACTGGACCGCCGGTGCGGCGAAATCGCGGAGGAGATGCGCCGGCTCGAGCTGAGCCGCCTCGCCGCCCGGAAAGACGCGCAGGCGCTGGAAACCTCGATCCGCGACGCACTCGAGCGCGGCCGGAGCCACTCGGAGAAGATCGAGACCCTGAAGGAAGAGATCCGGCAAACTGAGCGATCCACATCCGCGCTGCGGGCCAGGATCGAGACGCTGAACCGGGAAGCGGCTTCGCTGCGCAAAACGGCAGAGCAGAGCCGCGGTGAGGTTGAAGCGGCGAACGCGAAGCGCATGGAGTTTGAGCAGCAGTCGGTGCGGCTGCGCGCCCAGGAACGCGAAAAATCGGAGGAAAAGGAAAAAATCGGCCACGACCTCGCCCTTTTGGAAGAGCGAAAAGCGAATCTGCAAAAGGAATACGATGGTATCGTTGCGCAGATGTGGGAAGAATATGAGCTAACGCGCCGGGAAGCCGAAGAGCAGGCGACGGGGCGCATCGGTGACATTCCCCAGGCGAAAAAGCGGCTTGCCGCCGTAAAAAATGAAATCCGCGGTCTGGGCTCGGTCAACGTTGCCGCCGTGGAGGAATACAAACAGGTCAGCGGGCGCTATGAGTTCATGAAGGCGCAGATCTCCGATGTGGAGCAGTCGCGCGACGAGCTGAACGGCATGATCGGGACGCTGACGCACCAGATGAAAGATTTGTTTGCCGCCCGGTTCGAGCAGATCGGCGCCAATTTTGCCGAGACGTTCCGCGACCTGTTCGGCGGTGGAACAGGGCGTATTTTTCTCACCGATCCGGGCGACGTGCTGAATTCCGGCATTGAGATCTCGGTCCAGCCGCCGGGCAAGATCGTGGCGCATCTGGAGGCGCTCTCGGGAGGGGAAAAAGCGCTCGTCGCCATCGCGCTTTATTTTGCAATCATGAAAGTCAGTCCGCCTCCTTTTTGCGTGTTGGATGAAATCGAGGCGGCTTTGGACGATGTAAACGTCGACCGCTTTGCAGCCTATCTGCGCAGGATGAACAAAAACACGCAGTTCATCGTCATCACGCACCGGCGCGGCAGTATGGAGGAAGCGGATGTCCTTTACGGCGTGACCATGCAGGAAGAGGGCGTTTCCAAGCTGCTGGAAATGCCGGTTGCCCAGGCGGAAGCGAAGCTCGGAATCAAGCGGTGAACCGGAAGGGAGCAATATCATGGGACTTTTTTCCAAGATGAAGGCTGGCCTGAAAAAGACGCGGGAAAGCATGAGCGAATCCATGACGTCCATGCTGCATTCGTTTACCAGGATCGACGAGGACCTTTTCGAGGAACTGGAGGAAATTCTCGTCATGAGCGACGTGGGCGTGCCCACCGCGGAACGCATCTGCACGGAACTGCGCAAACGGGCGAAGGAGCGCGGTGTGACTGAACCCGGGAAAATCGAGGGGATGCTGCGCGAGCTTGTGGCCGAGATGCTGCGCGGGGACTCGGAGCTGAAGCTCGGGACGAAGCCGTCCGTCATCCTTGTGGTCGGCGTGAACGGCGTCGGCAAGACGACGACAATCGGCAAGATCGCTGCCATGCTCGAAAAACAAGGCAAGAAAGTGATCCTCGGCGCAGCGGACACGTTCCGTGCGGCGGCCGTGGAGCAGCTTGACATCTGGGCGAAGCGCGCCGGCGCGGAGATCGTCAGTCAGCCGCAGGGCAGCGACCCTGCCGCCGTGGCGTTCGACGCCATCGCGGCAGCCAAGTCCCGCGGCGCCGACGTAGTCATCTGCGACACGGCCGGCCGCATGCACAACAAAAAGAACCTGATGGAGGAGCTGGCAAAAATCAACCGCGTGGTGGAAAGAGAAGCGCCGCAGGCCGACCGCGAGGTCCTTCTGGTGCTGGACGCCGCCACGGGGCAGAACGCGATCAGCCAGGCGCGGGAGTTCAAGGCCGCGGCGGATATTACCGGCATCGTTCTGACGAAGCTGGACGGAACCTCGCACGGCGGCGTTGTCCTGGCGATTCGCGAGGAGCTCGGTCTGCCCGTTAAGTTTATCGGCGTCGGCGAGCAGCTGGACGACCTGCAGCCGTTCGACGCCGACGCTTTTGCGGAAGCGCTTTTCCCCGCAAACGGAGGGTGAAACGGATGGAATTCGTAATCGGCACGCACAATCCCAATAAAATTAAAGAATTCGGGCGGATCCTCAGGCCCCTTGGAATCGGCGTCTGTTCCGCCAGCTTGCCCGAGGTGGAGGAAACGGGGGAAACTTTCGCGGAAAACGCTTTTCTGAAAGCGTCCTCCGCCTGCCGCGAAACGGGGAAACCGGCCGTCGCAGACGACTCCGGCCTCGCGGTGGACGCGCTGAACGGCGCGCCGGGCATTTTCTCCGCCCGTTACGCCGGAGAGGGCGCGACCAGCGTGGAACGCAACGCCAAGCTCCTGTGTGCGATGCAGGATGTTCCCGCCGGAAGGCGCGCGGCGAAATTCGTCTGCGCCATCTGCTGTGTCTTTCCGAACGGCGACGCCGTCACGGCGCAGGCGGAATGCGCGGGTTCCATCGCTTTCGCGCCGCGCGGCGGCGGGGGGTTCGGCTATGATCCCCTCTTTCTTGTCGGCGGGGGGAAGACGTTCGCCGAACTGACCGGGGAGGAAAAAGACAAAATCAGCCATCGGGGCAGGGCGCTTCGCGCCTTTGCGGAAAAAATAAAGCGGTATGGGGGAGTCTCATCATGTTGAACGGCAAACAGCGCGCTTACCTGCGTTCCCTGGCGAACGGCCTGGATTCCATCCTGATCGTCGGCAAGGGCGGGATCGACGCCAATATCCTCAAACAGGCCGACGACGCCCTGGCGGCGCGCGAGTTGATCAAGGGCAGCGTGCTTGAAACGTCGCCCGTTACGCCGCGCGAAGCCGCCGACCGCATCGCCGGGGGGACGGGTGCGGACACGGTGCAGGTAATCGGATCGCGGTTCGTTTTGTATCGCAGGAACGAAAAGGAGCCGAAAATTGTTCTTCCCAAAAAGTGAAAAAAGTAATAAAATAAAATCGACGTCCGTGGGCGGGTGAGAAGCCATGGAAAGAATCGCCGTTTTCGGAGGAACCTTCAATCCGATTCACAACGGTCACATCCATTTGGCGAAGAGCTTCGCAAAGGCTCTGCATATCGACCGCCTGCTTGTGATCCCCACGAATTCCCCGCCGCACAAGGCGGCGCCGGACCTCGCCCCCGCCGCGGACCGCCTCGCAATGTGCCGCGCGGCCTGCAGGCGTGAAGGCTTTGAGGTGAGCGACATGGAAATCCGGCGCGGAGGGCCAAGCTACACGGCCGTCACCCTTCGGGAACTGAAAAAGCTGTGTCCGGATTCCGAACTCTTCCTGATTACCGGAGAGGATATGTTCGTCACCCTGGCGGATTGGAAAGAACCGCAGACGATTTTTTCGCTGGCTACCGTCTGCGCCTCGCCGCGCAGCCGGGGCGGACGCGACGCGCTGCGGCGGTGCGCGGCGAAGCTGCAAAAGCTGGGCGCGAAAACGTACCTTGCGGATTTCCATTATCTTCCGGTTTCCTCCACCATGGTCCGCGAGGCAGTGCGCAAGGGGAAAAGCATTTCCGGCCTTGTGCCCGAGCCGGTGGAGCGCTATATCCGGGAAAAGAAACTGTATCTGGAGGAAATGGGAAATGGCATATGAAAAATACCTGGGAATCATCCGCCCGCTTCTGAGCGAAAAGCGCTACCACCATTCCATTTGTGTGGCAAAGGCTGCGAAAGAGCTGGCCATGCAATACGGCGCGGATTCCCGGAAAGCGGAGATCGCCGGCATCCTGCACGACATCATGAAAGACCTCCCGCAGCAAGAGCAGCTTGCGCGCATGGAGCGCTATGGAATCCGGCTGACGGATGTGGAGCGGGCCGCGCCGAAGCTCTGGCATGCGATGCTCGGAGAGGCCTATCTGAAAAACGAACTCAAGATCAGCGATCCGGAGATCCTTTCCGCGGTGCGCTACCATACCACCGGGCGGCAAGACATGACGCTGCTGGACAAAATCCTTTTTATCGCGGACTTCGTTTCCGCCGACCGCGACTATCCCGGCGTGGAAAACCTGCGCCGTGCCGTCCGCGTCAGCCTGGAGGACGCGATGATGGAGGGATTTTCCTTCACCATCTCGGAGCTTGCCCAGGGCAGGAAGCCGATCCATCCGGACATGATCGCCGCCTATAACCAGACGGCCCTCCTGTGCGAAAAAAACAAAATTAAAGATTAGAGGAAGGTAGTTGCGAATGACGTCGCTGGAACTTGCCGAACAGGCCGCACGGATTCTGGACGAAAAGAAGGCCGCCGACCTGAAAGTGATCAGAATAGCGGATATTTCCGTTTTAGCCGATTACTTTGTCATTGCCACAGGCACAAGCAGCACCCATGTGAGGGCGTTGGCGGACGAAGTGGAGTTTAAGCTCGGCCAGCTCGGCACGCGGCCGATCCATAAGGAGGGCTACCGCTCGAACACCTGGGTCCTGCTGGACTACGGCAGCGTCGTCGTCCACATGTTCACGGCGGACGCGCGCGCCTACTACGACCTGGACCGCCTGTGGAGCGACGGAAAGAACGTCGGCCTTTCCGATGTCCCGAAATGATTTCGCCGGTTTTCCGGCGCGCCGATTCAGATTCCCAAAATAGGAGCGAACAGAATATGACGACATACGATCCGAAAGCGATTGAAAAGAAATGGCAGAAGCGGTGGGAGCAGTCCGGCGTTTTTCATGCCTCCAACGACTCCTCCAAGCCGAAATACTACGCGCTGATCGAGTTCCCATACCCCTCCGGGCAGGGGCTCCACGTAGGGCATCCGCGTTCCTACACGGCCATGGACATCATCGCGCGCAAACGCCGGATGCAGGGTTACAACGTGCTGTACCCGATCGGTTGGGATGCGTTCGGCCTGCCGAGCGAAAACTACGCGATTAAAAACCATGTGCACCCTTCCATCGTGACGAAGCAGAATGTGGCGCGATTCAAGCAACAGCTTCAATCCATCGGTCTGTCTTTCGACTGGTCGCGCGAGATCAACACGACGGACCCGGATTATTACAAATGGACGCAGTGGATCTTTCTGCAGCTTTTCAAGCACGGGCTCGCGTACAAGAAGGAAATGGCCGTCAACTGGTGCACTTCCTGCAAGTGCGTGCTTGCGAACGAAGAGGTCGTCAACGGTGTCTGCGAGCGCTGCGGCAGCCAGGTCGTGCGCAGGGTAAAATCGCAATGGATGCTGAAGATTACGGACTACGCGCAGCGTCTGATCGACGACCTGGATCTTGTGGATTATCCGGAGCGCGTCAAGGTGCAGCAGAAAAACTGGATCGGCCGTTCCACCGGCGCCGAGGTGGACTTCGGCACTACGGCGGGGGACAAGCTGACCGTTTACACCACGCGTCCCGACACACTGTACGGCGCGACCTATATGGTGCTTTCCCCGGAGCATCCCTGTCTGAAAAAGTGGGCGGAAAAAATCAGAAATAAGGATGAAGTCCGCGCGTACCGGGCGGAAGCGGCGAAAAAGTCCGATTTCGAGCGCACCGAGCTTGCCAAGGAAAAGACGGGCGTACGCCTGGAAGGAGTCGACGGGATCAATCCGGTTACCGGAAAAGAAATTCCGATTTTCCTTTCCGACTACGTCCTCATGTCCTACGGGACCGGAGCGATCATGGCCGTTCCTGCCCACGACACCCGCGACTGGGACTTCGCGAAAAAATTCGGTCTGCCGATCGTCGAAGTCGTCGAAGGCGGGGACGTACAAAAAGAAGCATACACCGACTGCGCGACGGGCGTTATGGTAAATTCCGGGATCCTGGACGGGCTTTCCGTTGAAGACGCAAAAAAGAAGATCATCGGATATCTGGAGGAGAAGGGCGTCGGCCGCCCGAAAGTCAACTTCAAGCTTCGCGACTGGGTTTTCTCGCGCCAGCGCTATTGGGGCGAGCCGATCCCGATCGTGATCTGCCCGAAATGCGGCTATGTCGCCGTTCCGGAGAGCGAGCTTCCGCTCCGCCTGCCGAACGTGAAATCCTATGAACCGACGGATAACGGCGAGTCCCCGCTCGCCCACATGACGGACTGGGTAAACACCACCTGCCCGCATTGCGGCGGCCCCGCCAAGAGGGAAACGGACACCATGCCGCAGTGGGCGGGTTCTTCGTGGTATTTTCTGCGCTACACGGATCCGCACAACGGCGAGCGCTTTGCCGGAAAAGAAGCCATGAAATACTGGTTGCCGGTGGACTGGTACAACGGCGGCATGGAGCATACCACGCTTCATCTGCTTTACAGCCGTTTCTGGCATAAATTCCTGTACGACATCGGCGAAGTTCCCACGCCGGAGCCCTACGCCAAACGCACGAGCCACGGTATGATCCTCGGTGAAAACGGCGAGAAGATGAGCAAGTCGCGCGGCAATGTGGTTAATCCGGACGACATCGTGAACGAATACGGCGCCGATACGCTCCGTCTGTATGAGATGTTCATCGGCGATTTCGAAAAGGCGGCTCCGTGGAGCACAAACGGCATCCGGGGATGCCGGCGCTTTCTGGAGCGTTATTGGGGCCTGCAGGACATTCTTCGCGACGGAGACGTCATCCGCGGGGAGATGGAAACTCCGTTCAACAAGGCGATCAAAAAGGTCGGCGAGGATGTGGAGAACCTCAAGTTCAACACGGCCATCGCGGCGCTGATGTCCCTGATGAACGATATTTCCGCGGCGGGCAGCATCACCCGCGGCGAACTGCGGACCTTCACTCTTCTGCTCAATCTGTTCGCACCGCATGTCTGCGAAGAAGTCTGGAATGCGCAGAAGCTGGGGGAGGGCATGGCCTGCCAGCAGCGGTGGCCGGTTTACGACGCGGCCAAATGTGTCGATTCGACCGTTGAGATCGCGGTGCAGGTCAACGGAAAAGTCCGTGCCCGCCTGTCAGTGCCGTTCGATTGCCCGAAAGAGCAGATGCTCGCGGCGGCAAAATCCAACGAGAGGATCCAGGACGAGGTTGCGGGGAAGAGAATCGTAAAGGAGATTTGCGTTCCCGGAAAACTGGTCAACCTCGTCGTGAAATGACGGGAAATTCTCATATCCTGCAAAAGGCGGCGCAGCCATTCCAAGTGGCTGCGCCGCCTTTTCACGGTAGTTCCGGCAAAGCGTTCCGGAGCACCCGGGGACGGCTCGGACCAAAATCACGGTTTGCGGACGACGGCAAACCAGAGTGCGGCCGCCTGCAGGAGCATGATAACCGGGATGCCGAGCATGAATTTCAAGTGCCTCGTCTTGTGGCGGATGAGCAGCATCGTCAGCAGCATCGCGGGGGACCCGCCGAGCGCCGCCAGCAGCAGGAGCGTATTTTCCGACACGCGCCGCATGCGTTTTCTCGCCCGGCGCTTGTCCGAAATTGTTGCGGCCGCCGAGACAAGATTGATCATGATGAGGTACCAAACGGCATAGATATGTGGTACAGGCATGGTTTACAGTTTCCTTCCGCAGTATGGGCAGTAGCGCATGCCGGCCTCAACCCGCGCGCCGCAGCCGGGGCAGAAACGCGCCGCTTGTCCCCCGGTGCGGCGCATGGCGTTGGGATCGATTTCGGCGCGGGGATCTTTCTCCAGCCTTTTCCCCTCTTCCCGGGCGATCTCAAAGACCGCGCCGCAGTTTGGGCAGGTGACAAAGTAATGTTTGCCGAAGCGAAACAACGGAAGAAAGAAGAAAATGAATTTTTGACTGACGCAGGTCACGCTTGCGATTGCGCCCGTTGCGCCGCAGCAAGGAAACCGGCGGCAGAAGCGTCCGCCGAGGTTCCTTGAGTCGCTTGTCACCGCAAAGAAAAAGAACATCATGCATCCCTCCCGAAAGAATTGAAAACGTTTCGTCGACCAAGTCAGAGAAAGGTAGAAAGCAAATGGTGATCCGTATCTTTCGCCGACACATTATCCTCGCCTGCTGCGGCGTCCTTGCAGCGGTGGTGGCCATTACCATGACCGTCAATCTCAGCCGGGGCGCGTCCGAACGGACGGTATCGCCGGCGCCCGGAGCGCAGACTTCCGCTTCGGCCCCGGAAAGCGCCGTCGCGCTTTCCTCGGCGGCGGGTTCCACGTCGTCGCCGTCCGCGGGCTCTGCGCAGGTCGTTTCCGCAAAAGCGGGGGAGATGCGCGCCGTGTGGGTACCCTATATGAGCCTGAATATGAGCGGCGAGAAAGACAAGAGCGAAAAAGCGTTTCAGGAAAAGTTCGACGCGATCGTCAAGACGGCGAAAGACTGCGGGATGAATACGCTCGTGGTTCAGGTGCGGCCGTTTGGCGACGCGCTGTATCAATCCTCCTATTTTCCGTGGAGCCATATCGTCGGAGGAGTGCAGGGAAACAACCCCGGTTACGATCCGCTGCGCGACATGGTTGCGGCGTGCCACAAGGCGGGACTGAAAATCCACGCGTGGGTGAATCCGTTCCGCATTCAGGCGTCAGGAACGCCGTCCGTCCTTGCGGCGGAAAACGCGTACTACAGATTCCGGAACGATCCAGCAAAAGCGGACTATGTCTCCGACATCAATAACGGGATTTTCTATAACCCCGCTTATCCGGAAGTGCGCAAGCTCATCGCCGACGGCGTGGCGGAGATCGCCAAAAATTACGACGTGGACGGCGTCCAGTTCGACGACTACTTCTACCCCACGCAGGATGCGTCCTTCGACCAGAAAGCCTATGCGGCCTATTGCGCGGAGGCCAAGAAAACCGGCACGCCCCTCTCGCTTCTCGACTGGCGCAGAGCGAATGTCAATGCGATGGTTTCCCTTGTTTACCGCGAGATTAAAGCGGTAAAAAAAGATCTTCCGTTCGGCATCGCGCCGCAGGGGAATGTCCAGAATGACGAGAACATGGGGGCGGACATTTCCGCCTGGTGTTCCGCGCAAGGGTACCTCGACTACATCTGCCCGCAGCTTTACTACAATTTCCAGAACCCAACCCTGCCGTTTGACCAGGCGGCTGACGAATGGGCCGGCATCGTGAAAAACAAACAGGTCAAGCTTTACTACGGCCTTGCCGCGTACAAAGCCGGTTCGGACGCCGACAGCGGAACCTGGAAAAGCTCCTCCGAGATCCTGGCAAGCCAGGTAAAATATGGCCGGGTGAGAAAGTGCGACGGCTTCATGTTCTATTCCTGTGAATATCTGACGGGAGATCAGACGAAGCAGGAAATCCAAAACGTGATCAAACTTCTAAATTGAATCGGCGGCGGGAAGGCCGACGCAAAAGCCGGCGCGCGCTTCGGAAATCTGAACGGGAAGGATTTTTCCGTGCAGATCGGCTTCGCTGAATAAATGGACAGGCGTATAATTCCGCGTGTAGCCTTCATAAACGCTTTTCCCGCAGGTGCGTTCAAACAGGACCGATTCGGTCCAACCGACCTGCCTGCGGAAAAAGGCCATTCTGGTTTCCTGCGCCGCGGCTATCATCCTTTTGCTGCGCGCTTCGCTTACGGCGGGCGGCACTTGGCGCGGCGCGGCAGCCGCCGCGGTGCCGGACCGGCGCGAGTAGATGAAAACATGAACCTTTGCAAAGCCGATTTCCCTTTCAAAAGCAAGGGATTCGGCAAATTCTTCTTCCGTCTCACCGGGAAAACCGACCATAATGTCCGTTGTGACGGCGGCGTTGGGAAAAGCCTCCCGAAGGTTTTTTACGATCGTCCTGTATTCCTCCGCAGTATAATGGCGGTTCATGCGCCGGAGCGTGGCGTCGCAGCCGCTCTGCAGGGAAAGATGGAACTGGGGGCAGAGCTTTTCCTGCCGCTTCAGCCGGGCGATGACGGGCGCGTCGAGCCGTTCCGGTTCCAGCGAGCCAAGACGGACACGCTCAACCCCTTCCTGCGCGCAGGCAGCGTCCACGGCGTCGCAGAGCGTAAGGCCGCTTTCCTGGCCGTAAGCCGAGAGGTTGATCCCGGTGAGGACGACTTCGCGGTAGCCGTGCGCGGCAAGGCTGGAAAGCTCTTGTTTCAAATCGTCGAGCGGTTTCGATCGGACGCGGCCCCGGGCGTAAGGAATGATGCAGTAAGAGCAGAAGCGGTTGCAGCCGTCCTCGATTTTTAAAAATGCGCGTGTTCTCTCCCGGTACTGCCCGACGGAAAGGGGTTCGAAGGAATGATGGTGAGGAATGACGTCAAAAACGCGATTTCGCGTTGCGAGAAATTTCTGAATATCCGGCAAAAGGGAAGAACGGTTGGAGTTTCCAAGAATTACGTCGGCTTCCGCAAGCTGTTTCGCAGCGTCCGGAAACGCCTGGGACATGCAGCCGGTCAGCACGATGACGGCACCGGGGCTTTCCCGGCGCGCCCGCCGAATTATCTGCCTGGTTTTCCGGTCGCTCATCGCGGTGACCGTGCAGGAATTCACGACGACCACGTCGCAGTCCGCCGGTGCGCTGCTGATCTCGTATCCGGCTTCGGCCAGGCTGTTCATCATCGCCTGGGATTCGTATTGATTGACTTTGCAGCCAAGCGTCAAAACGGAAGCTTTCATTTGTTCACCTTTCATAAAAAATCAATATTTTAGTTGTTAAAAGACGAAAAACTATAGTGATGTTATACATTGACGAACCGCTCAAAAAACGATATTCTTTGTTAAGTTGACATATTATTTGGAATACTGACACGGAGGGAATTCATACGATGTACACGTCTGATATTTTTTTGTCCAGCATAGAAGCGGTCAAGAAATTTGTAACGCTTACAAACCAATGCAATTTTCCGGTCAATCTGGTAACGGATAAGTATAAGATCGATGCGAAGTCGATCATGGGGATTTTCAGCCTCGATCTATCTAAGCCGTTGCGTCTCGCCGTGGATGATCAGGCGGTGGACAAGGAATCGTTCCGTGAGTTTATCTCCCAGGTTCGGCAGTTCCAAAACAACCCGGTTTCAAAGAAAAACTGAGGGCAGCCCGGCCGAATGGCCGGGCTTTTTTATTGATTTTCGTACTTTTGCGCAAGGACGCTCCAGCGCTGAAAAAGGGTATCGCTCTCTGATTTCAGGTCGTCCAGGCGGCCGGTCAGCTCCAGCGCCTTTTCATAGTCGCAGGCGACGTCCGGCTGATTCAGCTGCTTTTTCAGCCGAGCGGTTTCCGCGTCTGCTTCCGCAAGGCTGTTTTCCAGTCGGCGAAGCTCCGCTTTTTCTTTCCGTACTGCGGCTTCCTGTTCTTTCCTCAGCCGGTATTCGTTTTTTTCGGCGACTTTCGCTTTCGCTTCGGGGTACTGCCTGCTTTTTACCGTTTCAAGGTAGCTGTCGTAATTGCCGGGATAGCAGGCGGCGCCCTCTCCGGAAAGAAAGTAGATCTTGTCCGCCAGCCGGTTGATGAGATAGCGGTCGTGCGAAACAACCAGCAGGGTTCCTTCATAGCCGTTCAGCGCATTTTCCAGCGCCTCGCAGGATGGGATATCCAGATGGTTCGTCGGTTCGTCCAGCAGGAGAAAGTTGTGCCGGCTGAGCATCAGCCGCAGCAGAAGGATTCTCGCCCGTTCGCCGCCGCTCAGCGCGGAAACGGGCTTGAAAACGTCGTCCCCCTGGAACAGAAAAACGGCGAGTGCGGAACGCACCTCGGTCTGCGTCATCTTCGGGTAGTAGTCCCAGATTTCGTCGATCACGGTCTTGTCGTTCCTCAGACCCGTCTGCAGCTGGTCGTAGTATCCGACGTCGATGCCCGCGCCGAAGCGGAAAGCGCCTTCCGCCGCCCGATTGACGCCGAGGAGCGTTTTCAGCAGGGAGGTCTTGCCGCAGCCGTTCGGCCCGAGCAGAAACACGCGCTCCTGCCGATGGATTTCCATGTCGACGTTCCGGAAAATCGAATTCCCGTCGAATTCGAGAGCGAGATTCTTGACGGCGAGGACATCGTTGCCACCGCGCTGGCTGATGCCGAATCGGAAATGCATTGCCTTTTCGCGCGCTTCCGGGGCCTGCAGCATGCTCTCGAGCTTCTCTTTCGCCTTTTCCTTGCTGCCGATGGTCACGTAATTGCGTTCCTGATTCCACCGGCGCTGCTGCTCGATGATCGTGTCCAGATGATGGATTTTCTTTTGCGCCTGCTCATATTTTCTCTTCTCCGAAAGGTCGAGGATCTCGCGCTGGTCCAGATAAGCGGAGTAATTGCCCGGGAACGTCTTCAGCCTGTGGTGCCTGAGCTCAAAGGTCCGGTTCGTCACGCGGTCCAGAAAATAACGGTCGTGTGAGATGACGATGTACGCCCCGCTGAAGGAACGCAGGAAATCCTCAAGCCATTCCACGGCGGAAATATCCAGATGGTTTGTCGGCTCGTCCAGCAGCAGCAGATTTGCGCCGCCGAGCAGCAGTTTTGCAAGCTGAAGCTTGGCGCGCTGTCCGCCGCTCAGCTTTCCAACGGGCGTCGCGAGCTGCTCTTCTGAAAAGCCGAGCCCCATCATAGCCGAACGCGTCCGGCTTCGAAAGGTCAGCCCTCCGTCCGCGTGGTACCGGTCGGTGAGAAACGTCTGGCGTTCAATCAGCGCGCCCGCGTGGTCCGGCTTCGCCTGCAGGTCCCGCAGGATCTGCTCCAGCTCGCTTTCCATGTCCAGAAGAGGGCGAAAAACGGAGAGGACCTCGTCGTAGGCGCGGCGTTCCAAATTGCGGCAGACATGCTGCTCCATGTATCCGAGAACGGTGCGGTTTGCGCGGCTGACCTCGCCGCCGTCTGCGGCAAGGTCTCCGGTCAGAATCCGGAACAGCGTCGTTTTTCCGGATCCGTTGCTGCCGACCAGGCCGATCCGGTCGTTTTCGCGCACCTCGAAGGATATGTTTTCGAGAACGGATTCCGTTCCGTAGGATTTATCTATACCGCCTGCGTTCAGCAGAGACATGTCGCGCTTACCCCTAATCTTATGTAGGATGCGGAGCGGCTTTCCGCCCCGCGGAAAACACCTTTGCTATTATACCGGAACCGGCCGGTGAAATCAAGCGTTCTGCCTTTACAGGAAGCGCTTCAGGCGGTCGACGTTCAGCTCGTCGGCGCGCAGGCAGTCCTCCGCATACTTGCGCGTTTTCACGTCGCAGTCCGGTGTGTGATTCATGGCTTCTTTTATCTTGACGATGCCCATGCCGGTGCCGCGCACCATCAGTTCGGCGATATGCTGCGGATCGTGCTGCAGAAAGGTGTTCATCCGGATGGCGTTGCGCAGCATCCGCTGGAAACCGTTCCGGACACCCGTCGGCTGCGCGCCTTCGGCTTTCATCAACGCTCTGGCCTTTTCCATGCGGTTGATGTAGCCCTCGTCCTGTTTCCTGATCTGCTCGCGCAGTTCTTTTCCCTGAGTGCGGGGCAGGATGATTTCCGAAGCCTCCATCCCGATCTTTGAAATATTGAACAACTCGTTCAGAAGCTTTGAACGGTCGCTGTTTTTCTTCATATTATTTTCCCTCCGTATCTAAAAGCAGATGCTTTTATTTTTTCCAGCCTTTGTCCGTTTAATCCGAAAAAGACCGGCAGATTATGGAACCGGCTGCCGGTCAAGCTGGACAATTGCAAGGTGCGGGAATATAATACTAACGATACTCGGGAGGTGATTCGATGCGAACAGGGATCTCGACGGCCTGTCTTTATCCAATGCCGCTGGAAGATTCGTTCTCCACTCTTGTTTCCATGAATTTCCGGAATTTTGAAGTTTTCATCAATACCTGCAGCGAGCTTCGGGAAAGCTATCTGAAAAAGCTGAAAAAAACCGCGGACGAAAGCGGGAGCTCCATCCGCTCGGTCCATCCCTTTACTTCCGGGTACGAAAATTTTCTCCTTTTTTCGGAATACCGCCGACGCTTTGACGACAGCCTGGATTTTTATAAAAACTACCTGAACGCGTGCTGCGTCCTCGGCGCGCAGGTGCTCGTCCTCCACGGCAGGCGCAGCGATAAGTCCAGCATATCGGACGAGGAATTTTTCGAGCGTTATGAGAGGCTGTACCGTTTGGGAAGGCAATTCGGCGTAACGGTCGCGCAGGAGAACGTAAACCTGTTCTGCAGCCACAGCCCGGCGTTCGTGCGGAAGATGAAGCGTGCCTGCGGGGAAGAGTGCGCGTTTGTCCTTGATGTGAAACAGGCGGTGCGCAGCGGGGAAGACCCCTGCGAGCTTTGCGGGGCGATGGGCGAAAAGATCTGCCAGGTTCACCTGAACGACAATGACGCTTCCTCCGACTGCAAGTTGCCCGGCTTCGGCACGATGGACTACGGAAAACTGATCGGTATTCTGAAGAGGTACGGGTACGACGGAAACCTGACGATCGAAGTTTACCGGAAAAGTTTTGGAAAGCTTGCGGAGCTGTATCTGGCCCAAAAAACCGTCGACGGTCTTCTGAATCTTTAAACGCGACAGTTTGCCCTTGATGGCATAATGAAATAATGGTATAATTGTTCAAAAACTTCCAGAGGAGATGAGGCGAATGAAATGCCCATACTGCGGGTATGCCGAAAGCAAAGTAATCGATTCCCGTCCGACTGATGAAGGCGAGCGTATCCGCAGGCGCAGGGAGTGCCTGAAATGCGGAAAACGTTTCACAACTTATGAAGTGATTGAGACGGTGCCGATCATCGTGATCAAAAAGGATAAGTCACGGGAAGTGTTCGACCGCAACAAACTCCTGAACGGCCTTTTGCGCGCTTGCGAAAAACGGCCGGTGTCCATTGAAACGCTTGAAAAAATCGTGGATGAAATCGAGAATATGCTCCAGAATTCGCTGGACCGGGAAGTTCCGTCCAGCCTGATCGGGCAGTATGCCATGGATAAACTGAAAGGCGTCGACGAGGTCGCGTATGTCCGCTTCGCCTCCGTCTACAGGCAGTTTAAAGATATCAATACCTTCATGGACGAGCTCAGCCGCATCATAAAAAGCAAAAAACAATAATAGAGTCTTTTCGGCCGCCGGGAAATTGCAGTTTGGCGGCTGTTTTGCTGCACGGGCGTTTTTCGCCGGCTCTTTTCCGCTTCCTCAAAAAAATGTTGCGCCATTGTAAACAATACGTTTTGGTTTTGTTTTGAAAGCGAAACGCTTTACTTCGCAGGTGACTTATTGTAAAATGAAAGAAATCGAACGGGAGTGTTAAATTTGCAGCCGAAATATAAGCGCGTTTTACTGAAATTGAGCGGCGAAAGCCTTGCCGGAGAGGAAGGACACGGCATCAATTTCGATACCGTCCTGCGCATCTGCAAACCGATTAAGGATTGCGTCGGCATGGGAGTGGAAATCGCCATCGTGGTCGGAGGCGGGAACTTCTGGCGAGGCCGTTCCAGCGGTAACATGGACCGCACGCGCGCGGACCATATGGGGATGCTCGCGACTACCATGAACGCCCTCGGCGTCGCCGACGCCCTGGAGCAGCTCGGCGTCACGGTGCGCGTCCAGACGGCCATCGAGATGCGCCAGATCGCTGAGCCGTATATCCGCAACAGGGCGGTGCGCCACCTGGAAAAGGGACGAGTCGTCGTGTTCGGCTGCGGCACAGGAAATCCCTTTTTCTCAACGGATACGGCGGCGGCCCTTCGCGCGGCGGAAATCGAAGCGGACATTATCCTGAAAGCCACGATGGTGGACGGCGTTTACGACAGCGATCCGAAAAAAAATCCCAACGCCAGGAAATACGACACGATCACATATCTCGACGTGCTTAACCAAGGGCTGCAGGTGATGGACAGCACGGCAACGTCCCTTTGCATGGATAATCGGATCCCGATCTGCGTGTTCAGCATCCAGGACCCGGAGAACATCAAGCGGGCTGTGTGCGGGCAGCGTATCGGGACCCTTGTTAAGGAGGAATTGGAATGAAAGACATACTGAGCGACGCGGAAAACAGGATGAAAAAGACGCTGGCTGTTCTCGATGCGGGATATGCGGCCGTTCGCGCGGGCCGGGCGAACCCGGCCGTGCTGGACCGCATCCGCGTGGATTACTACGGGGCTCCGACGCCGATCAACCAGATTGCCGCCGTTTCCGTGAGCGAAGCGCGCATGCTTACCATCCAGCCGTGGGACATGTCCGTCTGCAAGGCGATTCAGCGCGCCATTGAGAAATCCGACCTCGGCATCAATCCCCAAAGCGACGGCAAAGTGATCCGCCTTGCGTTTCCGCCGCTTTCCGAAGAGCGCCGCCGCGACCTCGACAAGGACATCAGCAAAATGGCCGAAGAAAACCGCATCGCTTTGCGCGCGATCCGCCGCGACGCCATTGAAAGGCTGAAGGCGCAGAAGAAGGACGGGGAGATCACCGAAGACGATCTGAGGCAGGCAGAAAAAACGGCGCAGGATCTGACGGACAAATACTGCAAGGAAATTGACAAGGCCTACGAGACAAAGAAAAAGGAAATCATGGAGATTTAAAAAATGGCCGAAAGGGTTTTGCCGCAGCATCTTGGCATTATTATGGACGGGAACGGCCGCTGGGCGCGGAAGCGCGGCCTTCCCCGTTCGGCCGGGCATGCCGCCGGAGCCAAAGTCTTTAAGCAAATCGTTCTTTACTGCGGTGGGATCGGCCTGAAGTATCTCACCGTCTATGCTTTTTCCACCGAAAACTGGAAGCGACCGCACGACGAGGTCCTTTCGCTGATCGGACTGTTCAAGCTGTATCTGCGGGATGCGTTGGATCATTTTCTGGATCGGAACATAAAAGTCCGATTCATGGGGGACACGTCCGTTTTCGACCCGCAGCTGCAGGATCTTATCGAGGAGATCCAAAACGTCTCGGCGGACCGGACCGGCATGGTGCTGAACATCGCGCTGAATTACGGGGGACGTGCGGAGATTGTGCGCGCCGTCCGCATACTGGCCGAGGAAGTCCGGGACGGAAGCCTTCGCCCGGAGCAGATCGACGAGGCGTCGATTTCCAGGCATTTGTATACGGCCGGCCAGCCGGACCCGGACCTGATTATCCGGCCGAGCGGAGAGCAGAGGGTATCCAATTTCATGCTCTGGCAGTCCGCCTACACGGAGTATCTCGTCATGGATGTCCTGTGGCCCGATTTCACGCCTAAGGAACTTGAGCGCGCGTTCGATCTTTACGCGGCGCGCGATCGGCGGTTTGGAGGGATTTGATTGAAAGAAAGAGTTACTTCCTCAATTTCTCTCGTCGCCCTGATCGCGGCAATCGTCATCTTTAATCGAACGTTCCGGCCCGCGCTGAATATCGCCATTGCCCTCGTTTCGTTTTTGGGCGTTTATGAGATCGTTTCCGCTTTGCATTTCACCCGCAATTATATGCTGATGATCCCGAGCCTTGCTTTCGCGGCGATCTTTCCGTTCCTTGGCGCCGGCGCTGGACGGGAAGTCGCTTATTTTCTGTATACGGTCGTCATTTTTGTCGGCCTGATCTGTTACCACGCCGACCTTACGTTTTGTGAAGTCGGCGTCGTGTACAGCATGGCGCTCGTTATCCCAACCGCCCTCAGCACGATTATCTATGTGCGGGACATCGGCGGCGAGCATGGGATGTTTTACTCGATCATCGCTATTTTTTCGGCATGGATCTCCGACGTCGGCGGATTTTTCGCAGGCCGCCTGTTCGGGAAACACAGGCTTTGCCCGGAGATCAGCCCGAAGAAAACACGGGAGGGCGTCGTCGGCTCGTTTGTGTTCAACCTCGCCGCCATGATGCTTTCCGGCGTCCTGTTTCAACAATATTATGGCAACACGGAAAAGGTTTCCTTTCTGTCGCTGTTCATTATCGGCGTATTCGGCACGGTCCTTTCCATCGTCGGCGACCTTAGCTTTTCCCTCATCAAGCGCAGCTGCCACATCAAGGATTTCAGTGAGATCATCCCGGGCCACGGAGGGATCCTCGACCGCTTCGACAGCGTGATCTTTGAAGCTCCGTTCGTCTATCTGCTGGTCCGTTTTCTTCCTATCGTCCGTTAAAGGATTGTGTATTCCATCGCATGATTGGGGAATATAAATGAAGAGATGTCTTTCGATTTTAGGGTCCACGGGCTCCATCGGAACGCAGACGCTCGATGTTGCCCGCGGGCTCGGCGTTTCCGTTTGCGCGCTTGCAGCAAACCGGAACGTGCGCCTGCTTGAAAATCAAATCCGCGAATTTCGCCCGGAATTGGCGGCGGTTTACGACGAGTCAGCCGCGAAAGTGCTTCGCCTTGCGGTTTCCGACCTCCCGGTCCGGGTTTCCGCGGGGATGGAGGGCCTCTGCGAGGCTGCGTCTTACGCCCAAGCGGATCTCGTGTGCAATTCGGTCGTCGGTCTCGCGGGCTTGCGGCCGACGCTCGCGGCCATTGCCGCAAAGAAGGACATCGCCCTTGCAAACAAGGAAACGCTTGTGTCCGGCGGAGCCGTCGTCATGAAGGCGGCGAAGGAGGCGGGTGTCAGGATCCTCCCGGTCGACAGCGAGCATTCCGCGGTTTTCCAGTGCCTCCAGGGGTGCCCGGACAGGAAGGCTGTGAAGAGGATCGTCCTCACGGCTTCCGGCGGGCCTTTTTTCGGCTGGACTCCGGAGCGTCTCGGAACCGTGACGCCGGAGCAGGCGCTGCACCATCCGAACTGGAGCATGGGCCCGAAGGTCACGGTGGATTCCTCGACCATGATGAATAAGGGGATGGAGGTCATGGAGGCCTCCTGGCTGTTCGATTTCCCCGTTTCCAAAATCGACGTGCTTGTCCAGCGGGAAAGCGTCATTCACTCCATGGTTCAGTACGAGGATAATTCCGTGATCGCGCAGCTCGGCGTTCCGGATATGAGGATTCCGATCCAGTACGCGGTCACCTGGCCGCAGCGTTTCCCTTCGCCCGCAGCGGAGCTTGACCTGGCGAAATACGGAAAGATCACGTTCGGCCGGCCGGATGAAAAAACGTTCCGGTGCCTTGCCGCGTGCCGGCGCGCTATGGAGAAGGGCGGGCTTGCCCCCGCGGCGGCAAACGGCGCGAACGAAGTCGCCGTAAAGCTGTTCCTCGACGGGAAAATTTCCTTCCCGGAAATCGGCGAGCTGGTATGCAACGCGGTCGGGCGTCAGTCCGGAGGATCGGGAAATCTCACTGTCGAAGACATCCTGGCAGCCGACGCGGACGCGCGCGCGTATGTCCTTGATTTCATTGATTCGCAGAGGTGATTGTCATTATCCGTGTATTATTGATCCTGATTGCGGTCCTTTTGTTCGGCTTTATGATCTTCATCCATGAATTCGGCCACTTTTTCACAGCGAAGCTCTGTGGAGTGCGCGTCAACGAATTCGCGATCGGCATGGGCCCCACGTTATTCCATTTTCAAAAAGGCGAGACGAGGTACGCGTTTCGCCTTCTCCCGATCGGGGGGTTCTGCGCGATGGAGGGCGAGGACGGAACGAGCGTGGACCCGCGCTCGTTCAGCGCGAAGCCGGTTTGGAAGCGAATGATCATCGTGGTGATGGGCGCCGTCATGAATATTATTTTAGGCATCGTGCTGATGATGATTCTTCTGGGGCAACAGGAGAAATTTACTTCGACGACGATCGCCGCGTTCTCCAATAATTCCGCGTTTCAGACCGCCGGGCTGCGGGTTGGCGACACGTTCGTCTCCGTCGACCAATACCGCATTCATGGCGACAAGGATCTTACGTTCGCGCTTGCAACGGCAAGTCCCTCCAGCGTGGATATTATTGTGGAACGGAACGGAAAAACGCTTTCCTTTCCCGACGTAAAGCTGAATTCGCGGGAGATCAATGGAAAGAGGTATGTGACGCTCGACTTCTATGTAAAAGCCATTCCCAAAAACTTCGGCACGTTGATCGCAAAATCTTGCCAGGACACGGTGTCTATCGTGCGTCAGGTCTGGTACAGCCTGATCGGCATGCTTTCCGGAAAATACAGCCTCAACGAAATGGCCGGCCCGATCGGCGCGGCGGACGCGGTCGGCCAGGCTGTGACCGCCGGGTTGCAGCAGAGCTTTCAGGCGGGGCTCAACAACGTGATCATCCTTATGGCGATGGTGACGGTAAACCTCGGCGTTCTCAACATGATCCCGTTTCCGGCGCTGGACGGCGGAAAGTTCTTCCTTTATATCATCGAAGCGATCCGCCGCAAGCCGATCAACGAAAAATATGTCGGCGCCGTGGAGACGGTCGGCTTCGTGTTTTTGATGGGATTCATGGTCATTGTTTCCTACAGCGACATTCTCCGGCTGATCACGGGAAAGGGGCTGGGCGGTTAGATGAGAGCGTCCAGGAAAGTCGTGGTCGGCGGCGTGCCCGTGGGCGGCGGCGCGCCGGTCACGGTGCAGTCCATGCTGAACATCCCCGCCGAGCGGATGGCGGAAGCGGTGGGGCAGGCGAAAAAGCTTGCGGATGCGGGCTGCGAGATTCTGCGCGCCGCCGTTCCGGATGAAAAGTCGGTCGCCCTGATCCCCGCCGTGAAAAGAGCCGTCTCGATTCCCCTTGTGGCGGACATCCATTTTGATTACCGCCTTGCCATCGCCGCGGCTGCGGCCGGCGCGGATGCGATTCGCATCAATCCCGGAAATATCGGTTCCGGGGACCGCGTGCGGGCGGTGGCCGAAGCCTGCCGCAGCCGCGGCCTTCCGATCCGCATCGGCGTGAACTCCGGTTCCGTGGAGAAGAAGGTTCTTGAAAAATACGGCGGACCCACGCCGTGCGCCCTCGTGGAAAGCGCGCTGAACCACGCTTCCCTGCTGGAGAAGACAGGCTTTCGGGATATCGTGCTGTCCATCAAATCCTCGGATGTGGAGACGACCATCCGCGCAAATGAAATTGCGGCCAGGGAATGCGACTATCCGCTGCACTTGGGCGTGACCGAAGCGGGAACGGAGCGAACGGGCATCGTCCGCTCCGCGATCGGGATCGGTTCCCTCCTGCGGGAAGGCATCGGGGACACGATCCGCGTTTCCCTGACGGCGGACCCGCTGCGGGAAGTGCAGGCGGGGGTCGATATTTTAAAGGCGCTCGGCCTGCGCGGCGGTGTAAAGATCATCTCCTGCCCGACCTGCGGCAGAACGAAAATCGATCTGATTTCGCTCGCCTCGAAAGTCGAAAAGCGCCTTGCCGATTGCAGAAAACCGATTACCGTGGCGGTGATGGGATGCGCCGTAAACGGCCCCGGGGAGGCCCGCGAGGCCGATGTGGGCATCGCCGGCGGCGACGGCTGCGGCCTGATTTTCCGAAAGGGCGTCGTGGTGCGCCGCGTGCCGGAAAGCGAGCTGCTTTCCGGTCTGATGCAGGAGATTGAAAATCTGTGAAGGAAGAGCTTCATTGAAACGTTTCGGAGATTTTTTCGGTACATATATTGATATGGCGGGTATGCCCCCCCATGTTGCGAACGGGGAGATTGAGTCCCTCGGCATCGATTCCGCAAAGCGTGCGCTGACTGTGCGGGTCCGTTTTGCCTCGCCCGTCGGATACCAGACGATTTTCAGCCTGGAGCAGCGAATTTCCGGGTGCGAGCTTTTACGCCTGCAGCGAGCCGATATTCATCCCGTTTTTCCGGAAAACAGCTTTACCACCGACTATTACCCAAGCCTTGTTGCGGAACTGAAGCACCGGGAGGCAAGCATCAACGGGACCCTGAAAGACTCCTCTGCCCGCATGGAGGACGGCACGCTTGTCATCGTGCTCAGCCACGGGGGCGGGGGGATGCTGCTTTCCCATCATGTGGACAGGCTCTTGTCCCAGCTGATCCGGGAAGAGTTCGGGATCGACGTGCCGGTTCGGTTCGACGGCGTGCTGACGATGCAGGAGACCGACCGGGCCTATATCGCCAAGAAAGAAAAGATGGAGGAGACGGAGCGCCGCCGGGAGACAGCCCGGAAAGTTGCGGAAGCCACGGATTCCGCGGAGTCCTCCGGCACTTCTTCCCGGACGATCAGCGTTCGGGAAGGCGAAACGCTTTTCCCCTGCATGATCCCGGACAGCGCAAGGGAACTTTACGGCCGCATAGGCAAGACGAAACCGGTCCCGCTCTCTAAAGTCACGCCGGACATCGGCAGCGTGACTGTATGGGGCGAGATCTTTTCCGTTGAACAGAGGGAAACGCGCGATAAGCAGCGCAAGATCTACTCGGTCAACATTACGGACTACACCGGCTCCATCACGCTGAAGATCATTGAAATGGCAAGCCAGTGCAGAGCGCTGGATACGCTTGCGAAGGGAATGTCCGTCCTTGTGCGCGGGGACGTGGAGTACGACAAGTACGACCATGAGATCGTCATCCGCCCGCGCGGAATCGCGACGGTGGAACAGATCAGGGTGGCGGATACGGCGGCGAAGAAACGCGTGGAGCTGCATATGCACACCAGCATGTCTTCGATGGACGGCGTAAACACCGCGGGCGACCTGATCAGGCGCGCAGCCGAGTGGGGCCACAGCGCCGTCGCCGTCACCGATCACGGTGTGGCGCAGGCTTTCCCGGACGCGATGAACGCTGCGGACGAGATGGGGGCGAAGGGCAAGCCGATCAAGGTGATCTACGGCATGGAGGCGTATTTCGTCAACGACCTCGTGCCGGCGGTGAAAGGAAAAACGGAAAAGGGCTTCCAAGACGAATTCATCGTGTTCGACGTGGAAACGACGGGCCTCAGTCCGGTCGGCGACCGCATCACGGAAATCGGCGCCGTGCGGATCCGGGACGGGAAAATCGCGGATTCGTTCGACACGTTCGTGAACCCGGAGCGCCCGATTCCCGCGAAGATCACGGATCTGACAAGCATCACCGACGAAATGGTGAAAGACGCCCCGAAAGAACAGGAAGCGCTGGAAACTTTTTCGGGCTTTTGCGGGGAAAACGCGGTGCTGATTGCGCACAACGCCGATTTTGATACTTCTTTTCTCCGCGCCGCTGCAAAGAGGCACGGAAAGGATTTTACCAACACCTATATCGACACCGTTCCCATGTGCCGCTCGCTGCTGAGAGGCATCAAAAACTGCAAGCTGGACACGGTTGCAAAATACCTGAAGCTGGAGGATTTCCACCACCACAGGGCGTGCGACGACGCCGCCACGCTGGGAAGGATCTTTCTCTGCCTCCTGCGCAGGCTTTCCGAGGACACCGGCGCTTCCCGGATCATGGACATCAATACTTCGCTGGCCGGCGGGGACGTGAAGAAGATGAAGTCCCACCATATGATCATCCTCGCGAAAAACAAAGTGGGACTGAAAAACCTATACCGGCTGATTTCCTATTCCCATCTGAACCACTTTTACCGCAATCCGCGCGTGCCGAAAACGGAACTGATCAAGTACAGGGAGGGCCTCCTGATCGGCAGCGCGTGCCAGGCGGGCGAGCTTTACGAAGCGGTTTTCGAGGGGCAGCCCTGGGGCAGGCTGTGCGAAATCGCATCTTTTTACGATTATCTTGAGATCCAGCCGGTCGGCAACAACGGATTTATGGTGCGCGAAGGGATGGTTCCCGACGAGGAAAAGCTCCGCGAGTTCAACCGCACGATCGTCCGCCTCGGCGAAAAGCTCGGCAAGCCCGTCGCCGCTACCTGCGACGTGCATTTTATGGATCCGAAGGACGGCGCATACCGCAAAATCCTGATGGCCGGCCTCGGCTATCAGGATACGGACGAGCAGGCGCCGCTGTATTTCCGGACGACGGACGAAATGCTGCGGGAATTTTCCTATCTCGGCAAGGATAAGGCCTATGAAGTCGTCGTCACAAACCCGAACCGCATCGCGGATATGGTGGAAAACCTCCGTCCGGTTCCGAACGGAACCTTTCCGCCGTTTATCGCCGGCGCCGAGGAACAGCTCACCTCGATCACCTGGCGCCGCGCAAAGGAGATTTACGGCGACCCGCTCCCGGAAATCGTGAAGAAACGCCTGGACCGAGAGCTCGGCTCCATTACGAAGCACGGTTTTTCCATCCTCTACATGACGGCGCAGAAACTGGTGGCGAACTCGGTGGAGCACGGATACCTGGTCGGCTCGCGCGGTTCGGTCGGCTCGTCGTTCGTCGCCAGCATGGCCGGCATCTCGGAAGTCAATCCGCTTCCGCCGCACTATGTCTGCCCGAAGTGCAGGCACAGCGAGTTCATCACGGACGGAAGCATCGGCAGCGGCTTCGACCTGCCGCCGAAGAAATGCCCCGTTTGCGGCGCTGATTACAGCCGAGACGGCCACAACATCCCGTTCGAGACGTTCCTCGGCTTCGACGGGGATAAGACGCCGGATATCGACCTGAACTTTTCCGGTGAATATCAGTCCAGCGCCCATCGGTACACGGAGACGCTTTTCGGCAAGGACAACGTCTTTAAGGCCGGCACGATCTCCACCGTCGCGGACAAGACCGCGCTTGGCTTTGTCAAAAAATACGCCGAAGAGCGTGGCCTCGTCATGCACCGCGCGGAGGAGCTGCGCCTTGCGCTCGGCTGCACCGGGGTAAAGCGCACGACGGGCCAGCACCCGGGCGGTATGGTCGTCGTACCGAAAGGAATGGATATTTTCGACTTCTGTCCTGTACAGCATCCGGCGAACGACGCGGGCTCGGACAGCATCACGACGCATTTCGACTTTCATTCCATCCACGACACCATCTGCAAGCTGGATGAGCTCGGCCACGATGTACCGACGATCTACCGTTACCTGGAGGATTACACCGGAATTCCCGTGATGGACGTTTCCATGAGCGACCCGCAGGTGATGTCCCTGTTCCACTCGACGCAGGCGTTGGGCGTCAAGCCGGAGGACATCGATTCCCCCACGGGGACGTTTTCCCTGCCGGAAGTCGGGACCAGCTTCGTGCGCCAGATGCTGATGGATTCCATGCCGAAAACGTTCTCCGACCTGCTTCAGGTCTCGGGCCTGTCGCACGGTACGGACGTCTGGCTCGGCAACGCGCAGGAGCTGATCAAGAACGGCACCTGCACGATTTCCGAAGTGATCGGGACGCGCGACAGCATCATGACCTACCTTCTTCAAAAACACCTGGAACCGAAGATGGCGTTCAAGATCATGGAGATCGTGCGGAAAGGCAAAGCGCCTAAAAAACTGACGCCGGACTACATCCAGGCCATGAAGGACCACGATGTGCCGCAGTGGTATCTCGACTCCTGCATGAAGATCAAGTACATGTTCCCGAAGGCGCACGCCGCGGCGTACATGATTTCCACGCTGCGGCTCGGCTGGTACAAGGTGCACCGTCCCGTGGAATATTACGCCGCCTACTTCACCGTGCGCGGGGAAGACTTCGACGGCGCGCTCGTGATGAAGGGGCGCGAGGCCGTCCGGCGCAGGATGAATGAGATCAGCATGAAAGGGAAGGAAGCGAGCGCGAAAGAGGAATCTGAATATGCCACCCTGCAGATCGTGAACGAGATGCTTGCCCGCGGGATCGGGATCCTTCCTGTGGATTTGTACCGCTCCGACGCCAGAAAATTTCTTGTGGAGGACGGAAAAATCCGTCTGCCGTTTCTCTCCCTGGGCGGGGTTGGCGAAACGGCCGCAAAGAGCATCGCCGCGGCGAAAAAGCAGGGGAAGTATCTCTCCGTGGAAGACCTGCAGGCGCGGGCGAAGGTCTCGAAATCGGTCATCGAAACCCTTGCGCAGGCAGGCGTTCTGAGCGGCCTGCCGGAAAGCAGCCAGATGTCGCTTTTCTGATTGACAGGGACAATTTAGTATGCTATTATAGTATCACGCTAAAGCAAAACGGCCGACGGGAGAGCGGAAATGAAGAAGAACAACAGGATCACGCCGGAGGGAACGCGGGACTATTTGTTTGAAGAATGCCTCCTCCGCAGAAAAATCGAAGATACGCTTTCCCAAGTTTTCGTTTCCCATTGTTACCACGAGGTCGTCACGCCCGGATTTGAGTTTTACGACGTGTACGACCCCGATTTTTCCGGTATCCCGCAGGAGGTCATGTTCAAGATGACGGACCGGCAGGGCCGGCTGATGGTCATGCGGCCGGACAACACGCTTTCCATTGCGCGTCTGACCGCGACGCGCCTGCAAAATCAGCCGAGGCCGATCCGCCTCTATTACATTCAGCCGATTTACCGCAGCCATCGCAGGCTTTCCGGCCGCAGCAACGAGAACGTCCAGATGGGGGTGGAGCTGCTGGGTGCGGGCGGACTGCGCGCCGACCTGGAGGCGATCGCGCTCGCTGTGGAATCGCTTTCCGGCTGCGTTCCAGGCTTCCGGTTGGAGCTTGGCCACGCGGGCATTTTTCGCACGCTGGCCGGGTGTCTTCCGGAGACCGGCGGAGTTCGGGAAGACGTCCGGGAGGCAGTCGAAGCGAAGAATACCGCCCTGCTGGGCAGGCTCCTCGCCGGTCGGCCGGACTGCCCTGAAATCCGCGCCCTCCGGGAACTTCCGCGCCTTTTCGGCGGCGAGGAAGTCTTTGAAAAAGCCTCGGGTCTCTGCGCCGGAAAACTTCGCCGGACACTGGACTATCTGCACGGCCTTTACAGGGCGCTTTCCGGGTTTGGCCTTGGCAACCGGCTGATCGTCGACCTCGGCCTGGTGCAGCGGAACGACTACTATACGGGCGTCGTGTTCAGCGCTTATGTGGAAGAATACGGCGACGCGGTTTTGCTTGGCGGCAGATATGACAATCTTCTCGGGCATTTCGGCCAGGCGATGCCGGCCGTCGGCTTCGGGATCAGTATCGACGCCGTCGAGCGGACGCTGTCGGGCGGAGACGGCGCGCGCGCCGTCTCACCGGCTGACGTGCTCGTATTTGGGGAAAAAGGGAGCGAGGTGCGCGCGTTGGAACGCATTTCCAAGCTTGCGGCACAGGGGCTCCGGTGCGAGAGCAGCGTTTTTTCCACGCGCGCGGAAACGCTGGAATACGCCGGGGCCGCGGGTATTTCCTGCGTGGACGTCGTCGCGGGCGAAAAGGTGGAAACAATTCGTTTCGATACGGAGGAAAAGCCGTGAGACCGCTTCGGATCGCCCTGACAAAGGGAAGGTTGGAAGAAAAAGCGGTGGCTCTGCTGGAACAGATCGGCTGCGATTGCTCCGCGGTGAGGAACAAAGGGCGCCGGCTGGTTCTGCCTGTCGCGCATGGCCGGTACGAGGCCGTGCTGGCGAAGGCGGCCGACGTGACCACCTACGTGGAGTACGGCGCGTGCGACCTCGGCGTGGTCGGCAAGGACACGATCTTGGAGCACGGCGGAAACTTTTACGAGGTTTTGGATCTCGGCTTCGGAAAGTGCCGGTTTGCGCTGGCGGGGCCGAAGGGGCGCGACTTTTTCGGCGGATATTCCGCTCGCACGGTGGCTTCCAAATATCCGAACGTGGCCGCAAATTATTTTGCCGGCAGGGCGATGGACGTGCGCATCATCAAAATCGAGGGTTCGGTAGAGCTTGCGCCGCTGCTCGGCCTTTCCGACGCGATTGTCGACATCGTGGAAACGGGTACGACGCTGCGGGAAAACGGGCTGGAAATCTACGACGCGATCTGCGGCGTTTCCGCCAGGCTGATTGTGAACCCCGCCAGCATGAAGCTGCGGAAAGCGGAGATCGAAGATCTTGCGGCGGAAATGGAGCGGGGCGTCAAACGGGGAAACGCTGCGAAGGAGCTGATCACTTGATGCGAATCTGGAAAGAAAAAGAAGGCTTTGGGCCGGAACTGATCGCTCAGCTGAAAAAGAGAAGCCGAAAGGCGGACCCGCAGGTGGATGCCGCGGTGGCCGAGATCATCGCTCGCGTGCGGGGCGACGGTGACAAAGCCGTCGCCGCTTACACGAAAAAGTTCGACGGGGCTTTGCCGGAAAAGGTGGAACTGTCAAAAGACGAGATGCGCGAGAGCGCAGCGGAGTGCGGCGGTGATTTTCTCTCCGCGCTGCGCCGCGCGGCGGAGAACATCCGCGATTTTCACGAGCGCCAGAAACAGCAGAGCTGGTTCGAAACACGGCCGGACGGCGTTATCATGGGCCAGCGCATCCGCGGCCTTTCCCGCGTCGGCATCTATGTTCCGGGCGGCACGGCGGCGTATCCTTCCTCCGTCCTGATGAACGCGATCCCCGCGAAAATCGCCGGAGTCGGCGAGATCGTGATGGCTACTCCTCCCGCCCGGGGCGGCAGGCCGAACCCGCCCATCATGGCCGCGGCGCTGGAAGCCGGCGTCGACCGCGTCTTTCAGGTGGGCGGCGCCCAGGCGATCGCTGCTCTCGCTTTCGGTACGGAAACGATCCCCGCCGTAGACAAAATCGTCGGGCCGGGCAACATTTTCGTTGCGACGGCAAAAAAGCAGTTGTTCGGCACCGTGGGCATCGACATGATCGCCGGGCCGAGCGAGATCCTGATCCTTGCCGACGAAACGGCCGATCCCCGCTTCCTTGCAGCCGACCTGATGTCCCAGGCGGAACACGATGCGCTCGCCTCCGCTATCCTGCTGACGACTTCCGAAGCCATCGCCGAAGAGACTCTGGCGGAGCTGACGCGCCAGATCAGGCGGCTTTCCCGCCGGAAAATCATTGAAAAGTCCCTCGGCGATTACGGCGCGATTATCGTGTGCAGGAGCATGGAAGAGGCGGTTGGTTTTGCCAACGAGCTCGCGCCGGAACACCTCGAAGTCTGCACGAAAGATCCCATGGCGTACCTGGGCCGCATCGATAACGCGGGATCCGTTTTCCTCGGGAACTATTCGCCGGAGCCTCTGGGAGATTACTTCGCCGGTCCGAATCACGTCCTCCCCACGGGCGGAACGGCGCGGTTTTTCTCTCCGCTTTCCGTGGACAGCTTCATCAAAAAATCGAGCTTTCTTTCCTATCCGAAGAAAGCGCTTGCCGGCGCGCGGAAAGACATTGTTGCCCTGGCGGACGCGGAGGGCCTGACGGCGCACGCGAATTCGGTCGAAGTGAGGGGATGACCGTTGTCTTACCAACTGAATGAAAAAATCCGAGATCTTGTTCCGTACACCCCTCTTTCGGGACATTACCGGATCCGACTCGACGCGAACGAGTCCTTTTTTCAGCCGGACGAAAAGCTGTGGAACAAGATCGCGGAGGCCGTTTCGTCCGTCCCGCTGAATCGGTATCCCGATCCTCTCGCTTCGTCGCTCTGCGCCTCTTTTGCGGAATATTACGGCGTCCGCCCGGAAAGTGTCGCCGCGGGGAACGGTTCCGACGAGCTGATCTCCGTCCTGATGGGTTCCTTTCTGAAAAAAGGGGAGGGCGTCGTCACGCTGGCGCCGGATTTTGCGATGTACTCGTTTTACGCCGGTATCAACGAGGCGAACCGCGTGGAATTTCCGAAAAATGAAGACTTTACGGTGAATACGGACCGTCTGATCGACGCGGTGAACCGTTCCGGGAGCCGGATGCTGATTTTCTCCAACCCTTGTAACCCGACCTCGCTCGGGCTGCCGCGCGAAGAAATCCGCCGCCTGGTTCGCTCGGTGGACGCGCTTGTCGTGCTCGACGAGGCGTACATGGACTTCTGGGACCAGTCGCTGATCAACGAAATTGAGGAATACGATAATCTCGTGATTCTCCGAACCTGTTCCAAAGCCGCCGGGATGGCCGGCATCCGGCTTGGCTTCGCCGTGGCAAATCCGACGCTGATCCGGGCGCTGAGAGCCGTAAAATCACCGTACAACGTGAACTCCGTTACGCAGAGCATCGGCTCGGTTCTTCTGCGGGAAAAAGAATGGCTGCGCGGCTGCACGCGGAAGATCGTCGAGTCGAAGGAATCCCTCTACGGCCTGTTCCGCAGAATGGAAGCACGGAGTCCGGAAAGAATCCATGTGGTCGACGGCGTGACGAATTTCGTTACGGTACGGATGCGGGACAGCCGGGAGGCTTATCGTTTCCTGCTTCGGCGCGGCATCGCCGTCCGCTGTTTCAGCGGTTTCCTGCGGATCACTGCGGGGACTGCGGAAGAGAATGCGGCGGTTACGGACGGATTTTCCGCGTATCTGAACGGAGGGAAAGGGGCTGAGGCGCAATGAGAACCGCTGCGGCGCAACGGAAGACAAAGGAAACGGATATTGCTGCGAAGCTGAATCTGGACGGCGGCCCGGTGGAGATTTCCACGGGCATCGGCTTCTTCGACCATATGCTGAACGCTTTCGCGGTTCACGGCGGCTTCGGCCTGAACTTGAAAGCCGTGGGGGACCTGTATGTGGACGGCCACCATACCGTGGAAGATACCGGGATCGTTCTCGGCAGGGCGTTTGCCGAGGCGCTGGGGGACCGTTCCGGCATTGCGCGTTTCGGCAGCTTTTTCGCCCCGATGGACGAATCGCTCGCATTCGCCGCAGTGGACGTCAGCGGCCGCCCGTTCCTCGTCTTTCAGGCGCAGTTTCCGCAGGAACGGATCGGCGGCTACGATTCCTGCCTTACGGAAGAGTTTTTCCGTGCGTTCGCCTTCAACGCAGGCATGACGCTGCACCTGCGCGTCGCGTACGGCGCGAACGCCCACCACGAAACGGAGGCGCTCTTTAAAGCCGCGGCACATGCCATCCGCGCGGCCGTGTCGCTTTCGGAAAGCGGCGTGCTTTCCACGAAAGGCACGCTGGCCTGAGAGGGGAGGAAGGGAATTGATTTTCTTACCGGCAATCGATATCAAGGACGGGAAATGCGTCCGCCTTTCGCAGGGAGATTACGCGACGGCGCGGCAGGTGGCCGATGACGCCATAAAGGCTGCGTGTTCCTTTCGAAAGGAACACGCAGCCTTTATGGCGT
>ENA-UOOK01000967-UOOK01000967.1-fermentation-metagenome-genome-assembly--contig:-NODE-967-length-38732-cov-5.204954_pt1 | contig 38732 bp, 30 predicted proteins | sample MGYA00245777_ERZ724023 | MGnify/ENA primary metagenome ERZ724023 (study PRJEB28704, sample SAMN03018312) | fermentation metagenome | biome: anthropogenic terrestrial biome; feature: soil; material...
TAAGTTTCGTTAAAAATGGCTACTTTGAGCGTAATTCAAACGGTATAAAATATGATGATGCCAACAATGCCTTTTATCTAGGGGAATATCCCATGATACTGACAGGTAGCTGGTTGTTTGGCGCTGTTATGGAACAGGTAAAAACCTTTGACTGGGGAGTATTTATTATGCCCAATAAGAAGTATAATACCGGCTCCGGTGGTAATCTGTGGATTGTACCCCAAAACGCGAAAAATAAAGAACTTGCCTACGAGTTTATTAATTTAACCCTACAACCGAAATATCAGACAATAATGGCTGAAGCGGGTGGTATACCGGTTAATGCCGATCTGAACTTGATTAAAGATCAAAAGATTAGGGATTTGAATGCTCTTTTTACCGAGATTGTAGAAAAAGATGGGCTAGCTTTTTATCCTGACTGGCCGGTTCCCGGATTTATGGATGCTTTAGGCGGCGGTCTCCAGAATCTGTTTACCGGTAGGATGAATAAGGAGCGGTTTTTAAACTCGATCAGTAATACTTATTATGATTATAAAAATACAATCAAATAAATAGTCCATATTCTCTCTCACTATGTACGTTGTCCTCATTCTCACCACATTATCTGCTAACTTCCTTCAGAATGTTTTCGTATTGATTCATCCAGCTAACTGTTTAACTATTATCTACGCAAGAGACCTCTATATATGCGCTTTATGATCTTGTTAAATACCTAAAGGTAACAGGATTAAAGCAGGGTCGTCTTGAAAATGGCGTCCCTGCTTGCCTGGTATTATATGGCGTAAAAGAATGTAAAGGGGACTTGGAAAATGAGCACCCGTCTTGATAGAGGATATTACTGGTTTTTAATTCCTGGCGTTGTGCTATTTATGATATTTGTGGTGGCACCATTTATCATGAATTTCTACTTAAGCTTTACCCGCTGGTCGGGGGTGAGAACGCCAGAATTCATTGGCTTGAAAAACTATTTGCGGGCGGTCAGTGATTTGAATTTTTGGTTGTCTTTAAAGAATAATGTTGTAATCATTATTGTATTGACAACGATTCCGACTATTATCTCCCTATTTCTTGCCGTTTTTTTGTTTCAATATGTAGCAGATAAAGCGGGAAAAACAACGGCCAATATTTTTAAAGCTGGTTTCTATTTGCCACAAATTATCCCGGCTGCCATTATTGGAGTAATCTGGAAGTGGATTTTTCAGCCTAATTGGGGAGCCCTTAATTTTATTTTAAAAAAAATCAAATTAGAAAATTTAACCCAAAACTGGCTTGGCGATCCAGGTTATGCTTTAGGTGCTGTACTAGTGGTCATGATCTGGTTTCAGATTGGTTATCCGCTAGTTATTTTTATCTCCGCTTTGCAGCGGATCGACCCTCAAATTTATGAATCAGCTCGTGTTGACGGGGCTAAAGGACTACGGATCTTCTTTTCGATTACATTACCTTTGATTAGTCCCGAGTTTTATGTTGTTATTTTAACGACAATAATTTACTCTCTGAAGATTTTCGGTCCAATCTTTGTCTTAACAAGAGGAGGACCGGGTAACGCGACTACAGTTGCTTCTTATTTTTCATATAAGAACTTTTTTGAGTTCTCAAATGTCGGATACGGGGCTACAATGTCGACTATAATCAGTCTAATTATTATGATCATTACGATATTTTACATTAAACTACAAAGATTGAGCATTGAAGGAGAGTGAAAGAGTGAAAAACAAGAAAACTCTGTTAAAAGTAGGCTATTTAACAATGCTGACCTTTTTTCTATTACTATTCCTTGTTCCGGTCGTATTAATTATCATAAATTCTTTTAAAAATGAAGCTGAATTTTATGCCCGGGGAGTGTTAAGTTTACCCCTCAAACCTTCGTTAAATATTTTTCGTGAGGTTTGGCAGCTAGTTGAATTTGATGTCAAACTATTTAATAGTTTACTTATTAGCAGTGCCGTCGCTTGTCTGGGCCTAGTTATTTCTGTTATGAATGCTTACGCCATCGGCATTGGGAAAATTAGATGGGATAAGATGGTATTAATCTTTTTTGCGTTCGCTATGGTCATTCCCCATGAGGCGCTGGCTTATCCTTTGTATTATTTAATGAAAATGGTAGGACTTTACGATACAAAATTGGCCGTAATCTTAATTTTTGCGGTGTTACAGTCGGCATATGGCACTTATCTTCTTTCTTCGGTGTTTAGGACTTTTCCGGATTCGTTGCTTGAAGCGGCAAAAATTGACGGATGTAATAAATGGCAAACCTTATTTATTGTTATTGCTTTAAATAAACCTGCTCTCGGGTTGTTAATGGTCTTCTATTTTATCTGGACTTTTAATGAATTTTTCCTCCCCCTGATTTTTTTAGTCTCCAATGCCAACCAGACTATTCCGATTGCCGTTACGTTATTTCAAGGGCAGTATACGGGCTACGCTACCATGCAGAGCGCTTGCGCGTTATTGGGAATTTTGCCATGTCTTGTCTTCTTTCTCATTTTCCAACGCACCCTGACCAGAGGATTGGTTACCGGAGGCATCAAAGGATAAAAGAATTATTTTCAATTCAGGAGAAACAGCTGGCATAAGGAGGAAGAACAAAATGAAATTTACCGATGGACAGTGGTTAAAAAGGAAGGGTTATACTGAATTAAACCCGAAAACCGTTTTTGATCATCATTTTGATGGGAAGAACCTGCAGGTCTATCTTTCAACAAGGGTTATAGAAGAACGGGCTAATGTATTGGATCAAGGCACAATTACCTTTAAGTTTAGTGCACCGCTAAAGGATATGATCAGGGTTCAAGTTACTCATTTTGAAGGACAAAGGGATCTGGGGCCTCGATTTACTTTAAATGATGATCCTCAGCAGGAACCGGACTTTGAAGAAAGTGATCCCTATTTAGTGTTTAAAACCGGGAAGTTGAAAGCGAAGATCAACAAAGCAGACTTTTCAATTGATTTTAGCTATGACAACAAGACGATCACAACCAGTTCAAAGAGTTCCACGGGTTACATTCTGAATGCTCAGGGGGAACCCTTTATCAAGCAACAATTGAAACTTAATGTAGGAGAATGTGTATACGGCTTAGGGGAAAGGTTTACTCCATTTGTAAAAAACGGCCAGGTCGTTGAGATGTGGAATCAGGACGGGGGAACTTCATCAGAAGTTTCTTATAAGAATATCCCTTTTTATCTTACCAATCACAATTATGGGGTCTTTGTTAATCATCCGGAGAAGGTTTCCTATGAAATTGCTTCGGAAAATGTCCAAAATGTCCAGTTTTCTGTGCCCGGGGAAAAATTGGACTTCTTTATAATCGGTGGGGACTCCATGAAAGGTGTTTTGCAGAATTATACCAAGCTGACCGGCAAACCACCGCTACCGCCGGCCTGGTCCTTTGGACTGTGGTTGTCAACCTCATTTACAACAGACTATGATGAAGAGACGGTCACCGGTTATATCGAGGGGATGGCCCAGCGCGATATTCCGCTGGAGGTGTTCCATTTTGATTGCTATTGGATGAAAGAGTTCCAGTGGTGTGATTTTTTATGGGATGAGAGAATGTTTCCCGATCCGGTTGGCATGCTAAAACGGCTTAAGGATAAAGGCTTGAAAATATGTGTCTGGATTAATCCTTATATCGCTCAGAAATCAAAGTTATTTGACTATGCAAGGGAAAAAGGATACCTTTTGAAGCTTAAAAATGGAGATGTCTGGCAATGGGATTTGTGGCAGGCGGGAATGGGAATTGTCGATTTTACCAATCAAGAGGCGTGTCAATGGTATCAAGGACTTTTAAAAGGTTTGCTGGAGATGGGGGTGGATTGTTTTAAAACTGATTTTGGGGAGAGAATACCGACCAATGTTGAGTACTGCGATGGATCAGACCCCATGAAGATGCACAATTACTATGCCTATCTTTATAATGAAACCGTATACGAGCTGTTAGAAAAGGAAAAAGGAAAAGCGGAAGCAGTAGTATTTGCCCGCTCAGCAACGGTCGGCGCGCAGAAGTTCCCCGTCCACTGGGGTGGCGACTGTTGGGCAACCTATCAATCCATGGCGGAAAGTTTAAGAGGGGGATTATCTTTATCCATGTCAGGCTTTGGTTTTTGGAGCCATGATATCGGCGGTTTTGAAAGCACTGCTACTCCCGATCTCTATAAAAGATGGGTGGCCTTTGGGATGCTCTCTTCCCACAGCCGTTTGCATGGGAGTAAATCAATAAGGGTTCCATGGGTCTTTGATGAGGAAGCGGTGGCTGTATTACGTTTCTTTACTAAGTTGAAATGCAGTTTGATGCCGTACCTCTATGAAAATGCGTATCGGACCAGTAAAACCGGATGCCCAATGATGCGGTCAATGGTGATGGAATTTACGGACGATCCGGCGTGTAAATATCTTGATACGCAGTACATGTTGGGTGATGCACTGCTGGTCGCGCCTATTTTCAATGACGTCGGGGATGTTACATACTATCTACCGGAAGGAAGATGGACGAATTTCATCACAGGTGAAGAGGTAAGCGGCGGAAAATATGCAGCTGAAAACCATGATTATTTCAGTCTACCGCTAATGGTCAAAGCAAATTCGCTGATTCCGGTGGGTAAAGAAGATGGTAAAGCGGACTATGATTATGCCGATGGCGTTACTTTACATCTATTCAACTTGGAACAGGGAAAAACGGCGGAAGCCAAGGTCAGAAATGCCCAAGGGGAGCTGGAACTAGCGGTTGTGGTGAAAAGACTTGAAAACACACTACAGGTAAGAGTCAATATTTCAAAGAAGCCATGGGGAATTCTACTAAGAAATATTGAAGCAATAGCGGATCAAAATGACTGTAAAACCGAAAAAACAGCAAAAGGAATAAGGATTATGAATTGCCATGAACAAAAAAGTGATTTTGAGATTGTTTTATAAGTGAAACAGTTTATGTTTGGCCGAATAAATGATATTAGCATCTTAAAGAAACTGATCTTTTCTTACGTGTTATTGGTCTTCATTCCTGTGCTGTTCGTAGGTTCCATCTTAACTAAGACCATGTGTCAGTTGGCGCTGGACCAAGCGGTTAATGAGGCTGCCCATAGTGTAGAGCGGATTAAAAAGCGGGTTCTAGAGACCATGCGGGTCTCCATCGTCATTTCTAACCAATATTATCTTGACCAGAATTTGGAGGAGGTTTTGGATCGAACCTATACTTCCACTTGGGATGTTGTTAACGCCTATCGAAATCATCTAACTTTCGATGCGTTCCCGAATTTGTATAGTGAAATTATTTTAATTCGCGCTTACTCCACCAACCCAACGCTCTTAGAAAGCTGGAATGTGATGAAGGTCACTCCGGAGATTCAGCAAGCGGCGTGGTACCAAAAGGCTTTAAAGAACAAAGGCAGGGTGGACTGGGGTTATTTTAGTTTTCCCGAATCGGATAAAGCCTTCTTTACCCTTTATCGTTCGATCACAGCCAACAAGCCGGTGGGGGTCTTAACCGTGAGTGTTAATCCGGAATACCTCTTCAATATCCTCCGGCAAGAGAATTTCGAGACAATGTTAATTGATGATGGGGGACATATCGTGGCGGCCTCGGATCGCTCGCTGGTGGGGCGGGCGGCCCAGGCGGTAAACTTAGGGGGGCCCTGGAACGGGGAGAGTATGATCCGGGAATTAGAGTATCGAGGCGAGGTTTATAAAGTAATCGCGGACCAGATTTCTCTGGAGGCCAGCTATGGTAATCTCCAGATTGTTTCACTCTTTCCGGTCGAACAGATAGTGACCAGGGCTAACCAGGCTAGCAGGCTGGGATGGACGATCATCGTAATTAGCTTACTTTTATCATTCTTCCTAATTTTAGTTTTCTCCCATTTGCTGATGAAAAGAATATTTCTGTTAAACGATGGTGCCTGCCGCGTAGCTTCGGGCGATTTGGATTATTCGCTGACCATCGCCGGACAGGATGAAATCGGACAGTTATCCACTAATCTAAATCAAATGGTTAAGAGTATTAAAAGCCTCTTAGCCGAGGTCTATCAAGTGAATCTCCAAAAAAAGCAATTAGAGATTGAACAGAGAGACATTAAACTTAATATGTTAGCCAACCAGATGAATCCGCATTTTCTCTTTAATGCCTTAGAGACGATCCGGATGAAAGCCCATAGTAGGGGTGAAGCGGAAATTGCCCAGATCGTCAAGGCGCTGGGGAAAATCCTCCGCCGCAATTTGGAAGCAGGCAGTGAATTGACGACGCTGGAGGCCGAATTGGAACTAGTCATTGATTATCTAAAAATCCAGCGGTTTCGGTTTGGTGACAAGATTGATTACCAATTAAAGGTGGCGGAGGAGACCAAAGCCTTCCCAATTTTACCTTTGACCATCCAACCGTTGGTGGAAAATGCGGTGGTACATGGATTAGGACAAAAAGAAGAAAGCGGGACAGTCTGGATCGATATTTGTCAACGGGGTCGTTATTTACTTATATCCGTTCGTGACGACGGCGTGGGCATGACCGAGCCGGAGTTACAAGCGGTACAAGGGTTGCTTACCGAAGGGCAAGAATATGGCCGTAAACATATTGGGCTGAACAACCTCCAACAGCGACTGGGGCTTTTCTATGGCTCAGAATACGGTTTACGGATCAAAAGTTTGTTCAACCAAGGAACGGAAGTGGAAATCCGGTTGCCGTGGAGAGGGGAGAAAGATGTTTAAGACCTTAGTGATCGATGATGAACCGTTGATTCGTGAAGGCCTTAAAACCATTATTGACTGGACAGAACAGGGATTTGAAATCTGTGGCGAAGCCGCCAATGGTCGCGAGGGTTTGGCGAAGGTCCATGCCCTCCAGCCTGATTTACTGATTTTGGATTTAGAAATGCCGGTCATTGGGGGGCTAGAACTATTAGCGGAACTAAGAAAAGTGGGGAATAAAGTCCAGGTTTTAATCTTGACCGGATATTCGGAATTCGCTTACGCGCAAAAGGCCATTAACTTAGGGGTGCTTGGTTATATCCTTAAGCCCATTGATGAAGAGGAGCTCATCAGAGAGCTGAAGAAAGCGCATTTACTTCTGACCCAGGAACGAAAAGAACGAACAACGGATGATTCAACCCTTGCTTTAGCCATTGACAAGCTCATAGAAGAATTATGTTGGGGTAACTCGGATCCGGGGCTTTCCGCCAGAGCATTGAGGATCTCCCAGTTACAACTGCCATGGGAAATGTATCGTGTGTGTTTACTAGCGCTAGAAGGACGCTCCGGTCGGGAAAAAAAGGCATGTCGGGAAGTGTTATCCGCTTACCCCGAAGCGGTTGGACATTTTGCGGTGACCCGTGCTCTTCCACCGATTAAGGCCAGTCGACCAGAGGAGATGCTTTTTTTACTAAAAGATCAGGCGGCGGCCGATCCACACCGAATTTTACACCGGATCAGCGAGGACCTACACCGTTTAACCGGGGCTGATCCCTTTATCGCTGGCGGGATGGAAGTTACGGAATTAGGACAGGTATGGCGCTCCCATCGACAAGCACGAAAGGTGTTTCAGCAACGGTTCATTACCAGCGCAGGCATCTTTGTCTACAGTGAACATGATGAAGGTAGCATTAGTGCCAAGTCTAATTCGTCTTCAAAGGCAGAACCAGTCACCCGGGGCGAGGAGGAACTGCTCGAACGCTTATGTATGGCGGTGGATTTAAATAATAAAACGATGATTAACGATCTTCTACTGACAGTACAAGCTAAAATCACCGCCCGAAACACGGTGCCGGAGAAGATTAAAGGCGCTTATCTCCGTTTATTCCTGGTAACCCTCGAAAATCTTGAGTTGAATGAGGAAGAAAAAAAACAGTGGACCGGAGCGGACCGGGCGATCTTGGACGAGGTGTACAACTGCGAAAATCTCCAAAGATTACACGAGTATCTACGGAACAAATTATTGATGCTCTCCGACTGTTTGGTCCAGTCGCGGCCGGACGGGGTGATTCGGAGAATAATCGATTATGTGCAACGGAATTATCACCATCGCATAAAACTGGAGAACCTAGCCCAGCTTGTAAACTATAATCCGGCGTATTTAGGCAAGTTCTTTAAGAACCATACTGGTTTAAGTTTTCAAGCCTATCTCGAACAAGTGCGTCTGACCCAAGGGGAAAAACTTCTGCAAGCCGGTTTAAAAGTGGGCGATGTCGCCCGTAAAGTAGGCTATAAGGACCCCGATTACTTCAATCTTCTCTTTAAAAAGCGTTATGGCGTTAGCCCATCCATTTACAAGAAATCCCTCAAGTAAGCTTTTTGCGTTGTATCCTTTTTAAAAGAGTCAACCACAATATATAGTGCGTTGCTTGCAAATCGGCTATCAATATATTGTGCTGGGACAGTTGAATATGGGAACAACGCAAAAAGCCTCAAGTAGGGATTTTTTGTTCTGACGGATAACCAACCTCTAATTTCTCCGGGAAAAGACCTCAAATTCCTCTGGTGTTATTCCGATTGCCAATTTGTTATAGTAATGTTACAGAAGTAATGATTGGAAATCGCCTTATTACAAGCTTTTTGCGTTGTATCCGAAATAGTTAAATCAAATGACAACGCAAAAAGCCCTAATAGAGGCATAAGGGGAATTAAAATGAGTAGAACAGGTGAAGAAAGTGGCCAGTTGAACTATTGTTTTGAAAAGCAACAAAAGTACAAACGTTATTTCCAAAGATTGTATAGACAACGATATTTATTTTTGATGGTTTTACCGTTTTTGGTCTGGGTTATTGTTTTTAAGTATATACCAATCTGGGGTTGGACCATGGCTTTTCAGGACTATAAACCTCATTTTTCTTTTTTGGAACAGACCTGGGTTGGCTTTAAATACTTTATTGAGCTCTTTCATGACCGCCAGTTTTACTTAGTGCTCCGCAATACTTTGGTGATGAGCTTGCTCAGTTTACTCTGCGGCTATACCTTTCCGATTATCTTCGCCATCCTCATCAATGAGATTCGGCATAAATTCTTTCAAAAAACGATCCAGACCATCTCCTATTTACCGCATTTTGTCTCTTGGGTGGTGGTTGCGGGGATCTTCACAAAATTACTGGCGATCGGCGGTCCCATTAACCAGCTTTTGTTAGAACTAGGACTACTTAAAGAACCGGTCTTGTTTATGGCGAAAGGCGAATACTTTTGGGGGATTGTGACCGTTGCCGATCTATGGAAAGAACTTGGCTGGAATTCGATTATCTTTTTAGCCGCCATCGTCAGTATTGACGAGAATTTATATGAAGCTGCCCAGATGGACGGGGCGAATCGCTTTCGCCAAATTTGGCATGTGACCCTGCCTGGGATCAGGATGGTTGTCTTTATCATGTTAATTATGTCAATCGGGAATTTAATCAATATTGGTTTTGAAAGACAGTTTCTCCTCCAGAATAATTTAGTCAAAGACTATTCGGAGGTTTTGGACCTGTATGCGCTGACTTATGGGATCCGGGTAGCCCGTTATGCCTATGGAACCGCTGTTGGGATCTTTAAATCGGTGGTCAGCATTATATTGTTGTTGGTGGCCAACACTGTGGTCAAACGTTTTAATGATGGAACCGCAGTGTTGTAAAACGTCTCTTGGCCCAAAGCAAGCCGGTCAAGGGGGATTTGAATTACTACAGGAGGTAGGAAGATGCGCCAAGTAAAAAAGGGAGAGCGGCTTTTCCAAATATCACTTTACCTTTTCATGATTTTCATGGGTTTGATCACCTTATACCCCTTCTTAAATGTTTTGGCAATTTCGCTCAATGATTCATTAGACACGATCAAAGGCGGTGTTCATCTCTTACCGCGGGTTTTCACCTGGAATAATTACCGGGAGGTTTTTACTTACCCGAATCTGGTCACCGGTTTTAATATTTCTTTTCTCCGAACGGCGGTCGGTACTGGATTGGGACTGCTCAGTACAGCGATGGTGGCTTATGTGATTAGTTGTCGCGAATTTGTCGCGCGAAGACTGGTAACTGCGTTGTTTATCCTAACCATGTACGTCTCCGGCGGGTTGATTCCCGAGTTTATGTTGGTCAGGAAATTGGGTTTGATGAATAACTTCTGGGTCTATATTTTGCCTGGTCTGATCAGTGGTTGGAACGTCTTTGTGCTGCGGGCATATATCGATACCCTTCCGGTTAGTCTGATGGAATCCGCTAAACTGGATGGTGCCAATGAACTAACTATTTTTCTCCGGATTGTACTGCCGCTTTGTAAGCCGATTCTGGCAACCATTGCGCTCTTTATTGCTGTTGCGCAGTGGAACAGCTGGTTTGATACTTATATCTATTGCAGTGGCAAACAGGCTTTGACCACCCTGCAATATGAGATGATGCGAATTCTACAGGATGTGACCAGCGCCACGACCAGCAGTATGTATGGGATAAATGAGTACAACGCCCCCCGGACTTCGCCGGAGTCCATCCAAGCGGCCATTACCATTGTGGTGACCATCCCGATTCTGTTGGTCTACCCCTTTTTACAGAAATACTTCGTGAAAGGCCTTACGCTAGGGGCGATTAAGAGTTGAGTTGTATTTAGTTTTGGAAAGTTAGGAGGAACATGGAGAGGAGGGACAGTTTAAAAAAAACATAGTAATGATGAAAAGGAGGAGATAATTTGAGAACACGTCGGGCTTTATTGTTGAGCTTGGTCTGGATCGTCGCGTTGGCGGGTTTGGGAGTATGTTCGATTTTTGGGGCCCAAAAACCATTGGAATTAACGATGTTTTCTTATGATATCAACCCCAATTACACCGGTTTTGAAGATCCGATCGGCCGGGAGATCACAAAACGGACAGGGATTAAACTAAGTATTGAATACCCAGTCGGTGATCCGGAGGAAAGGATCATGTTGATGATTGCCAGTGGCGAATATCCAGACCTCATCTTCCATAAAGGGGCTGGGAAATTTGTTGACGCCGGGGCTTTTATTGACCTTACCTCGTACATTGAGCAATACGGAGCTAACATTAAAAAACTTTATGGTCCTTATCTAAAACGGATGCGCTATGATTTAAATGATCGATCCATTTACTATCTTGGTTGCTATGGCGTGGATTCACAGATTTGGGATGTCAGCGGTTTTGAGCTACAGCATGCGGTCGTTAAAGAGTTGGGATACCCCAAAATGGAGACGCTGCAGGACTTCGAAAATGCGATCAAGGCTTATATGAAGAAGTATCCCACCATTGATGGCCGACCCACCATCGGTCTTTCGCTCTTGGCTGATGATTGGCGGTTTTTGATCTCGGTAACAAACCCGGCAGTTGCTGCCACCGGCGCGCCCGATGATGGGCAATGGTATATTGATTTTGAGACCCAGGAAGCCGTCTACCACATTACCAGACCGGAAGAGAAAGAGTACTTCCGCTGGCTAAACCATATGAATGCTCTCGGTTTACTTGATCCGGAAAGTTTTGTGCAAAAGTATGATCAGTATAAAGCCAAAATAGCTCAGGGCCGCGTTCTTGCCCTCACCGACCAAAGATGGGAGTACGAAGAAGCGGAACGAGCCTTACGGCAAGCCGGTAAATTCGAGCGCACCTATGGGAACTACCCCATTGTCCTTGATGAACGTTTCAAGCGGCCTGATCTTTGGGATCCGGGTTATTCAGCCAGCTGGGGTGTGGGGATTTCTGTAAATTGCAAACACAAAGAAGAGGCCTTTAAGTTTCTTGACTGGATGGCCTCAGACGAAGCTCAGGTCTTAGTGAACTGGGGACTTGAGGGTGTAAATTACCGGGTGGAAAATGGGAAGCGGGTTATCCCCCCGGCTGAGCTGGAACAGAAAAACAATGATCCGCTTTACATTAAAAAGTCCGGGGTTGGCCTTTACGTCTACCCCTTCCCGCAGCGGGGCGACGGGCTAGTGGACCCCACTGGTAACACCTATACTACCTTGACTAAAGACTTCATCAAAGAGCGGTATTCCCCGGTGGAAAAACAAGTCTTAGCTTCCTACGGCGCTGAAATGTGGATGGATCTCTATCCGCAGTCCAGCGAGTTTCCGCTCAAACCATGGGGCGCTGCTTGGCAAATTCCAACGCCGATGAATGAAGACTTTACAGTTCCCTTGCAACGCTGCGATGATCTTTGCAAGAAACGGATTCCCGAGATCGTCTTAGCGGATCCGTCCGCCTTTGACCGGCTGTGGGATAATTTCCAAAAAGAACTGGGAAGCTTAGGTATTCATAAGGCAGAAGCCATCTTTACCCAGTTGATTCAAGAACGGATCGCGCTCTGGAACGACTGACCTCCTGAACGTGGACTTGCGAAAAACAGGAAAGGCTTGTCACCTTTCCTGTTTTCGCTAATCCGGCGGGCGAACCTTTTTACCTTAATGCGGGATATCCGTGTGAAATCTATTTTGCGGAGGGAGTTGCCAACTTGCTGATTGAATTAAATGGGCGGTGGTTCTACAAAAAACCAAGCGTAAAAACCCTATGAACCCACCGAATTATAGGGAAATGCGCTTATGGTATAAACAGCCGGCTGCCGAATGGGTTGAGGCATTGCCCATCGGCAACGGTAGGCTAGGGGCAATGGTCTTTGGGCAGGTTTGGGAAGAAGAATTACAATTGAATGAAGACAGCCTTTGGTATGGAGGACCGGTAGACCGGAACAACCCCGATGCGCGGAAATATCTAGGGGAAATCCGTCGTCTGATCTTTGCCGGCGAGATCCAAAAGGCGGAACGCTTAGCCACTTTAACCCTGTCCGGAACCCCGGAGAGCCAAAGACACTATCTGCCACTGGGTAACCTTAATTTGCGCTTTATGGAGGAAGGACTTTTTTCCGCAAAACAACCGTCGGTCGAGCATTACCAGCGAGAATTGGATTTAAACGAAGGACTTGTGCACCTATGTTACCAAGTAGGCGGGAACCACTTTGTCCGGGAGTATTTTGCCAGTGCCGTTCATCAGGTCTTGGTCGTTCGTTTAACATCGACCCAGCGGGGACGGGTCTCTTTTCTTGCTAATCTCCGGCGGGGGAGATATCTGGAGAAGACCGTCGCTACTGGGGACACGTTACGGATGCACGGAAATGCCGGTGGTAAAAATGGGTTGGACTTCTGTGTGGCGGTGCGGGCAGTGGCCGAGGGCGGCCTGATCTCCACCTTAGGCGAGAACTTATTAGTCGAGAAGGCAGATGCCGTTACCCTGATCATCACGGCGGCTACTACCTTCCGCGCTTCAGATGTGAAGGCGGCCTGCCTTGACCAACTAGAGAAGGCGGCTGGTATCCCTTATGAAAGACTAAGGGCAGAGCATTGCCAAGACTACCAAGACCTTTTTCACCGCGTGAGTCTGCAGATCTGCGGAGAGCAGGAAGCGGAAATGTCAGCTAAACTACCCACCGATGAAAGGCTCCGGCGTTTGCAGGCTGGGGGTGATGACCCCGACTTGGTCAGTTTGTATTTCCAGTTCGGCCGCTATCTGCTCATCAGTTGCAGTCGCCCGGGTTCTTTACCCGCTAACCTGCAGGGTATTTGGAATCAAGACATGCTTCCCCCTTGGGATAGCAAATATACGATCAACATTAATACCCAGATGAATTACTGGCCGGCGGAAGTATGTAATTTGGCCGAGTGTCATCTTCCCCTCTTTGATCTACTTGAGAGGATGCGGGTGCCCGGACGTCATACTGCTCAGACCATGTACGGGTGCCGCGGTTTTGTGGCCCACCACAATACAGATCTCTGGGCGGATACCGCCCCCCAGGATATCTGGCTTCCCGCTTCCTATTGGCCGATGGGCGCTGCTTGGTTATGTTTACACCTTTGGGACCATTTTGTTTTCTCCGGGGATCTGGATTTTCTGAAAGAAAGCTATCCAACCATGAAGGAGGCAGCCGAGTTCTTCTTGGATTTTTTGATCGAGGATGAACAAGGCCGCTTCGTGACCTGTCCGTCGGTGTCTCCGGAGAATATTTACATCTCAGCCCATGGAGAGTGTGGGGCGTTATGCGCCGGCCCTTCCATGGATAGCCAGATTCTGATTATCTTATTTTCGTGTTGCCTTAAAGCAGCCGACCTTTTACAACAAGATGAGGAGTTGATTACGACTTGGAATGCTGTCCTGGCGAAAATCCCCAAACCACAAGTGGGTAGGTATGGTCAGCTTCAAGAATGGGCGGAGGACTACGCTGAAGCCGAACCTGGGCACCGTCATATTTCCCATTTGTTTGCCCTCTACCCCGGGGATTTAATTACACCCGGGAACACCCCGGAATGGGCCGCAGCTGCCCGCAGAACCTTAGAACGGAGACTAGCTCATGGCGGAGGACACACCGGATGGAGCAGAGCTTGGATTGTAAATCTCTGGGCCAGGTTAGAGGATGGCGAAAAAGCCGGGGAGAATTTGCGGGAGTTATTATGCCGGTCTACATTACCTAATCTGTTTGATACACATCCCCCTTTCCAGATCGACGGTAATTTTGGGGGAACCGCCGGCATTGCCGAAATGCTCCTACAGAGTCACGGCGGTCAGCTTACTTTTCTACCAGCGCTGCCCAGAGCATGGAAGAGTGGCCGCATAACGGGAATCAGAGCGCGGGGTGGATTTATCCTTGACCTTGAATGGGAGAACCGGGTCTTTGGGTCAGCCCGGATATACTCAACCCGGGGCGGCATCTGTCGGCTTCGGATCCAGCGCCTGGCAAATGAGGGGCAAAAGATTGTTGTTTTAAATCAGGGGAAACCGATGGAGCAAGTCCCCGTCGCAGATTCCATCATTGAATTTAGGACAACAATGGGAGCAGAGTATTGGATTAAGCTTAAAGGAAAAGAAACGTAAAAGGGAGAATAAAGGGGGTAATTCCTTCTGATGCTTAAAGACAAAGGAGAGTGATTCCATGCTGACGCTGATCGTATTCCTAAGCGGAGCCGTTTTAATGTCCTTGGAAATGGTGGGGAGCCGGATTCTGGCACCGACCTTCGGTAGTTCCATTTATGTCTGGGGCTCCTTGATTGTAGTTGTGATGGCAGCCTTAACTCTCGGGTATTATGTGGGCGGACGGATTGCCGATCGCTACCCGGATTTACTAGTGATTGGGATGATCTTAGCGGTCGCCGGAACTTTCATCAGTTTTCTCCCTTTTTGGACAAGTCGAGTAAATTTCCTCTGCGGGCAGCTGGAACCAAGAGTCGGTTCCCTCCTAGCGGCTACTGCTTTCTTTTTTTTCCCCAGTATCCTTTTGGCCACAATTTCTCCGTATGCGGTCAAATTATCCAGTCACACTTTGGCGAACCTGGGAAATATCGCTGGCCGTTTATCGGCGATCTCCAGCATCGGTAGTGTGGTTGGTACCTTATTAACTTCCTTTTTTCTGATCCCCCTCACCGGAGTACGGAATATTGTCCATGCCTTAGGGTTAATCCTCCTGATCCTATCCAGTGTCATTTTTTTCCGTAAGGCGGTAAGCCGACATGCGGCCCCCGCGCCTAGGCTTGTGTGGGTCTTTCGGATCGCCTTAATTCTAATTTTAATAATCATTGGGATTTTGGTCGTACTATGGCAATCTAGTTCTGCCCGTTTACAAGTGGGTCAAAGCGGGGTAATTTATGAACGAGATACCTTGTATAACCATATTGCGGTTACGGAAAGTGGTTCAAGGCGCTACTTGCGGTTTGATAATTCCCTACAAAGCGCTATTGATTTAGATAACCCTTTGGACCAGGTGTTTCGGTATACTTCTTTCTTGCATTTAGGGGTTGTGGCCAAGCCCCAACCGACACGGGCGCTCTTTATCGGCCTAGGCGGCGGTTCGGCACCGATGAAATTTTTGCATGATTATCCTTCATTACAAGCGGTTGATGCGTTGGAAATTGATCCAGAAGTAGTGAAAGTGGCGCGGGACTATTTTACTTTGCCCGACGATCCCCGTCTCCGGGTCATCGCTCAAGATGGCCGGTTATTTGTCGAACACACCGGGCGGGCGATCGGGCGGGGGGAGGCTAAACCTTACGATCTGGTGGTGATCGACGCTTATTCATCCAGTACCATTCCGTACCACCTTACGACGGTGGAATTTTTGCAGTTGGTCCGAAAGACCCTAGCCCCCGACGGGGTGGTTGTGTCCAATATTATCGGTGCGCTCACCGGTCCCCACAGCGATTTGTTTCGGGCAATGACCCGTACCTTTGCTGCCGTTTTTCCCCAGGTCTACATATTTCCGGTGCACGAATGGCGAGGGTTAGATGATATCTATGAACAAAACATCACCTTGATCGCTACTTTAAATCCAGATTACCAACCGAAAGCGGTCTGGCAAAGTAAAGCCCGGCAATTCCATGCCCAGCAGCTAATTACCGAGGATGTTCCGACCTTCGTGCAAACGCTGGTTGATGATCCGCTGGTTTTCCAGGAAACGTGGTTAGCCGGTGTTCCGCTCTTAACCGACGATTATGCTCCGGTGGATACGTTAAAGAATCCGTTGCTCTAGCAAAGGGGTAGAGACGCAAAAAGCTTTATTAACAAGGTTTCAATCAGGATGTTACTTATGCTATAATTGGAATGAATTAACTTAACTCAAGGAGGTTTATGTGGTGAAAACGATCAAATGCTCATTGCTCATCGTCCTTTTATTATTGATGACTACGTCGCAAGTGCTAGCTGCTACCTTAAACCAACCAAGTCTATCAGCGGAGACGCTCCTTGGGAACCTGGCGCAGGCGAAAAAAACGGACCGGATTATTGGCGGGGTAACACTTACTACCCTAGGGGTCGGAACGGGTTTTTTGGTATCAAAGATCGAAAGTGGGGAAGAGCTCAGTCAGGAAGATGTTGATGTGTTAAAACCAGTTGGTTATATTCTCGCCGGAGTTATAACCGGAGCGGGCATTGTCAGATTGGTCTTGCCAACGGAAGCGGAAAACGTTTATCGTGATGTCAAAACCATAAATGATCCGGTGGCACGCGAAAATATGGCCTATACCAACTTGGTCTTTCTTGCGGAAAAGGCCAAGACGGAACGAATGCTTTCGGCGGCGGCATCAGCCGGGTCTGCGTTATACTGTTTCTTTGGTGAACCTATTTCCGAGTATGACAGTAGCAATAAAAAATATGATACTTACAGTGGAATAGGGCTTGTCGCCGCGGCTGCAGCAAGTTTTTTCATCCCAAGTGTGGAGGAAAGAATGCTGGCCCAGTACGAGCGGGGATATGCAGCCGATGAAGGGCAGCGTCGCTCCAGTCTGAGGATGGGTTGGCTGCCGAATGGTAGTGTCTCTGCGGTGTATACCTACCAATTTTAACTTCTTCCTTTTTTGTCTTTTTGCTGGTAAATCCGTATTTGGGCAGGGGAAAAAGCCTCCGATTTCGAATTAGATCCTTAAAATCAGGATGGAGGCTTTATGATGAAAAAGACCAGTTTTGTACTTGTTTTTGCCCTTCTTCTTCTGACCATGAGTTGCAGTTCGGTCTTGGCCGGTGCGGTAGTAAAACTAGGGATCGAACCGGGTGGTGATCTATCCACCAGGATCAGTGGCTACATGTTAGGATACGGCGTTGAACCGGGGATCTCTGTTTCCGGTGATTACTTGTATCCTCTTAATGAGAAGTTAGAAGTTGGCGGTGGCCTTGGGTACCAGTTGAAACGGAATGTTCAGGGGATAGAGGCTGGATTTAGCTTTATTCCGCTCTATGGGACCGTTAAATTAAAAGCGCCCTTAAGCGCCGATCTTAACACCTATTTCACCGGTAAGCTCGGGTATAACTATCTGATGCTCGACCAAAACGTGGAAGGTTTTGATTACGGTGGCGGTCTGTATTACGGGCTCGGGATTGGGATCGATTTGAATAACAAGTATGCGGTGGAGGCGGAATATTCGGTGAACAAAGGTGAACTTGGTTATATCCTGAAACAGCCTTTCGATTATGCTAAATTCGGGATAGCGGTGGGCTATAAATTTTAATATAAGATAAAAAAATAGAAAGGCCTGATTCCTCTAAACTAGCGGAGTCAGGCCTTCTTATTATGGGAATCATTCCGTAACTTGCTAAAACCTGCTTATTCTTTTATGATAAAAAGAATAAGCGGCTATCCGCGAGCGAGGTGTGTAAAATAAAGAAACAATCATTTAAAAAAGGGATGCAAACAGGGTTGCCGATTGCCTTTGGCTATCTTCCGATCGCCATTACCTTTGGCTTGCTGGCGAAGGCCAATGGTCTAAGCAGCATGGAAAGCATACTGATGTCAGCCTTGGTTTTTGCCGGGGCCAGTCAATTTGTGGCCGTTAATCTCCTAGCTGTCGGCGCTGGGCTTGGGCAGATTTTGATCACTACTTTGCTCGTGAATATTCGCCATTTCTTGATGAGTGCCGCCTTGGCGCATCCCTTGGGTAAACAACCGAAAAGGATAAAAACGCTGATTGCGTTTGGGATTACGGATGAGACCTTCTCCGTGGTCGCCATGGATCCAGAGAAAAACAGCGATCCGGGGTTTGTTGCGGGTGTTAATACTACTGCTTATTTAGGTTGGGTATTGGGGACGACAGTGGGGACGATGTTAGTCAGAGGGCTTCCCGCCATGTTACAGGCTAGTATGGGAATCGCCTTGTACGCCATGTTTATTGGGTTATTAGTACCTAGTCTGAAGCGCTCCAAGGTAAACTTTTGTGTGGCGCTAATCGCAGCCGGTTTAAGTTCCTTCACCACCTGGGGTCCACGGTTCCTTACTACGCTGGATAAAGGGTGGAAGCTAATCATTACGACGGTTATCGCTTGTACGCTAGGAGCGCTCTTCTTTCCAGAGGAGGTAACGAAAGATGCAAGATAACCAAGGAATACTACTGATTATGGGGATGGCGGTTGTAACTTATTTACCGCGATTGATCCCGATGTTGCTTTTTAATCCGGAGAAACTTCCCCCTTTTGTCAAGAGATTTTTCGGTTTTATTCCTTATGCTGTATTAAGTGCCCTGATTTTCCCGGAGATCCTTGCTTCCACCAGCAGTCCGGCGTCGGCTTTGGTTGGTGGGGTGGTCGCCTTGGTGTTAGCTGTCTACGAAAAAAACCTTTTTTTAGTGGTGGTTGGGGGTATTGTTGGGGTATTTCTTTGCGAATTGATGCTCTAATGTAATATAAAGTTCAGTTCCAACGGTCCAATTATAGTATAATAAACTTGATGTCGTGCTAATTATTTCAATCTAGAAAAATTGAAGGAGAGGATAGAGTGGGACGTATTCTCAAGTTTTTGCAACGGCTCGGTCTTGTTCTGGGGATATTACTGTTGAGTGTGGTTATTATTTACATATTGCTGCCGAAGGGACCCCGTGAGCAAATGGAATTTTTCGATCCCTATCATACCCAGCGCCCCACCGCGCAAGGAGATCAATTTATGGCTGCTACCAGTAGCACTTGGGCGACGGAGGCGGCTTTGGAAGTTATGGAACAGGGCGGTAATGCCTTCGATGCGGCGATGGCTGCGTTACTAATGCTGAATGTAACGAATTGTGAGGCTTCCAGTTTTCCTTGTATCGCCCCGACGCTAATTTATGACGCCGAAAGTGGTAATGTGTCTGGCTATAATGGGGTAGGGACCGCTCCGGCGGCGGCCACGATTGAGCGGTATAAAGCGAAAGGATTTGATACGGTTCCGAAGTTACATTTATATTCCCAGCTCTTACCCGGTTCACCCGATGCGATGGTCGCGATCTTACAAAAGTACGGCACCATGACCTTCAGTGAAGTGAGCGCGGAGGCCATTAAGGTGGCGCGGGCCGGTTTCCCCGTCGGTTCCATTTTGGCCAAAAATCTAAACCTTAGCCTCATTGAGCGTGTCGGATTTTCGGTTCTGATGCCGTATAACGCTGAGGTTTATCTGCGGAGTGAATGGTGGCGTCCGCTTCATTATGGAGACCGTTTGGTCTTGGAAGATCTGGCGGCGACTTGGCAAGCAATGGCCGACACTGAACAGGAAGTCTTGGCGCAGGGCGGGACCAGAGAAGAAGGTTTACAGGCGGTGCGCGACTATTTTTACGAAGGACCCATTGCCGAGCAGATTGTCGCCCACCATCAGAAAAAAGGTGGACTCATTACCCGGGAGGATCTGGCGTCTTACGCCGGATACTGGGAAGAACCGCTATCCGGACAATATCAGGACTATACGGTCTTTGCCAATGATACCTGGTGTCAAGGGGCGGTCGTCCCCCTTACCCTTCAAATCCTGGACGGAATCGACTTAAAAGCGCTCGGCCATAATTCGCCCGCGTATGTCCATACAGTTACCCAGGCACTGGAATTGGCGCTGGCGGACCGGGAAGCCTATATGGCTGATCCGAAGTTTGTTGAGGTGCCAATCGACGGCTTACTAAATCCATCTTATGCCGCCAAGCGGCGGGAGACCATCACGCCCGGGCAGGCCTTTGGCCGGATGCCTGAAGCCGGAAACCCCTATCCCTATGAACCTGGTCGCGGCGGCAAGCCCAACGGCACCGCCGGGATGGCTGCGAATTTGCCGGAGAGCGGGCAAAAGGAGCTGCTTGCTGCGACCGGGGATCACCTTACTTTAGGGAAGGATACCACCTATCTGACGGTGGTTGATCAGTTGGGTAATGCCGTTTCGCTGACGCCCAGTGATTTTCCGGAATCACCGATGATTCCGGGGACCGGACTAACCCTTGGGACTAGAATGACCCAGTTTCGTCTCGACCCGGATCATCCGGCGGCTTTGGTTCCGGGAAAACGGCCGCGGATTACGCCCAACCCGGGGATGGTCTTTAAGAATGGTAAGTTTTACATGAGTTACGGAACACCGGGGGGCGACATGCAGACCCAAGCCATGGTCCAGGTCTTGCTCAACCTCTTTGTTTTTGAGATGGATCCGCAGGAAGCGGTGGCTGCGCCCCGTTTTAAGACGGTGAACTTCCCCGATTCTTTTGCGCCCCATAATTACCGACCGGGCACGATCGAATTGGAACAAACACTCTACGAAAGGGTTGGAGAAGACCTGAAGGCGATGGGTTATTCGGTAGTCGCTGAGGATGATTGGGAAAACAGCTTTGGGGGCGTTTGCCTGATCATTAAAGACCCCGAGACCGGGCGTTTGCTAGGCGCTGCCGATCCGCGGGAAGGTTCTTGGGCGGAAGGCCGCTAGAAAGGAAGAAGATCATTTGGAAGTATTTCTCGATTGTTTACCATGCATTCTCCGGCAGGTGCTAGAAGCTGCGCGTTTGGCGACGGACCGAACGGAGGTGCATGAAGAAATTATGCAAGAGGCGACTAAACTCTTAACCAGATACCGTAAGTTTCCAAATTCGCCTGCCCTCACCGGGGCGATGCATCAAATTGTCAAGGAATTTACCGGTGTTTTTGACCCGTACCGGGAAGTAAAGAAGAAAAATATCCGCGATGCGCTACAGGTTTATCCTTTCCTCCAGCAGTTTCTCGCGGCGCAAAAGGATCAAATTTATTGGGCTTTAAAGATTGCGGCGACGGGCAATATAATTGATGCAGCGGTTAATAATATTCAAGACCTAAGACATGAGGTGGAAAAGGAGCTGAACAAGGGGTTTGCGGTTTGTGATCGAAACCAGTTCGAGCGGGAGCTGGAAAGGGCGGAGAACCTTTTAATCATCGGGGATAATGCCGGAGAGACGGTTTTTGATCGTCTCTTAATGGAACACTTATCGAATTTACAGATCACCTATGCCGTACGGGGTGAACCAATCATCAATGATGCGGTCAGGGAGGATGTACGGGCTTCCAAGTTTGATGAAGGGATTAATGTTGTTTCCACCGGGAGCAAGACCCCTGGTTTAATCTTGGCAGATTGTACGGAAGAGTTTAGAACCCGTTTTTACCAAGCCGATCTGGTAATTAGCAAAGGCCAGGGTAACTTTGAAGCGTTGATGGACGAAAAGGAGCGGAGCATTTATTTTCTCCTGAAGGCCAAATGTCCGATGCTCGCCGCCGAACTTGGGGTAGGGGTTAATGACTATGTTTTTAAGGGGAATGGTCGATAAAGGCTTTTGATTTCGGGAATATTAAGCGGGAAGACGGTTGAAACGAGGATGAAAATGTTACGGGATAAACTTTTATTTGGTGCTTTTGCTGGGGTTTTTGCCGGCTTGGTGATGGATCTACCGGAGTATATTCTCTGGGAATTAAATATTCTCAACCATCCGCTCTCCCATTATGCGGCCAGTTTATTTGTGGAGCATTCGGTTTTGCATAGCAATAAACTGGGACTAGTCCTCGCGCTCGTTGTGAGTGTGGTTTATAGTGCTTTTCTCGGCATTATATTTATCTATCTCCTAAACTTGATGAACAAGCGTTTCGTCCTGGCGAAGGGTTTGCTCTATGGAGCCTTTATCTGGCTGTTTTCCTATGGCATACTCAGCTCCTTGCCGCTTGTAAAATTAAGCGTATATTCAAAAACACCATTGGAAATCCTCCTTTTCTTCCTTCTCCATTTGCTCTATGGATTTTGCCTAGGCCTGTTCACCCGAAAGTTTGGTAGTAAGCTCGAAATTGTAGATGTTCAAGGTAATTAGGTAATTTCCTTAAGTATGACAAGAGGGGGGATGCGGCAAAATGGGGAAGCGAACACGGAAACAAAAGACCATTTCCGTTTTATTGGTAATTATTGCTTTCATTTTTTTTAAGAACAGTTCTCTTTTGGTTAAACCCGCGATGCAACGGCCTGTGCTCGTTGCCCACCGGGGAGTTCATCAGACCTTTACGATGGAAGGAATCAAGTGGGATACCAATACGGCCGAGCGGATTTATCCACCGGAACACAGTTATTTAGAGAACACTATTCCTTCCATGGCGGCGGCTTTTGCTGCTGGTGCCGATCTGGTCGAACTGGATATTCAGTTGACGAAAGATGGCCAATTGGCCGTTTTCCACGATGGACCGCTGGAATACCGGACCAACGGGGAAGGGTGGGTTGCTGATTATACCATGGCGGAGCTTAGAAAGCTTGACTTAGGCTATGGTTATACGGCCGATGGGGGCAAAACCTTTCCTTTGCGCGGCGCTGGGGTTGGGTTGATGCCTTCGCTGGATGAGGTGCTCACCACCTTTCCCGACCGGGCGTTTTTAGTTCATCTCAAAAGTAACCAACCGCAACTTGGGGAATTACTGGTGCAATATTTAAAGACCCTTCCGCAGGAACGTTTAGACCAATTGACTTTTTATGGGAACGATGACCCGCTGGCGGTTTTGCAAGGGGAATTTCCGAAGCTACGGGTGATGTCGAAACAGACAATCATTAAAGCCGTCCTTTCTTATATGGCGGTGGGCTGGACCGGGTATGTTCCATCGGCGATGCAAAATGCCCATCTGCATCTCCCCTTGCGTTATGCCCGTTTCCTCTGGGGGTGGCCAAAGCGCTACCTTGCGCGGATGGAAAAGGCGAATACCCGGATTATTCTCGTTTTGGGGGATGGACAATGGTCCGAAGGGTTTGACACCGAAGCGGACTTGGCGCCGCTCCCGCCCAACTATACGGGGGGGATCTGGACCAACCGGATCGAGCGGATTGGTCCCCTGATAGAAGAATCCTTTGGGCAATAATAAAGCCGGAGCCTGATTACCACTGTCCGTCATCAACCCCGTCCAGCCAAGCGGTGAGCGGTCCCAGGAGGGCGGCGATGGAGCCATCGGCAAACGGGTTTTGCAGGCCCGCTATGGTCACCAGTTCCAAGAAGGAACGGCTCCCACCGGCTTGACAGAGACCCAGATAGTCGGACCAGGCCTCTTGGGGGTTGTGCTGTGCTTTGACCCAGAACTGGAAGGCGCAGACCTGGGCTAAGGTATAATCGATATAATAGAAGGGATCAGTATAGATATGGCCTTGTCGGAACCAGTAACCACCTCGTTCTAAGAGGTTGTTGCCGGCATAATCCCGGTGGGGCAGATATTTCCGTTCGATGGTGCGCCAGGCTTGTTTTCGTTCGGCCGGCGTTACCGTTGGCTGGGCATAAACCCAATGTTGAAACTCGTCCACCGTCACCCCGTATGGCACAAAAAGTAAAGCCGAGGTGAGGTGGGCGAATTTATATTTTTCGGTTTCCGCGCCGAAGAAGAGATCCATCCACGGCCAAGTCAGAAACTCCATACTCATCGAATGGATTTCACAGGCTTCCATGGTCGGCCAGAGGTACTCGGGAGCTTCAAACTCTCGGCTACAGTAGATTTGGAAGGCATGACCTGCTTCATGGGTCAAGGTATCAATATCGCCGGCAGTTCCATTGAAATTTGCAAAGATAAACGGTGCCTGGTATTTACTGAGATAGGTACAATAACCGCCGCCGGCTTTCCCTGTTTTGGCCACCAGATCTAGGAGTTCTTTCTCCACCATAAAGGAGAAGAAAGCGCCTGTCTCCGGGGATAATTCCTGGAACATCTGCAGACCATGCTCAAGGATGCTGGATACATCCCCCGTCGGGACGGCATTCCCGGAGAGAAAGGCTAGGGGTTCGTCGTAATACTTCAGGGCGGCGAGGCCTAAGCGCTTAGCTTGTCGTGTTCGTAATTTGGTGGCCAGCGGGACCAAAGTTGCCAACACCTGCCGGCGGTATCCAGCCACCATCGTCTCGTTATAATCGGACCGACCCAGCCGAGCGTAACCCAGTTCAATGAAATTTTCGAACCCCAGCTTTTTGGCGATCCGGTCGCGGACTTTAACCAATTGGTCGTAGATCCGGTCAAACTCGGTTTCATGCTCCCGGAAAAAGCTGGTAAAGGCTTCCTGCGCTTCTTGACGCGTACTGCGGGCTTTGGCCTCGAGAAACGGTTCCATCTGGGCGAGAGTACGCTTTTCGCCGTCGAACTGGATCTGGGCTGAGGCCCGTAATTTTTTGTAAGCGCTGGCTAGTTTATTCTCGGTTTGGAGGTCGGGGATCACCGCCGGGGAGAAGGTTTTCAGCTGAAGGGCGGCTAAGCGAAACAGTTGTTTTCCCCATTTTGCTTCTAGCTCCGCCCGGTAGGGGGACTGTAGGAGACAGTGGTAGTATTCATGGATCAGACCCTCATAGCTGGGGGTCGTCTCGTCAAAGTAATTGTTTTCCCCTTCATAATAGGGATCGGTGGTCGCAATGGAGTGCCGGATTCGGGCCAGCGTTGCCATGGACTCGTAGTCCTGCCGTTGGGCGTTAAGCTCCTGTATAATCTGGTTTTGGGTCGCACCGGAGGTAGCCTGGTTAAAGCGGTTAAGGAGCCGTTGAAATTCAACCGTCAGTTCTTCCAGGTCAGGGCGGGTGTAGGGGAATTCGGTAAAAGTTAACATGGGCGAACCTCCTCCAATTGGGCTTTTTGCGTTGTTATTTTAATCTTATGTTCAATTTCGAGAGAAAGTAGGTTTGAATGGTTATAATATTAGCATATTTTTCCGTTTCCTGCAATTTATAGGTTCGGGGCTTTTTGCATTGTTAAAAGCTTGAATCTTCTTGACAACTGATGAGCGAAGGAAGATAATGAAGGGGATGTATTACATAGTAATACCCAAGCTATTGAGTCAGACTAGAGATACAACTCAAAAAGCTTTATTTAGCGTCAGGAGGAGCAGAATGAGCGCAAAAAAGAAACAAGAAGTGATCACTTTTAAAGTCGACACCGCCTTAAGCGAAGCCATGGAGGGTATTCCCAACCGTTCGGAGTTTATCCGGGCGGCGATTTTGACCGCTTTGAAAGATACTTGTCCCTTATGCCGGGGGACGGGCATACTAACCCCGGAGCAGCAAAGACATTGGCAGAAATTTGCGCAAAACCATAGCATCAGTAAATGTGAAGAATGTCATTCCTTTCATTTAGTTTGTGCTGCTGATCATCAATATAACCAATAAAGCTGTTTGCGTTTTATCCATTAAAGAAGATTCCGTACAATATATAGTGTTTGACTTGTAGTAACGCTATCAATATATTGTACCGGAATAGTTGAATCAAGAGACAACGCAAAAAGCCCAATAAAGCCTTAATAAAAAACGCAAAGATGGAGGAGTCTACGGTGGAAAGAAAAGAAAGACGGTGGCGAAAGGGGATTTTCTTCTTTGGCTGCTGCTTATTGCTGATGGTCATGCTTAGAATTGGTACCACCTATATGTCGACGGGGAAAGAGATCCAGACGGAACAGATAAAGGTGTTTGTCAGTATTTTACCGCAGAAGTATTTTGTTCAGCGGATTGGCGGGGAGCAAGTTGCGGTGGAAGTGATGGTTGGTCCCGGTCAAAACCCGGCAACCTACGAACCCTTACCCCAGCAGATGAGCGCTTTAGCCCATACGCAGCTTTACTTTCGGATTGGTGTTCCTTTCGAAACCGCTTGGATCGATAAGCTGCAGGAGCTAAACCCGGATCTACTCATGATCGATACTCGGGAAGGCGTGCCTCTGCGTAGCATGGAGACTCCCCACCATCATGCGGATGGGGAGGGGGAAGCCGATCACCACGAGGCAGGCCTCCTCGATCCCCATATCTGGCTTGATCCATTATTCGTTAAAATCCAGGCCGAAACAATCTGCCGGGCGTTAGCAGCCCTTGACCCCGGGCATCAGGAAGATTACACGGCGAATCTGGCCGTCTTTCTGGCCGAGCTGGATCAGTTGCATGCGGATTTGACGGTGGCTTTTCAAAGTTTGCCCACGAAAAAGCTGATGGTATTCCATCCAGCCTGGGGCTATTTAACCGACCGGTACGGACTCACGCAGGTTCCAATTGAGGTGGAAGGGAAAGAACCCGGCCCCCGGGAAATGGCGAAACTGATCGACTACGCCCGGGCGGAAGGGATCCGCGTGATTTTTATCCAAAGCCAATTTAATACGGAAGCGGCGACGGCAGTAGCGCGAGCGGTGAACGGACAAGTTGTGTCCATTGACCCGCTGGCCGAGGATTATCTCGATAATCTGCGCCAGATCGCCCAAGTGATCAGGGCTTTTTGCATTGTCATTTGAAGCAAAAAGCTTAATCAAGAGGAGTCATGATGTAAATGGCGAATGTAATTAAACTGTCCAAGGTGAGCTTTGCCTATGAACGTAGTTACATCCTGGATGGAATCGACCTGACGGTGGCGGTCGGGGAATTTTTAGCAATCGTTGGGCCCAACGGTGGGGGAAAGACCACTCTCCTGAAGTTGCTGTTGGGTCTCTTGGAGCCAACCCATGGGGAGATCCGCATCTTTAACCTCCCGCCGCGTAAAGCCCGGCGTTTCATCGGCTATGTTCCACAGCAAGGCACGGTGGACCGGGATTTTCCCGTATCCGCCTTGGAGGTTGTGCTCATGGGCAGGTTGGCACCAAACAGCTTTTTCCCTCGCTATCAAAGGGCCGATTATCAGGCTGCCGCGGCGGCGATGCAGGCTGTTGGCGTTGGGGAGTTGGCTGATGTTCGTTTTAGCGACTTGTCAGGAGGTCAAAAACAACGGACCTTAATCGCCCGCGCCTTGGTGGGAAAACCACAGTTATTGATTTTAGACGAACCGACGGCCAGTGTGGATCCCCAGGTTGAACAGGATATTTATGAATTACTGGCCCAGCTAAATAAGGATGTTACCATCGTGCTGGTTTCCCATGATCTAGGGTATGTCACGACCCATCTGCGGAAGGTAGCTTATCTCAACCGTAATCTGGTAGTGTATCCCCCGGGCGGAAATGTCTCCGGGAACATTCCCCACTGGTATACGGTAAATAATGGCTTTGGACGGGGTGTTTGAAGATGGGCGAATTTTTCGGCGCGCTCTTGCAGTATAATTTCCTCCAAAATGCCATCTTGGCCGGAGTTCTTTCTAGCCTGGCGTGTGGGGTAACCGGTGTTTATGTGGTGGTGAAACGGATTACCTTTATCAGCGGAGGGATCGCCCATGCCATCTTGGGCGGGATCGGCGTCGCCTATTATTTGGGTAAAGATCCGCTATACGGCGCGGTCGTTACCGCTTTACTTTCGGCCTTTCTGTTGGGGATGATCAATTTAACTGCCCGCCAGCATGAGGATACCATTATTGGGGCCCTATGGGCAGTGGGGATGGCGGTGGGGATTATTTTTATGACGCTGACCCCCGGTTACAGTGTGGACTTGATGAGTTTTCTCTTCGGTAATATCTTAATGGTCACCACACCGGTGCTGCGGGTGCTTTTCAGCTTAGATTTGGTGATTCTGCTGGTGGTGACGGTATTTTACCGCCAGTTTCTTTTGGTTTGTTATGATGAAGAATACGCCCGCTTACGTGGTTTGCCGGTGAAGGCGCTTTATATTTTACTGTTGGCGCTGATCGCGTTAACGGTTGTGATCCTGATTAAAGTCGTCGGTTTAATTATGGTCATCGCTTTACTGACCTTACCGGCGGCAGTGGCCGGCCTTTTTACCCATCAGTTACGGCACATGATGATTCTGGCAAGCGGATTAGGTTTACTCTTTATCCTGGTGGGATTGGTTTTTTCTTATCAATTAAACCTGCCGTCCGGGGCGACGATTGTGATCATTGCCGGTTTTGGTTATTTAGGGGCATTAGGACTACGGAAAATCGCACTGGGGTTTACAAGGAGGAAACAAGATGAAAGTTGTTGAGCTGATCTGTGCGCCGGTCCGGACCGGATTTTACTTTGATGACCACAAGGCAATAAAAGCAGGGGCCGAACCGGATGGATTTAACTATCGTGGTACCCCGCAGACGAAGGGTTTTTCCCGCGTACGCCAACCGGGGGAAGGCGTCTCCGTCATGTTAAGACTGGCCAATGGTGCCTTAGCCCATGGGGATTGTGCCGCCGTGCAATATTCCGGCGTTGATGGTCGGGATGAACTTTTTCTGGCCGCGGATGCGATGGCTGTTATTGACCGGGTGGTCAAACCCTGGGTGGAAGGGCGAAAACTAACTACCTTTCGGGAGCTGGCTCAAGAAGCGGACCAGTTAGTCGATGAGGCAACCGGCCGCCGCTTACATACGGCGATTCGTTACGGCCTAACCCAGGCTTTGTTGGATGCGGTGGCGCAAGCAGGGCAGAAAACCATGGTTGAGGTGGTTGCTGCGGAGTATGGTCTGACGCCGGTCGCAGAGGCGATCCCGATTCTGGCCCAAAGTGGTGATGAAAGGTATCTGAATGCCGAAAAAATGATTATGAAAGCAGTAGATGCTCTTCCTCATGGTCTCTTTAACAATGTCGAAACCAAACTGGGCCAACGGGGCGAGAAGCTCCTGGCTTATGCCCAGTGGTTAAAACAGCGCATTGAGGAATTAAAGCCCAGTCCCAATTACCAGCCCACAATCCACCTGGATCTCTATGGGACGCTGGGTCATGCTTTAAAGGAAGATCCGGACGCCATTGTTACCTACCTAAGACAGTTGGAGGAGATTGTCGCCCCTTACCCCCTCTTGGTGGAAGACCCGGTGGTGCTCGGTGACCGGTCAGCTCAGCTTGAATTGCTGCGCACCCTGACCCAAAGGCTGGCGGCCGCAGGTAGTCAGGTTACTTTGGTGGCTGATCAGTGGTGCAATACCTTGGATGATATTAAAGAATTTGTGCTGGCCCAAGCAGTAGGGATGATTCAGATCAAAACCCCGGACCTGGGCGGTCTGCATAATACGATCGAAGCGATCCTGTTTTGTAAAGAACACGAGGTTGCCGCCTATTTAGGTGGGACCTGCAATGAAACGGACCGTTCCGCCCGGATCTGCACCCAGATCGCGCTGGCGACCGGACCGGCGCTAATCATGGCTAAACCGGGAATGGGTGTGGATGAGGGCTACATGATTGTTTTCAACGAAATGAGTAGGCTCCTGGCCTTAAACCGGAGCGCGGCTCGTGGTTAAAGTTGTCTCTATTAAATGATAATGCTATAATAATAGATTAGGGAGTCGCTCAACTGGCTACCTTAAATCGCGAAGTGATTAAAATCAAAGCCAGTTGAGTCGACATGCAAGTCGTTCATGCCGCCTACCGCAGCATTACGAAGTAATGTAAATCAGAGGCGGATGAATCGACAACGAAGGCGTACAGCAGCTGGTCGTTCGGAGCGGCGACACTAGCTAGATTTACCTAAATTTAAAGCCGGGAGAATCGACAGACTAGTATTTTCTAATTAGTCGCTCATCTAGCGAAATGGTTTGTGGGAAGAGAGGTCTGAAGCTGATGCTGAATTTTTTTCGGAATCGATGGGATACCAACCTTAGGGAAGTAAATAGGCTGAAGCCGCTGGTGCAAAAGATCAATGATTTGGAAGCGGAGACGGGGCGCCTGACCGACCAGGAACTAAAAGCTAAAACCGGGGAATTCAAAACCCGTTACCAAAATGGGGAGACCTTGGATATGCTGCTCCCGGAGGCTTTTGCTACCGTACGGGAAGCCGCCAAGCGTACTCTGGGCCAGCGCCATTATGATGTGCAATTGATCGGTGGGATTGTCTTGCATGAGGGGAAAATCGCCGAGATGAAAACCGGTGAAGGCAAGACCCTGGCGGCGACGCTCCCGGCTTATCTGAACGCCCTGACTGGCCGTGGCGTGCATGTGGTGACGGTTAATGATTATTTGGCAAAACGGGACAGCGAATGGATGGGTCAGCTCTATAAATTCCTTGGTTTGTCTGTTGGTGTAATCCTGCACAATCTGAGCCCGGAAGAAAGACGCCAGGCTTATAATGCCGATCTTACCTATGGAACGAATAATGAATTTGGCTTTGACTACCTCCGGGACAATATGGCCATTTCCGAAAAGGAACTAGTCCAAAGGGAATTGAACTTTGCCATCGTTGACGAAGTGGACAGTATCCTGATTGACGAAGCCCGGACCCCGCTGATCATTTCGGGACAGGCCGAAGAATCAACGAATCTTTACTCCGTTTTTACCCGTATCGCTCGCCAATTAAAACGGGAAACGGACTATACCGTTGATGAGAAGGCCCATTCGGTGGCGGTGACCGAAGAAGGGGTCGCCAAGGTCGAGCAGACGTTGAACGTGGATAATTTATACGCCCCGGAACGTACCTCCTTGGTCCATCACTTGATTCAGGCTTTGAAAGCCAAGGAACTGATGAGACGTGATCGGGATTATGTGATCAAAGAAGGCCAAGTGATTATTGTCGATGAGTTTACCGGCCGCTTAATGTTTGGGCGCCGGTACAGTGAAGGGCTGCACCAGGCGATTGAGGCGAAGGAGAATGTCAAGATCGAACGGGAAAGCCAGACGCTGGCGACCATTACTTTTCAAAATTATTTCCGGATGTACGATAAACTGGCCGGGATGACCGGAACGGCCGAGACTGAGGAATTAGAATTCCGTAAGATCTACGACTTAAGTGTGGTTGTGATTCCGACCAATTTACCGATGATCCGTTCGGATTATCCGGATGTGATCTATAAGACGGCGGAGACAAAGTTTAAGGCCGTAATTGCCGAAATCGAAGAAGTACACCAAACCGGCCGTCCGGTGCTGGTGGGGACGATCTCGATTGAGAAGTCGGAAGCCTTGTCGGCGGCTTTGCGCAAAAAAGGCATTCCCCATCAAGTTTTAAACGCGAAATACCACGAGCAAGAAGCCCAGATTATCGCCCAGGCGGGCCGCTTGGGGATGGTGACGATTGCCACCAATATGGCTGGTCGGGGCACCGATATTATTCTGGGCGGAAACGCCGAAGCCTTAGCCCGGGAACTGGTCCGGAAAAAAGGCCAAACAGAGGATGAGGATCCGGCAGCGATGGAAGCCGCGCTGGCGGAAGCGAGGCGCATTACCGAGCAGGAACATGAACAAGTGGTTGAGCTCGGCGGACTTCACATTATCGGCACGGAGCGGCATGAAAGCCGACGGATCGACAATCAATTAAGGGGTCGGGCCGGACGGCAGGGCGACCCCGGTTCTTCCCGCTTTTTCGTGGCGATGGGCGACGATTTGATGCGCTTGTTCGGTGGCGAGATGATCGTTCACTGGATGGAACGCTTAGGTTGGGAAGAGGAGATGCCGATTGAACATCCCCGGATCGCCAAGGCAATTGAGAATGCCCAGCGTAAGGTCGAAGGACGCAACTTTGGGATCCGTAAACAAGTCTTGGAATATGATGATGTATTAAATAAACAACGGGCGACGATTTATAGTTTGCGTCAGAAGCTATTAATGGGTGAAGATCTAAAGGATCAGGTGTTGGAAGCCTTGGAAGCCGTTATTGATCAATTAGTTTTAGCCCATACCGATGCTCGCCCGCCGGAAGAGTGGGAGTACGATAGTATTCTGAAGGCGGCGGAACACATTTTCCTCCCGCTAAAAGAATACACCGAAGCGGATTTGGAAAAAGCCGCGGATGGAGAGACCGATGGGTTAAAAGACTTTTTCCACGAGGCTGCATTGAAGTTCTACGCAGCGAAGGAAGCGCGAATTGGCGCTGTCGTCATGCGCGATTTTGAACGCTATATTATGTTGCGCACGATCGATAACCTTTGGATTGATCACCTGCAAAACATGGATGATTTACGGGAAGGCGTCGGATTGCGGGCCTACGGACAGCAGGATCCACTGGTCGTCTACAAAATTGAAACCTATCAAATGTTCCAGGAATTACTGTACGCCATTAAAGAAGATGTGGTACGCTATGTCTTTAAGCTAGAGCTTTCCACAGATGCGCCCCGCCAAGAACGGCGGATTAGTAATATCGTCACCAACCAGGGGGAAGATGGCGCTCCGTCTGTGCAGCAACGCAAGACCGGACAGAAGGTTGGACGGAATGATCCGTGCCCGTGCGGCAGTGGGAAGAAGTATAAAAAGTGTTGTGGCGCGAATTAAAAGACAAGGAGTTGAAGGAATTGACGGAACCGGCGGAAGTGAGAAACCAGATTGCCGACTTACAATCCCGTTTAGCGAAAATGAGGGAGTTTCTTTGACCTCGATCGAAAGAAAGAACGGGTTAAGGTTTTAGAAGCGGAAGCGGCAGCTCCTGATTTTTGGACGGACCAGGAAAAAGCTCAACAGGTTTTGCAGGAACTGAACCGGGCTCGACAGGAAATTGAGGTAGTGCAAACGCTGGAGAAACGCCTGGCGGAAAACGACGATCTGCTGGAACTGGCATTAGTGGAAGCCGAGGACGAAATGGTCGAGGAGATCGCCCAGGGTGTCCAGAAGCTGGCGACCGAAGTAGACCACTTAGAATTGCGCACCTTACTGAAAGGCGAGTTTGACCAGAGCAATGCCTACCTGACGATTCATTCGGGGGCGGGGGGGACCGAGTCCCAAGACTGGGCCAGTATGCTGCTGCGGATGTATACCCGCTGGGCAGAACGGCAGGATTTAAAGGTTGACCTGATTGATTTACTCCCCGGCGATGAAGCCGGGATTAAAAGCGCAACCCTGTTTGTACAGGGGGAGAATGTTTACGGTAATTTGCGAGGGGAAAAAGGAGTACACCGGCTGGTGCGGATTTCACCCTTTGATGCATCGGGTCGGCGTCATACCTCCTTTTCTTCGGTGGATGTCATGCCGGAGTTTAACGATGAATATGCCATCGAGATCCGCCCGGAAGAGCTGAAAGTAGACACCTACCGTTCGGGCGGGGCCGGCGGGCAACATGTAAATAAGACCGATTCGGCGGTGCGGATTACCCATCTACCCACCGGAATTGTGGTCGCCTGTCAGAATGAACGGTCCCAGTTTCAGAATAAAGATACCGCCATGCGACTGCTCAAGGCGAAACTGGCTGAACGTTATCGTCAAGAGCAACAAGCCAAGCTTGATCAGCTTAAAGGCGAGCAGATGGAGATCGCGTGGGGCAGTCAGATTCGTTCTTATGTTTTCTGCCCCTATACCATGGTGAAAGACCATCGGACGGAAGCAGAAACCGGTAACCTACAGGCGGTAATGGATGGCGAGCTTGATCCGTTTATTGAGGCTTTTTTACGTTCCCCATATAATCAAGTTTAAATAAGCTTTTTGTGTTGTTCAAATAACAACACAAAAGCCGAGAAATAAAGGGGTAGAAGTGTGAATAAACGAATCATCGGGATCGGCCTCTTCCTTATAATCTTGGGCGTAGTGGGCGAAGGCCCACTTTTGACTTGGCTGGTGGAAAAAAATATCACCCGGGCCTTAACCAAACAAGCCCAGGTGGTAGAGGAGATGGACCTAGAGCTGGCCCCGCTGAAGCTGAAGGATTTGCGTAAAGGGCAAATGGGGCCGTTCACCTTTTCCGCAGATCGATTGGGTTTTGCCCAGGGGCCGGTCTTTACCAATGTCGATCTGCAGAGTAAAGGAATGAATTTTGACCCCGACGCCCTCTTTCAGGAAGGACAGCTTCAGATCCGCGCAATGCAGGAAACCGTGATGACCCTTCAACTCTCCGAGGCGGAGTTGACGGCGATGATGCGCCGGGATTTGCCCGAGTTTGAGCCCACCGTATTTTTGGAGGATAGCCGGGTGGAGCTGGAAGGGTTCTTGGCCTTGTTTGGACAAAGCCGGTTACCTTTTAGTGCAAGCGCTACTTTGGAGAAAGCCTCCGAGCGTAGTCTACGTTTGGCTCTTTTAGGCTTAAAAGTCGCTGGTGTTGCCCCCTGGGCGGATTTGTTTAATAAATATGCGCAGGAAATGAGCTGGGAATTTCCGCTGGAAATCCCCTGGCCACTGCGGCTGGAAAGTTTTCAGGTTCGACCGGGGGTGATCCAAATGGAATGGCGAGAGGAGGCTCTAGAGTGAAATATTTCTTCTCCGCCGGAGAGTTTTCCGGTGATTTACACGCGTCGGCGCTCATCCGGGAACTCCGCAAACAAGACCCGGAGGCGCAAATCTCCGGGATGGGTGGTGCGTTGATGGCGGCGGCCGGCGCTGAAATTCTTTTTGATCCGACGGCGGAAAGTACCATCGGGTTTTGGGAAGCGGCGCGTAAGTTCTTTATGTTTAAAAGCCAGTTAGACGAGTTTACTTCCTACCTAAAAGCAAATCGGCCTGACGTAGTGGTGTGGGTGGATTTTGGCGGGTTCAATGTTTTACTGGCCGAGCAGGCGGCCGCCCTTTCCATTCCGGTTGTTTGTATTTTCCCTCCGTCGGCGTGGGCCTATGGACCGGGGCGGGCTGCTCGTTTGGCAGGTTGTGTCTCCCATGTTGCCTCCGTGCTACCCTTTGAGGCTGAATTTTACCGTCGTTATGAGGTGAAAGTGACTTATGTCGGCCATCCGCTGGTTGACCGGGTGAAGCCCCGCCAGAACCGGGACGAGTGGCGGCAGGCGCAAGGGATCTCACCTACGGAGCAAGTAATATTGCTGATGCCCGGTAGTCGTAAGCAAGAAGTACGGGGCTTACTCCCGCTGATGCTATCCGCCGCGGCGGAAGTGGCGGCGGCTCGTGAAGACCTCAGATTTTTCCTGCCGGTGGCGACCACAATTGACCGGGAGTTAGTCCGGGCCGAACTTGCGAAATACCCCGGCTTAGCCGTGACGACGGCGGACCCGAATGAAGCCTATAATCTGATGTCTGGTGCCGATCTGGGGATTCTTGCTTCCGGAACCGCTACTTTGGAAGCGGCCCTCCTCGGCCTGCCGATTATCGTTACTTACCAAGTTTCAAAGCTTTCCGCCTTCCTTTTTCAGGCCTTTGCGAATAAGGAATACCGCCGCCAACCATTGATGGTAGCCTTACCGAATTTGATTAAAGGACGACCGATCATCCCCGAATTAATTCAGGATCAGTTGACCGTTCCTCACCTAGTGGCCGAGATCAGCGGTTTTTTAGATCAGCCCGAACGTGGTGCCAAGATTAGAGCAGAACTGCGCGGAATCGGCGAAATACTGGGACCACCCGGTGTGATGGAAAGAGTCGCTACGATTGTCCGCGGGGAAGCTGCTCATAAGAACGGGTAAAAGACTGCTATTCTTCCGCTTCGGTCATGCAGGGTGCGGCGGAGATAATAGTATACGGAACGGCAGTAAAATTTAGCTAGTAAAACGGCAAGAGCAATCTTACCGTTTTTAAATATCTCGTATTGATGATCATCCGGGTCGCTTTTTCCTGTTCTAGCTTGCGGTTTTCCATCATATTTTTTATCGATAAAGCTCAAAGAGGGATCAGCCGATGCGGATTTTTTATTTATCACGGTGGAAAGCGATTGGAGTTGGCCTCCTGGCGGCCTTTTTATTCTGGTATTTTTCCCATCCCGTGGTGTTGCGCCAGACGGCGCAGCAAGTCTGGGTTTTGTTGGGACAACGGATTATTCCCATTTATTCGGTGGGAACAGAGGAGAAGAAGCTTGCCATCTCTTTTGACGCGACCTGGGGCGCTGATCAAACCCTGGAACTCCTGAAGATTCTCAGGGAAAATAAGGTCAGGACTACCTTTTTCTTGTGTGGATTATGGGTCGAGAAATACCCGGAGATGGTAAAAAGGATCGCAGCGGAAGGCCATGAGCTGGCTAACCACTCCCATACCCATCCCCATATGAATAATTTAAGCGAACGGGAGATTGCCCATGAATTGAACCAGCCTCACCAGCTAATTAAGGAATTGACCGGCCAAAATCCGACCCTATTTCGTCCGCCCTTCGGCGAGTATAGTAATAAAGTGATCGAAACCGCTCAAGCTTGCGGCTATACTACGATTATGTGGGATGTGGACTCCCTGGACTGGAAGGACTTAACGGCCGCGACAATGCTTGACCGGATCCTAGGCCGGATTCAAAACGGGTCGATTATTCTTTTTCACAATGCCGGAAAAAACACCCCTCAGGCCGTCGCCAGACTCTTGCCAATCTTGAAAGGACGGGGTTTTTCCGTTGTGCCCATCTCCCAATTGCTGCTGGTAGGGGATACCTATACGGACCATACTGGGCGGCAATTCCTGAAGAAAAGCGCCAACTAAACGGTATGGAGTAAAGGAGAGGAGATAAGCATGAAACTGGTGATTCTTGAGCGGAAAAAGATAACCTGGTTTTTCTGCTGGGTTTTAGTGGTTGTGGTGAGCGCCGTCGGGACTACCCGGTGGTTTGCCCTGCAGCGGCAGTGGCACGGTGTGAAAGAAGGGGTGATGTTAGAAGGACATTTGATGCATCGGCTCTTACCAGCGGAAGTAAAAAAAGCCGTTGCGGAAATGGCTAAAACCTATGCCTTAGAGCCGCAAAATGCCGGTTACTTTGTGGAGACCGGCGAGGTCATTCCGGAAAAAGATGGTCGGGGTGTTGATATTGAAGCAACGGTGGCTCAGGTCCTCGCGGCGAACTCCGGTGCCCGTCTGCAGTTGATTACCTATGCGATCCCGGCTACAGTCGGAAAAGAATACTTTTCCCCGGTCTTTCAGGGACCGACCGACCAAAAAAAAATAAGCCTTGCGATTAATGTCGCCTGGGGGGAAGAGGAACTTCCAGCCATGCTTAAGATCTTGAAAGAACGGGGGGTGCATGCCACTTTCTTTTTTGACGGGGCGTGGGTGAAAAAATTCCCGGAGATGGTCAAAGCAATTCATGCCGCCGGGCATGAGATCGCCAATCATGGCCTGTACCATGGGCATCCGGCCCAAATGAGCCGCGATGAACTAAAACGTCTAATTGTAGAGAATAACCAGCTGTTGGCGGGGATCATTGGTATGGATCCTCCGAAACTGTTTGCTCCGCCTTATGGGGAGTTTAATCAGGAGATTGTGGCGGTTGCCGGCAATTTGGGTTACCGGACAATCATGTGGACAATTGATACCATTGACTGGCAGCGACCGGCACCGGAGATCATCATCCGCCGGGTTGTCGATAAAATTAAGGCGGGTGCCATTATTCTTATGCATCCCACCGTCCCAACGGTGCAAGCCTTAGAGCGGATCATCCAAAACGTACAAGGGCAAGGTTATAAACTGGTTACGGTCTCAGAACTACTAAAAGCAAGTAACTAGGACGTTTCCAAGAGGTAAGTGTTTTTTGTTAAAAAAGTTCAGAGAAAAAGAAGGATTGACGATTAAGATCGCGAATCAAATATCAGAAAGTTGTTAAGCAGTCAGACAGCTTGACAAGATCTGATCCCGGAAAACATATTTTTTTCACCCAACTTGTCTGACAGCAAGACAGCAAGACCGGTTCCCCGGTCGCAATTTGTGGAATGGTAAAGAATTAAAATGGTCAGATTAAAGATTGGGTGGGCCAAGTAGAGTTGGGCTTTACTGAGGGAGTTTAATAAGTCCAACTAAAAGACAACATAAGGAGGAACTCAAGCAATGGCAAGAAAAGAAACCTGGAACATCATCAACAAAGGCTATGACGAAGTAGGTGAATACCTCAAAACCAACGATGTAATCGTCATCCCCATGGGTTCGACCGAAAAACACGGTGCCCACTGCCCACTAGGGACCGACAGCTTCACCACCATGGGTGTGGTAGAAGCCGCTGCTCCCATCGCCAAAACCTGTTACACCCCGCTCATTCCTGTGGGCTATTCCCCCCACCACATGGGCGAACAACACAAAGGCACCGGTACCCTTACCTTCTCCGGTAACACCTACCGCGCCGTTGTTTACGACATGGCGATGAGCATGATCTACCATGGCTTCAACAAAATCATCTTCGTCACTCACCATGGCAGCAACTCCAAAGTCGTTGACGAAGTACTGCGTCGGCTCCGCTATGAGACCGGCTGCTTTGTCTGCTGGTACAAGACCCCGACCGAACGGGCCTACTCCCTGGTGGGTGACATCTTTGAAGGTCCGCCGGAAGAGACTCCTGGCTGGCACGCCGGTGAAGTGGAAACCAGCACCGCCTGGGCCTACAACCCGGATTCCATGGACATGAGCAAAGCGAAACAAGACCGCACCCACGCCCCGCGCTGGATGGGCGATGCCTTCAGCATGGATTTATGGCATCT